>Ga0222696_1000692_pt1 | contig 13524 bp, 17 predicted proteins | sample AntAcemetage1400_FD_179817 | JGI IMG/M metagenome (GOLD analysis project Ga0222696, IMG submission 179817) | Saline water microbial communities from Ace Lake, Antarctica - #1400 | ecosystem: Environmental > Aquatic > Non-marine Saline and Alkaline > Saline | place: Antarctica: Ace Lake... | reverse complement strand
CATGATGACCCTTATCTGGGGGCCTTCGTCAAAGATGTCCACTAATCGCTCTTCGTTGGGCAGAAATTTTTCCTTCTTACCGATAAGCCACCAGCTGAACGTTATTATTTCTCCTGTCTCCGAATCGATCCTTTTCCTTTCAAAGGAGAGGATCGGGCAGCCGAGCAGCTTTTCAGCAATCGGATTGATGGTTTCTTTTATGACAAGCAGTACGTGCATATGATTCCGGGCACCTATTATGTCTGCAAGCCGGCTGATCCTTGCGTGGTTATTTTTCCACAGGTACCACAGAATTTCACTGCCGTCTGAATCTAATTGAGCTGCGATCTTTTGAATGGTTTCATGGTCTACCTTCAGGAAACAGAGCTGCTGGATCTTCTCTTTCCATAGATGGATCTTGTTGGTAATAAAAAGGACATTCCCGACTCTTGATCCCTTTTCTCCGAGATACGTGATCCTAAGGGTGGGCCTGGTTTTCAACACATAATAGTGCTTTTCATCATGCAGTTTCTGGATGTTTTCAAGGGGGACATGAAAGCGAATCTCTGGTCTAAGGAAGAAGATAAGTCGCCTGTTGGTCAAAAAACATTCCACAGGTCGCCAACCGGCTCGATGGGTCTGCCGAAAACCGCCCTGATCCGTGAGGATGACATCCTCTCCCGGCAGAAATTCAGGTTTTGATCTGGGAAGAGGTGGCATGCTCCGTTTTGCCTGTCGCATAGGTCCTCAAGTCAACCACCACCCCTAAAAAAGGTGGCTTGAATGGTGACCCTAAAAGGGTCTTTGACAAAATAATCTTACCGCAGAGGCACAGAGAACGCAGAGTTTAGGTTTTTTCTCTCTGCGTACTCTGCGTCTCGAGCGAAGCGGGCGGTGAAAAACAGGCTTTGTACGGGTGCCAGGTATCAGGGGAAATCTGCAATCCGCATTCCGCATTCCGCAATCTCTCAAATCATGCCTCTTCCAGCAGCCCCCGCAACTGTCCGGTCAAGTCTTTGATGGTGTCGGCTTCGCCTTCAAACAAGGCTTCTTTCAGATCGAAAACGGCATCCTCTATTCGTTTTCCATAGGCTTTTGACAGTTTTTCCCCTTTTTCCGCCATAGCGTATTCCGCTGCACGGATCATGTTGTCGGCCCGAATATTGATCTCCGTTTCTTCCCGCCTTTTCATATCTTCTTCGGCAACGGCTTCCGCTTCCCGAATGGCCCGAGCCGCTTCTTCATCGGACAGCAGATGTGAGGCGTCGATCTCAATGCCCGTCTGCTGTTCCGTATAAAGTTCCATAGCGGACACCTGTACAATGCCGTTCACATCAATTCCAAAGGTTACCTCCACCTTGCCTTTTCCCCTCGGAAGGGGCGGAAGTTCGGTCAATTTGAACTGACCCAGGCTGATGTTGTCTTCCGCCATCTCCCGCTCACCCTGGAGCACGTGAAAATCCATTTCTATCTGGTTATCCTCAGCATTGGTGAAGATCTGCCCTGCGGAAGTGGGAATGGTGGCGTTTCGTTCGATAATACGGGCAAACAACCCTCCCTCTGTTTCAATACCAAGGGAAAGGGGTGTCACGTCCACCAGGACCACGTGGTCAATTTCTCCGGTGAGAACACCGGCCTGAATTGCGGCGCCAATACCCACCACTTCATCGGGGTTTACACGGGTAAAGGGTTTCCGATGAAAGGTCTCTTCCACCAGATGCCTCACGGCGGGCATTCGCGTGGAACCGCCCACCAGCACGACCCGATCGATTTGTTCCGGGGCCAGGCGGGCATCCTTCAGCGACTGCATCGTGGGAGCAAGGAGTGCGTCTCGCAAATCAGCTGTGATGGTTTCAAAAGTATCTCGATCCACGGAGAGCTGTTCATCTTCGCCAAAGTCATTGGCCATTTTCAAAAAACGGAGGGAAATATTTACGGATGGTTTGAAAGAAAGGTCCCTTTTGGCCTTTTCCGCAGCTTCCTTCAACCGCTCAAAGACCAGCGGGTCAACACGGATATCCTGCCCCCAGAGGTCCAGAATTCGATTCAGAAGATGCTTGACCAGTCTTTCATCCCAGTCGTCCCCTCCAAGCCGGGTGTTGCCGTTAACGGCTTTCACGTGAAAGATACCATCCCCGAGTTCCAGGATAGAGACGTCAAAGGTGCCGCCTCCCAGATCCCATACGAGAATGGTTTGAATGTTTTCACGGTCCAGACCATAGGCCAGCGAAGCGGCCGTGGGTTCATTGATGATGCGCATCACGTTCAGACCGGCCAGAATTCCGGCCTCTTTAGTCGCCTGGCGCTGGGCGTCGGTAAAATAAGCAGGCACGGTGATGACAGCCTTTTTCACCGGTATTCGCAAATAGGTTTCCGCATCGGTTTTTATTTTTCGCAGGATAAACGCAGAAATTTCCTGGGGAGAATAGTCCTTGCCGTTGAGGGCGACTCTGTAATCAAGACCCATATGTCTTTTGATTGAGCTGACAGTGTTTTTCGGATTGGCTGCCGCCTGTCTCTTGGCCACCGAACCGACCAAACGATGTCCAAGGGCAGTTTCCGCCACAACGGAAGGCGTCAGGTTTTCTCCTTCAGCGTTTGGGATCACTTTGGCCCGGCCGTCTTCTATTACGGCAGCCACTGAGTAAGTAGTTCCTAAGTCTATTCCGATCGCCTTTATGATGTTCTCCTTCGTCGAACAGTGGTTAGTGGTCAGTGGTCAGTAAAAAGTCACTATTTCTTGAGTTTGGAAATGAGGGAAAAAATCATTTTCCTCAGTTCCATGACTCTTTCCGAAAGTAATTCACTTTCTTTTTCATCTATGTAGCCAAGTCTATGCGCAATGATCAGTTGAGTATCCAACTCAGCCAACGACCCGAGTGCAATATACAAGAATTGTCTGAATTCTCCAGTATGCTGACGAGATTGTCCCTCTGCGATATTGGAAGGAATTGAAACGCCTGACCTCTTGATTTGGTCTGATAAAGCGTAGAGTTCTTCTCTCGGGAAGTTTTTGACTACTTTATAAATATCAACCACCAAGTCAATCGACTTTTTCCAAATTATCAAATCTGTGTATGATTTTATTGCGCTGCTCACGTTATCCCTGTCCATCCACTGACCACTGACCACTATCCACTGTCCACTCACCACTGTCCACTCACCACTATCCACTCACCACTGTCCCTTAACCACCGTTTTCTTGAAACTGTTTAAGTGTATGCATGATTTTTTCCGTTGTGAATGGCTTGTCGATAAAGCTGTGGACCCCTTTTTCCTTGGCGTCCATCATCCGGTCCTCGCTGCCATAGGCGCTGATAATAACCACAAAGGTCCCGGGGCTTTTCTCCTTGATGACGGGAAGAATCTCCATCCCGTCGCCATCGGGCAGTTTGAGGTCCAGAAAGATGAGGTCGGGCTTTTTCTCCAGCGAGGAGATGCCACTATATAAACTGTTGGCCGTGGATACCACATAGCCTCTTTCTATAAGGGTTTCTGAAAGGAGCCAGCACAGATCTTCCTCATCATCAACAATCAAAATGCTTCTGATCACTTTCTTGGGAAACAGGCGAGGGGTTTGTTCGGCCTGTTTTCTTTTTCGCTTTTCTTTTTCGCGTTGTTCAAAATAGGGCTTCAGCTCTTTCAGGTCTTCGGGCTTGCGCCACCCGGAAAGGCCGCTTCGCCACACAAGGGCTTCTTCCCGTTTGATGATCCCCTTGAGAATCCAGTTTTTGAGCCTGGTAATATACACGGCGCTGTAGGTGTCCGCGCCTCGTCTTATATCGTATTTGAGTTCTCGCATCACGGGCCTCGTCTATTGCATGGGTAGAGAAATGGTAAAAAAAGTCCCTTTTTCCTGTTGACTTTCGACACTGATGGTGCCGCCGTGGCTGACTACAGCTCCATAGGTAATGGACAATCCGAGACCGATTCCGGAAACCTTGGTGCTGAAAAAAGGGTCAAATATGCGAATAATATCTTCTTCCGGGATGCCTATTCCCGTGTCCTCGATTTTGATCACGAAATGACCTCCTTCAATCCTGCTCTCAATCTTCATGACGCCCCCTTGGGGCATTGCGTCAAGGGCATTAATCATCACGTTTGAAAACACCCGGGTGATCTGTTCACTGTCCACGCTGATGATCGGGGAGCCGGGGCAGTAGACTTTATGGATTTTGACCTGCTGTGCAGCAGTTTTAGCCTTGATGGAATCGAGAGTGTCTTCCAGGATGCCGTTGATGTCGTGGGATTTAAGGTTAAGATTGGGCGGTCTTGCGCAGTTTAAAAGTTCGGTAATCAAAAAATTGATCCGTTCCGTATTTCGAATGATGATTTCGATATGTCTGGCCCAGGGGCTGTCCTGAGAAAAGGCATCTTTCAGTTGTCTTACCGACATGGACACATTGGTCAGGGGATTTCGGATTTCATGGGCGATGCTGGCCGCGATTCGGCCTGTAAATGCCAGCCTCTCAGAAAGGACAGACTCTTCTTTTATGCCTTTTCGTTCTTCACTGGTGCTTTTGACGGGTAAATCCATATCTTCCTCTTTTTAAAGTCCTGACAGGTTAACTCAGAGCCTTGATCTCTTGGATTTTCTTTGCCGGTACGGGGCTGGTCCAACCACATTGACCACAGCCGTTTGCCAGTAGTGCCTGGACAAAATCGAGACTGCCGCACTGGGGGCAAGTCTCTGTCTCTTTTTCGGAAAGGTCCTGAATGTTGTATCCTGAATCGAAAATGGCGGTTTCCAGATTTTTTCTTAATTGCTGAACATGGTGCGCGGTCAATCGGCACCATCTGTTCCCTTCCAGCAAGAGATGCAGTTCCTGCCGTGTTTTATTTTCAGGAGATGCCTGCCTTTCACTTAACCCTATACCCCGTATTTTTTCAAGGGGTGTTTCAAATAAAATTTTCCCGAAACCTTCATAATAGAGGATCAACCGACTGGGCGTCAGGTAAAAGCGGCCGTATTGCCAGGTCTTGTATAATCCTTTACTTGAATGGCAGGCCCCCTGCGTCTTAAGGAGCACTTTTTCCCCTGCGATCAGAACCTCCTGTTTTTTCTTTCTGTTTTCCCGTTCCCACGCCCTGCTATTTTCGTCCCACGCCTGCATCACTCCGTATTCCAGCATGGTTTCCATACCGGCTAAAGCCGCCCTAAGGTTAACGCCGATCAACGGGATGCCTGCAACCGATACTATCACGTCGGCATGAATGACCAGCCCTTTGTCCAGAACCCGGTCAAGAAGGTCTATGAGAGTCGCGTTTGTGTTTCGTTGAGGAGTCATTGGTCCCTTCGGGACGTCATTTGGCCTGCGGCCGTCATTTGGCTGCGCCGTCATTCGATTGTCATTGGGCTTCGCCGTCATTCGGTTGTCATTGGGCTTCGCAGTCATTCAATTGTTCACTGCCCCCTGCCTACTGCGCACCGATCATTATTCACCGCAGAGGCGCCCCAGTACGATCTTCCGGACCTACGGGGTAAACAGAGGACGCAGAGTTGTTTTCTTTTTTTTGTTTTTCGTTGAGGGGCCGAAAAACAAAAAGAGACATCTGCTTGACTACTCCTTTAGTTTGTTTACAATTCGAATTATGCCATCCCGCTTAACAGGCACATGTATCTAAACGGTTACCAAGTGGCAGGCTTTTTCCTTTCTGTCCTCTCAACAGAAAGGAAAAAAATATGTTCTCTCTGCGATCTCTGCGCCTCTGCGGTGAATACAAGTCTTTCAATAGTCATTAGTCAATCGTGAATCGTCAATCCAAAGGGTCATTAGTGACATTTCTCTGTTTCTCCTCTTGACACGTCTCACAAAAAAGGTTACACTATTGTGTAACTTTTAATGGAGGCCAGCTATGCGATTTACAGGTGTAAAAGAACTCAAACAAAAAACAATGGATATCCTTAAAAAGTCTGAAAAAGAAGATATCATCATTACCGCCTATGGCAAACCTATGGCCATCCTCCATCATATAAACGAGGATGATTTAGCCGATTACCTTATCGAAAACGATCCAGCCTTCAAAACCAGGATTGAAGAGGCATTCACCCAATATGAAACCCAGGGCGGTATTACGGCCGAGGCCATGATAAAGAAATTGGAAGGGCGCTCCCGTGAAAAATAAGTTCGGGATAATCTTCAGCCCGCCAGCCCAACGGGAGATTGAAGGCCTTGAACCTGATTACGCCCTCCAGATTGCCAAGGATATAAAGACCTATTTAGAAATATCTCCCCTACCCTTTGGAAAAAGCCGCATTAAAAAACTTACAGGGTTTCATCCCCCCCTTTATCGATTGCGAAGCGGAGACTTCAGGGGCTATTACCGCATCATTTCCACGGATGTTGTGGTCCTGGCCATCACCCACAAAAAGGATAGCGAAAAGGCCCTCAAAAAACTCAAAAAGCCATCTCGTCACTAATCTGGGCCTTGTTCATTAGTGATTATTCACCGCAGAGGCGCCCCAGTACGATCTTCCGGACCTACGGGGTAAACAGAGGACGCAGAGTTGTTTTCTTTTTTTTGTTTTTCGTTGAGGGGCCGAAAAACAAAAAGAGACATCTGCTTGACTACTCCTTTAGTTTGTTTACAATTCGAATTATGCCATCCCGCTTAACAGGCACATGTATCTAAACGGTTACCAAGTGGCAGGCTTTTTCCTTTCTGTCCTCTCAACAGAAAGGAAAAAAATATGTTCTCTCTGCGATCTCTGCGCCTCTGCGGTGAATACTTCCCACTGTCCATTATCAAACGAAGGAATACGGCGGCCATGGGCCGGTATATCGAACGGAAAAGCCTTCAATGGCATCGATTTTTTCTAATTCTTCTCCCAATCCTTTACTTCCTTCCTTTGGGAGCAAACAGGATAGATTCAAGAGCATCTGCTTGTCTTCGTCCTCTGTCTTTTTGGTCTTTTCCACATGAACATCATCTACATGGGGTGTTATTTTCCCATAGAACTCCTTGAAGTATCGATCTGCCCGCTCCTCGATCTCTTTTTTTAACAGCGCTTCCAATTTCTGTCTGTACATATAGGCAATGCCTTTTGGTTTTGACTTTATCTCTTCATTCAGCGCCTTTATTTCAGGGCTCTCATCGCTCACCTTTTTTGCGATGGTCTTTCTGTCCCAGAAGAGCTGCACGCCATATTCTGCCCTGTCTCTGACCTTTTCTATCTTTGCCTTGAGGTTATCATAATCATCTCCCAGCCATTTTTTCATATTCTCTTCCGGCTCAACGGCCGCATTCCCCTGTATGATAGTATCAAATCCGATAGGAATCAGCGTGCCTAACTTCTCCCAAGCCGCATCCACCACCTTTTGATGCGCTATGACCCACTCCTTTACGATTTCCTTGTCTTCTGACTCATATGGCGTTGCAGGGCAATTGTGGATTACTGCGCAGAGATCTTTATAGGGGATTGAGTAGACCTCATTCTCTTCGATGCCTATGTTGCCGAGACTTACGGCTTCGCTGCTATCGGCAATGCAGTAGAGATACCTTCCCATTGCGGATTGCGGATTGCGGATTGCGGATTGCGGCGGCGCGGATTCGGGAGTTCCAACGTCCGAAGTCCGAGGTTCGAGGTCTGAGGTCTGAGGTGCAATGTCAGGGGACGAATCAGCAAAGGGTTGAGTCTCCTTGATTTCAGGAGGTTCTTCTATCAAATCCTCCAGGGCCTTGTGGACCGATTCGCGAACAGCAGCTTTCAGCTCTGGAAGGAGAGAGGCCTTCACCATCTCCTCTATTGAGGCCTCATTCTCAGCAAGGATATCTTTTATCTCCTGCCTAACCATCTTTTCGATTATTTTTTTCATTTTCATTATTCACCGCAGAGGCGCCCCAGTACGATCTTCCGGACCTACGGGGTAAACAGAGGTCGCAGAGTTACTTTTCTTTTTTTGTTTTTCGTTGAGGGGCCGAAAAACAAAAAGGAACATCTGCCTGATTACCCCTTCAAGTTGTTCACAATTCTTACAGTTTAATTTTTTAACGTCTATCACGATGCGATTGTTTCAATATTATGAAGGCATTAGGTCTTTTCCTTTCTGTCCTCTCAACAGAAAGGAAAAAAACATGTCCCCTCTGCGTCCTCTGCGCCTCTGCGGTGAATACAGGTTTTTCAATCAACAATCGTCAATCAACAATCATCAATCCAGAGGGACTTTGGACGCCTCCTCCCACCTCTCGGGGTTGATCATCTTATCTAACAACTCATCAACAATATTGTCCAGGCCGTCCCTGACCGATTTGACCGATTCGGTGATTCCCTGCTCCATTTTCATCTCCTCGATGGCCGTATCCAGATCCATAAGAGCCTCTCCTAACCGATTAGTCTCATCTTCTGTCAGGCTTCCGCCCTCCATCCTTTTCAGGGCCTGAAGTCTCAGGGCGTCTTTGATGATTTCCACCAGGGCTACGACCAGGCCTAAGACCCCGTGCTTGAGATTTTTTTCGTCAATATCGATCGGCATAATCAGCTCTTAAATGTGAATGTTCACCGCAGAGGCGCAGAGGCCGCAGAGTTACTTTTCTTTTTTTGTTTTTCGTTGAGGGGCCGAAAAACAAAAAGGAACATCTGCCTAATTACCCCTTAAAGTTGTTCACAATCCGCACTATACCATCCCGCATAACAGGCACATGCATCTAAACGGTTACCAAGTGGCAAGCTTTTTCCTTTCTGTCCTCTCAACAGAAAGGAAAAAAACATGTCCCCTCTGCGTCCTCTGCGCCTCTGCGGTGAATACAGGTTTTTCAATCGACAATCAACAATCGTCAATCAACAATCCAAAGGGTCACTGCTTGTCTTTCCCCCCGCAGATATAGCACCCTGTTTCCTGCAACTGCTGGGTTATTACTTTAGCCCCGCATTCGGGACAATTCGTTCGATAGGGCTTCCGGTAGCCTTCTCCCTCCAACTCATCTTCCGTTCCCTGCCAACCGCATATATAACATCCCTTGCTTAACAACTCTTTCCTTACAACTTGCCTGCCGCAGGCAGGACATACCACCCAGTACAGGCTCCTCCCCTTCTTTTCGGCCTCATCTCTTGCTTCATCCACCACTTTCTTGAAAACAGTTCCAAAAACCATAAGTCTGTCCAAACGGCTATTAGTGATTACTCACCGCAGAGACGCAGAGGACGCAGAGGGTACTTCTTTTTTTGTTTTTCGGTGATCCCGCTGAAAAAAGCGGGACTTCCAGGACAACGAAAAACAAAAAGGAACATCTGCCTGACTACCCCTTCAGGTTGTTTATAATTCGCACTATACCATCCCGTATAACAGGCATTAATTTGTTGACGTCCATCGCGGTTCGATTGTTTCAATCTCATGAAGGGATTAGGTCTTTTCCTTTCTGTCCTCTCAACAGAAAGGAAAAAATATGTTCTCTCTGCGTCCTCTGCGCCTCTGCGGTGAATACAGTTTTTCAATCGACAATCAACAATCATCAATCCAAAGGGCTACCCACTGACCACTTCCTGTGCCTTTGCCTTTGCGCTGATCCACCCGCACCATGGACAGCCGGTGGTGATAAGGCCTTCAACCGGGACTCTTTTTTCACATTGCGGGCAGTTCTCTTTTGCTACTATGGCTTCGTTCCATACAGGCATTTCCAGGTTGGTCCCTGAGGGGAATTCCAGACCATATTTGGCAGCGGTTTCAAAGGACGCTAAAGTGGCCCTGATCTTGACACCGAGTAATTCAACCCCGGCGACAGATACGGCAATATCGGCGTTTATCACCAGACCCTTATCAAGAATCCTGTCTATGACATCGGCCAATCCACCGCCATTATCATCAATACGGGATGGTTCTATCGCCATTATCATCCTCCTTCAAGCCGGGTAGGGGTATCCCGGGCAACATAACTATTTTGGTAATTCTTCACGGGTTTGATCTCATTCCAATGTAAAAAATGGGGGGGGAGAGGGGAATGGGGTTGAAATTGGTACGGGTCTCGGGGTGTCCGGGGCATATCTTAAAGCCTTCCAACACGCCTCCGTCGCTTCCGGGTAGAGGCTTCTGATTAGTGCTAATTCAATGTAATTTCCAAGATTCCGTTAGTAAATATTTTTCCGATTATGCCCTTGCAAATTCGAGGCAGTTCAACGTCTTTATAATAGGCTAACTTTCCGCCCAATGCAGATATACTCAAAATATCTTCGTATAAGTCGAGCGCTACATCCTCTTCATTGGCGCCGGGTAACTCCGCAACCACGCGCATCTTATTCTTTCCGATAAATATATCGACAAGCATGTTTTTCATATCCATGCCGATTTGCCTTTCATTTACCATGAAACCTCACCTCCTCCCCTCGACATCATATCCGGAATCTATCTGCTTTCCGCTGATTCGTATTCCCGTTCAGAAACTCAATCTTTTTTTCCTTTCTATTCCTCACTCTCTTCCGTATCGATACGCTTACGCATCCTGACCCGCTTAAACTCTAATATATTCCCCTCTTCATCTAACCGGGTATCATAAGCGGCCAATATGTCCATCCCTTCGGGTATGGAATGCTTTTCCACCACCTCAAGGGATACCAGCCATTCATTCCCTTCCTTCGTCGCTTGAATGGTTGATGAAATCTCCAAACCGATAAGCGCCTTTAACTCAGACCGCCCCTTCTTCACAATTTCTGCCATCCCTATAGCCATTTTTCCTCCTCCTTCGTCCTCTTATTAAATTTAGAGTGTAACTACCCGTCTTCCTTCATTTTCCTGATCGTTTCAAGCTGTTCCATTAAACGACTTTCCTCTTTCTCATACTCCTCTTCGCTAATCTCTTCCATTTCATACCGCATCTGTAGATGGAGCAACCCCTCATGAACCTTGGATTCATCAGTCATTTCCTGATAGGCAGCCTCCCTGAGCTTCTTCGCCAGCCAAACAGTTAACTTCAGAGGTGAAAACAGTATGTCATCTACTATTAAGGCCATTGCAATTGACTATTGAATATTGACTATTGATTTACCACTGATCACTGACCACTAACCACTGTCCACTGTCGTTTCACCATTTCACCACAATCTCGACGAAATTACACGGGGGTATGGGTCCTACATATTTGAGTTTCATCTTGCCGTCGTACATGGCGGTCACCTTTTCTACGGCCAGGTCAAACGTCGCTTCCTTTTTTGTTTCCACCAAAAAAGCGGCGTTGGTGATCATCTGATCCCCAAACGCGTTGTTCAGTTTTCGCTCGACCCAGAGCCCTTCAAGGGGGTTCAGGATGGCCTGCTCTTCCTGCCTCTTCCATGCTTCAAGGGCCTTTTTGACCATTTCCCCTAAGCGGACCTGGTCCCGCTGGACCCCGCCTCGCCGCTTTGCCAGGCGATCCCTCAGCCGGGCTATTTCGCTGTGGGTTTCCACGATTTCCTGGAAAACGGGCTTCATATCCTTGCACAGGGCCTTGAGGCCCAATTCAATTTTATCCCGCATATAGCTGAGGGATTCTTTCAGTTCCTGATACCTGGCCTTCAGGAGTTTTTCCCGGATCAGGCCAATCCCCTCGCCAACCGTACCGAAGCGAACGGGCAACATGGCATATTGTTTCATCACCGCTTCCATAACCTTCTGATGGGCCATGGTGTTGACCCTGCTAACGGAATACTTGAAAACGGGAGAGAGGCTGATAACGGCCCCTATGTCCCTGTAACATACAGTATAGACCTCATTCCCCTCGTCCCCGATCCCGATCGGACCAAAGCTCTTTTCTTCGTTAGTGGCCACAATGGCGTATAGGTATTGTCCGTCTTTGCTCATGGTGTTATGTCCGATGTCCAATGTCCGATGTCCAAAATCCAATGATTACTCACCGCAGAGACGCCCCAGTACGATCTTCCGGACCTACGGGGTAAACAGAGGACGCAGAGGGTACTTCTTTTTTTGTTTTTCGTTGAGAGGACGAAAAACAAAAAGAAAGATCTCGTTGACTATCCCTTTACGTTGTTTACAATTCGCACTATTCCATCCCGCATAACAGGCATATTGCATCTGAAAGGTTACCAAGTGGCAGGCTTTTTCTTTTCTGTCCTCTCAGCAGAAAGGAAAACTTATTGTCTCTCTGCGTTCTCTGCGCCTCTGCGGTGAACACTTCCCAAAATCCTACATCGTTGCCTGCTGCGCCACTGGCCTGACACTTATCCACTCCCTTACATCTGCCTCCTTAAACGAACACCGATCTTCCTGGCAGTATTCAGTGAGCATTTGATAAGCCTTTGTTATCTCCTCAAACCTCTCCTGTGCCTCCGAATCACCCGGAAATTTGTCCGGGTGAAATTTCTTGGTCAGACCCCAGTAGGTATCCCTGATTTCAACAGGAGCAAATTCCTTACTTAGACCTAACATTTCTCTGGCCTGGTTCAACTCTGCAAACTCAATCTTTGTGATCTCGAATGTACTGAAGCTGTAAGGGGGAAGAGGACCTACGATTCGGAAATTTATCGTGTCCTGAAAATGGCTATCCAGTTCCTCCACCTTTCTTTCAAACTCTGTCTGCTGATCTTTATTGATCAGGAACGCTGTATTCACAATCATGGAATCATCCATCATAGCGTGAGTACAATGGTCCTCTGCCTCCTTTTTGAGGACATCCAAAATAAGAGAAGCACATTCTTCTTTTCTCTTATCTAAGGATTCCTTAACCAGTCTGCCGACGCTTATTTTGATTTCAAACACCTCGTCCGGCGCTTTTGATACTGCCTCTTCCTTTAATCTCTTGATCCCTTCTTCTTCTCCTATTTCCTTCAAAACCGTCTCTAAGTCGCTCCAAACGGCCGCCACGTTCAGCTCTATCTTACCTTCCATCTGCTTGAGGTTTTCGCTGATCGAACCATACCCGTTTTCCAAAACCCTCTTGAGTTCTTCTTCTCCTTCAATCATGGTCCCGAATTTCACCGGGATAATATGACTACCTTTCATTACTCTTTCAATGACAGCTTGATAAACGGCCAGATTAAGGATGAGGGTCTCCTTGGGGAGGGAGTCAAACTCTGTGAACGGCAGATCGCTGACCACGGCAGCGACATCCTGGTAAGGAAAGATGCTGACTTCTCCCCGGTCAATACCCATGAAACCTAAACTTTGGCGTTCATTTGTACTGACAAAACCATAGATGAATTTTCCGTCTCCCATTATTTTTTCTCCAATGTTTCGTATTTTTTCACCGCCCGCTTCGCTCGAGACGCAGAGGACGCAGAGGGTACTTATTTTTTTGTTTTTCGTTGAGAGGACGAAAAACAAAAGGAACATCTAAGTGATTACTCATCTAATTTGTTCACTATTCTTACAGTTTAATTTTTTAACGTCTATCACGATGCGATTGTTTCAATATTATGAAGGCATTAGGTCTTTTCCTTTCTGTCCTCTCAACAGAAAGGAAAAAAACATGTCCCCTCTGCGTCCTCTGCGCCTCTGCGGTGAATACAGGTTTTTCAATCGACAATCAACAATCGTCAATCAACAATCCAAAGGGTCACTGTCATTCTTTCCATCCACAGATATAGCACCCTGTTTCCTGCAACTGTTTTGTTATTACTTT
>Ga0222696_1000657_pt1 | contig 14208 bp, 5 predicted proteins | sample AntAcemetage1400_FD_179817 | JGI IMG/M metagenome (GOLD analysis project Ga0222696, IMG submission 179817) | Saline water microbial communities from Ace Lake, Antarctica - #1400 | ecosystem: Environmental > Aquatic > Non-marine Saline and Alkaline > Saline | place: Antarctica: Ace Lake... | reverse complement strand
AGTGGCCGGTGTCGGGGATGTGGGCGGTCGGTGTGCTGGTGGGCGTCGATCTTCTCTCCACGGGTATTTCAATGGTGGTGCTGTCATCGCGCGCGACTTAGGCCTAAAAACAGATGCCTGCAAAACGAAAGCTTCAATGGAATTCGGCTACTTCGAGGTTGCGTTTAATGCACGTACCCCTTTCATGCAACCGGATGGGCGGCAAACTGATTGACCCCCATATGTTGTGGTAGTAAGATTTTTTCGTTGGAATTCGGGAAACTGAGGGGACTTACAGAAACCGTAGGCATATGTCAGGTTTTTGGTGTCTTGAAATCTGTGAGTTATCCAGATGATGATCAAAAATATCTGGAGGCCAGGTTCCGGCTGTCAAATCGCACTTCCAGTTTCTGCCAACCAAAATACAACAAATATTTTTGCCAAGTCTTGTACCAATGACAAGACTTTTCACTTGCTTTAACCGGAAGAAACAAAACTAATTTTTTCTTGACTCACAAACTGGTTCTCTATATTCTGCCTTTTTTAAAAAAACTAATGTCTTTTCACTTAGAAGCGCTTTTGCTGCGGCCTGTCTTCGGTACCAGACCGGACATTATAGGGAGATACTATCTGGACGCATTGAGTAACAGCAGGGCAGGAGATCGCTTCTGCAACTGAGGGTCCTTCAACGGGTACTGGGAACAATCAGGCCCGGTTACCGACTTTACCTTTTTCTGTTTGTCTTGGACAGGAATAGTAATTTAAAGGAGGAGAGTTTATGTTGTTAACAAAAAAGTTTCTCATGGTGATTGCGTTGATCGTAGCAGGTCTTTTTTTGGCGAGCTGCAGTAGTGATAGCGATAATGCAACCGGTCCCACGGTGGTGTCGCTGTCGCCCGCGAATAATGCCGCCAGTGTGAAGCCGAACCCCATTCTGGCGATTAAGTTCGATCGGAAAGTGTATGTTGAACAAGGCAACATTACTATAAAGACAAAAGTAGACGATTCAACGGTAGAAGTCATTGACGTAACCGGCGAGCAAGTCGAAGGATCGGGGACAAATATCATAATCATTTATCCTGTCGCAAGTATAATGAGTGCAAATGGCTATTACATCCTGATAGACGGCACTGCCTTTGCGGATGAATATGGTCTGTACTTTGCGGGTATCAATGACCCAAGTGCTTGGAACTTTAGCACACTAATCGCCATGAGCCCAGCTGGACCAAAAGAACTGATCGAAGCTATGGCAAAAGAGCAGGGAACGGACGCGGAGACCTTCTGGAACACCGTGCTATTTAATCAGGCAAAATATCTTGACGGGTTTTGCAGGTTCAAGTCAGCCGCGGGTAGCGAGCTACAAAAATATTACTTTGACACTTTTTGTACCGAAGAAAGCGTAAACTACTTTAGCTACAAAAAGTTCATTATTGCCGACGAAAAAATGGAATACTACATGAAGGATAACTACACGTTTTTGCGTGAAGCCGGTACAGCCAAAAAAGCGCCTATCAGAAACTTTTGCAATTTTCTTGCAACTGGTGCTCAGGAAACCACTTGTGCCGAGGAAGATTACACAACTGACGGCTACTATTTCAGATATGAAAATGGCGCACTGGGGACCTGTTGCAGTGAAGCAGAGTTGACGGGTGACTTAGCCTGGGTCTGTGACTTACAAAAAGTTAAAGGCGGACCTTGTGACCCGAACGGTACGTATAAATATACCTCATACACTCCCGGAACCGGCTACAAAGTCGCCCTCAAGAAGGGGACAACGCGCGAAGTCTGGACGGAATATGCATGGAGCGCCGTCTCCGGCACAGCAGGGAATAAGGTGGATTTGACGCGTTCTCCCATTTACGTAAGTTGGGATAACAACGTCACCGCTCCTGAAGGCTATGAATTGGCCAACCTGTATACTGTGGTAGACCCCTACCTCTGGTGCGGCATGGGCGCCATTCAACTGACAGCCGATTCGGTGATGAACTTTTTTGGGTGGTTTTACAATAATATTGAGAACCAGAAAAGTGCAGATCTGAATGCATTCATAAAGACACTGGTAACGGATGGCAAGCGCAGTTTCATAGGCGCACTATGGTACTGGAACTATCGGGTCATCGCTAACACTAATCCTCCGCCGATCAATAAGGTGCTCAACTATTATGAAGACAAAGGCGCGGAAAGCCCGTGTCATGATATTGCGATATCGACATATTTGGTCAATGGCGGATGCAACGATTCTGACAAGCGCAAAAAGTATTATGAATACTTTACCAACACGGCGTGTCAGGCAGATATCCAAGAGGTTAAAGGTATCTTTGACGGTGTGGAGCTTAATAGCTTTGAGTGTACGCTCAATAGTACGGCTCTTAACAAGTACTGCACGGAATCGGTTTTTAAATAAAGGTTTCGACGTCTGAACAAAGACCAAGGGGACGCTCGTGCGGAACGTGCTTGACATATTTTCTCGGCCGAGAAGCGTTTGGCAAGGATGGATATCCCAAAGCGCCTGCGTGCGTCGCGCACGAGCGCCCCTATTGCGATTCCCGCCCAAATAGTTGGTTTATAGGGGCTACCACAACCTGAGCGGATTATGTGATTAGAGCCACATATCACCGGCTAACACTGTAATGTTCGGTTACGGAAAAGGGTATTCTGTTCATTGATATGGAAAAGACAGTTGCCACAAAAGAGAAGGGAGATAGCAACCCCCGCTTCACCAGACGCCTATAAGACCTACGTTCCTGGCGTTGGCCGGTGGAGGCGCTGGAGAGTTTATCGACCGACTCGGAATGCATGAAAACCAGCTCCGATTGCCGACCGCCACCTCCCCTCCAATTTTGTTGATTGGCTCGATTATTGTGCCACAGCAAGAAAGGAATCAGGACTACCTGAGGTCGGGCATGACTTTGATATCACACGATTTTCCGAACCTGCTATATAGCCACGATACCTGTTCCGTCGTATGATTCAAATCGCACTCCACATTATGATATGGGACCGCTATATATTGTGGTCGCCATCCTGGTGGAAGAAATTATCGTGACAGAACAATACCTATATAAAGTGCGCGTTGGATTTTCCAGGCAAAAAGGCTAACTTACATCTGGCACTCTTGCATGGATTTGGCGGATGTGCCATGCTGGATTTGTGCACGTACTCCTTTCCTGCAAGTGGACAGGCAGAAGTTTTTGTAGGGAGTTAATTTTCACACTGATCAAATACCATAAACAGATAATATGCTATCGCTCTGTTTTCACGGATCACGGAAGTGGGGAATAGATTGAACGGCAATAATTCTATATTTTAACTGGTAAGGAGTATGCTATGGCTAAGAGCCTGAAAGCAATATTAACCACCGCGGTTTTACTGATCATTCTCATTTCCGCCGGATGCGGCGATTCATCCGATTCCACCAGTCATGTCACCATAACTGAAAAGCCAATGTATTATGAAGTTAGTGTCGATTATTCCTCCGGAGACCGGTATGTCATCGGCCGGGAATATGGGGCCAAGGTCCTATCCATGGTTCCAGATTATGAAGAGAGCTTCGACACATACCTGATGCTACAGGTATCCTCTTTGCATGAGCAGTACCCGGAAATAACTTATGAAGTCTTGATTCAAAGGGCGCTGGAAATCTCCAAGAACATTCAATCACGCTATATGGATGAAATTGAAGGTTTCGCTTCGGTTCTCAGCGGCGGGACGGTCGATGAATTGGGTGACGGGAAATTATCCCGGGATGAGTTCCTTATGATCAATCTTAACCCCGATATCGCCACCGACCACGGTTGTTCAGCCACCGCTGTTTTCGGAAGCCGATCTGCAACCGGGCAAACCATTTTGGGAAGAAACACCGACTGGGGCAGCATTCCCGGGCTTCCCAAAGGTGTGATCTATTCAATAACGGGAGAGAACCAGGTGGTATCCTTTGTGCTACTGGGAATGGTCGGGATTATCGTGGGCATAAACAGCGATGGGATATTCGTGTCCAACCTGTATGGCGATAATTTGTCGGCCGAGGAATTCCCATATTCCGCCGTGGGTAAGAGATCCGTTATGCTGGACATCCGGGAGGCACTTGAAACATTAAGCACGGTGGATGAAGTGGGCGCATTTCTGGGGGACCCCTCCAGGCTTTACGCATATCATAACCAAATGTTTATTGCGGACAAAAATACGGCCAAGGTCCTGGAAAATGACTATGAGCGAAACCGGGCGTTAAGAGTCTCTGACTCGGACCTTAATCCCGGTGTTACCTGGGGAATCTCCGACGCCATCGCCTGTGTCAACGCCTTTGTACTCAAGGGCAATTATGACAACTTTACCAATCACGCAACGGAGGAAGAGCGCTGGGCCAACTTTAGAACCATGCTGACTCAGGAAGGCGATACTGTGGATATTGACCGGGTCAGAACGATCATGAGCTATCATAAACCGGGGGACGAGGGCAAGGATTCCGCCGACATTTATGCTGCGAATACAATTCAAAGTATGGCGTATTCCTTCTCCGAAAACCGCTTGGAATTATGGCTTGGCAATTTCGTTGATGATCCGCAATATGAGACGATTTCGATTCCGTTTTTGGACGATTAATAATTGTGACTATGGAGTTGAAATCAGAAGCCTTTTCAAGAAATGCCGTAGGCCGATCGTGTATTGGTCAACGCACCTAAAAAGGGGAAAGCAATAGATCTTGTGATCGCTTCGCTCATCTGTTGTGATTCTGAGTTGCAGTGTTACGTATTTATCCATCTGTTTGATTTTACAGCCAAAATGTGAAGACTACATATTCCACCCTTGTACGGATTTGGTGGCTGTGCGATGCAGGACTAATGACCGAAGTATAGACTCAAAAGCCTGGGTTATGATTTCGAAAAAGTTCTGGAGAGAGTCTCTACATTATTTGAGTTGGACAAGGAATACATAACCGGAAAAGGCAGGCAACGGGACAGTGTCACAGCCAGGGATTTGCTCTGCTATTGGGCTGTGGTTGAATTGGGTATGCCTATGTGGATTTGGCAAGGGAATTTGGCCTAACACCGGCTGCTGTCAGGAGTTTCTTTGGGGCCAAGGATGCTTATGCGGCATCCACCACGGCGACCGGGAAATTTACGCTGAAGGGAGACAGCAATTAGGCATCCCCTTTGCAGGATTTCTTTTGAGCACCTGGTCTATGGAATTGTAAGATGGACAGCACCCGGTTCCTTATCATGAAATTATCAGGAATGATCCCAGATGCTCCTCAAATTGAGCACATTTGTCCTTCGATATCGAGTACACCCTCATTCAAGCTTCCCCCGCCATTACAAACAACACAAACGTTGACATATGAGCTCATTATCTCATCCGGGCAAGATTGAATTTGCGATTTTGCTCATTTTCCAATACCACTACATCTTGTGGTCGAGCTCTTTTTAGGTTGTTTATCCAAAAGTGAACAATATATATAAAGTGCGCGTTGGATTTTCCAGGCAAACAGGCTAACTTACGTCTGGCACTCTTGCATGGATTTGGTGAATGTGCTATGCTAACATAATGCACGTTATGTTGTTACTTCGTTTATGTTGGGGTCGCCGGAATTCTCAGATCTGACTCGAAGCTTGAACCGCCAGTTCACTGATGTAAGGCATGTCTCAGGTTTTTGATGGCCCGAAATCCGTGAGATATCCAGAAGATTTGGCATTATTCCGAAGGCTGACGCCTGAACTCCGAATAAGGACTTTTCTGTTTTGTCCCCTGAATATTGATGATACCTTTATTTTGATAATATTATTTTTCAGTTAATTTTACTTGACGCAGAGTTAGCGTTCAATCAAAGAAAAAATAAGATTCAAAAGTTAAGCACTTTAATATAAGTAAATATTAAGGAGAATTCAAGATGAAAAATAACAAATTAACACTTTCCTTAGCAACTCTAATGATAGCATTCTCTTTGATCTCATGCTCACAAGACACACACACCGAACCATCACCAAAACACGACATTGTCTATGTTGACAACTCCAACGCCTCAGGCATAGAAGACGGCACCTATGAATATCCCTATACCACAATACAGGAAGGTATTGAAAATGCCTACGGGGATAAGTGGGTGTATATACGACAGGGGAACAAACCATACAGTGTAGAGAAGGGGTTTCTAATTGACCTTGAAGGAACTAAGGATTTAACACTATGGGGTAGCGGCTATGATGGAGATTTTCCCGGAATGCCAGCCACAGGATACCCGGTGTTACAAAGCTCTACTTTAGGAAAAGAAAGACCCGTTTATCTGAAAGATGTTGAAAACATTACAATTATGGGGTTGGAGCTAAAAGGTGGTGAGCAAAACGTGATCTATGCTGGGGGGGCAAAAAACCTGACAATCAAGCATTGTATTATAAGCGGAGCAGAACCGGCTCCCGTATGGACTTGGACAAGCGGGATATTAATTTATTCTTTTGGTAGTGGTGATAATTCATCCGGCATTACAATAACAGATAATATTTTTTACGATAACCATACAGGTGGGATTAACATATCGGTTTTCGGCAATTCAGACTTCGGATACGAATCAACTACAGAAAATGTGTTGATAGCGCGAAACACTTTTTTTCAAACACCGGAGGCCGAAGAGGCAATGTACCTTCCTATTATTTGCGAGATTTGGTGTGGCGTTATGCAGAATATCACTATAGAGGATAATGATATATCGGATTTTGGTGAGGGGAGTGCCTTTACTCCCGCAGGTATTTTCTTCTTGCAGCGCCTAAACCCAACCCCGTTAAGCGACAACATAATCATCCGCAATAATAATATCGCAAATTCAGCTAATGATGCAGGTGGCATCTGGGTTGAAGTAAGGTCCGGCAAAATGGACAATTTAATTGTTTCCGGCAATACTATTTCTGACGTAGGAAGGGGCATAACTCTTATAACACCGGGAACTGCCAATCTACCCGGTGAAGGAGGAGGTGTTATAGATGGTGCGGTAGTTAACGGAAACACAATAACAAATAGTTTGCATCCCTCTCAAGGGGGATTGCTGCTTGTTTCGTTAGAGGACGGCAGTTTATCAGCTAACGTATCCAAGAACATAATTAAAGATGGCCAGGGTTATGGCATCTGGTTAGATTGTGATGATGAAGCAACGCTATCAGCGGATTTGGGCGGCGGGGTTTTGCAGTCAGAAGGGTTTAATTCCATATATAATAATATGCTGGGAGGGATCGGTATTGAGGATGCAGGAGTAGGTCATCAAACAGCAAAATATAACTGGTGGGGGCAGGCAGATGACCCTGCTTCTCTGATTGAAGGCGATATTGATTATATCCCCTGGCTGACGGAAAACCCTAACTTAGAAGCATCTCCGCCATTCTAAGCACTGGAAACTCCAAAGCAGGCGTATCAAGAACCAAATGCTGACTTATCTTATGTTATGTTGCCGGTTCGTTTATGTTGGAGGAGTATCATGAAACGGCTAGAATATAACGCTTTGTTTATAACCTTGACGACACTAGTGCTTATCTTCTTGTTAGGATGCAATAATAATAACAATGATCCTTTTCCAAAAGCCCCTACCTTAACCACATTCAGTGGGAGCATAAATGAGAATGTCAGCGTTGGTTCTACGCTGGGTAGCCTACGTGTCTATGATGGAGGAAGTGGCATTACCTCCATAACGCTTCATGGTATTGGTCGTAGAGATTTCAGCATCGATACCAACGGTACCATTACCGTCAGTGAAGCGTTAGATTATGAAGAGCAAAGTCGTTATGATTTATCTGTTACCGCAGCCAATGCTATGGGAAACAGCAGCGCGGTGGATGTCAATATCACCATCAATGATGCCGAAGATATCGCGCCGACCTTAAGCCCTTTTACGGGTGGCGTGGATGAAGGGGTTGCTATCGGAACCGAAATAGGCAGAGCTGGACTCAACGGTGGTGGTGGTTTTATTAAAAGCATTACCCTAAGCGGTGAAGGGAGTGACGATTTCAGCATCAGTAACAATGGCACCATTTCCACCAATGGGTTTATAGATTATGAGACGAAAAGCTTATATGAATTGAGCGCCCTTGCTTCCAATGATGCAGGAACCAGTAATGTAGCTGATGTAAGAATCAGTGTGAACAGCGTACAAGTTACCGGTACGAAACTATACCCTTTTAATGGAAGCATTGGGGATGACGCGGATATCGGTGACGTCGTTGGACGAATGAAAATTACTGGCGACGGTTATAATCTTTTAGATTTGACGCTTGAAGGCCATGGTAGCAGTGATTTTAAAATCAGAACTAATGGTATTATTACCGTTAACAATGCGTTAGATCATTATAGCCAAAAGCTCTATAATCTCACAGCACGTTCATATGATTTAGATGGAACCACTGATAAAACTATGGTGGATATTATTGTTTACCCACCACCGTTTACAACGGTTTGGAAAACAAATCAAATATCTGATGGTAGTTTAGGGCCTAATGCCATTGCCATACCTACAACAGACGATAATTATGAATATATGATTAAGTGGGGAGATGGTACTATTGATCGTAATGTAACCGGTTCCATAAAGCACCTTTATGATATGGAAGACACTTATACGGTAAAAATCTATGGGGATTTTCCTCGGATTTATTTTAAGGATAATCGTCAAGTAAAAAATAAGATTATGAAAATAACCCAGTGGGGTGATATTAAATGGGCTTCCATGGGATATGCTTTCCATGGATGCTCTAGTCTGCAAATTGATACTAGCTCCGTTCCTGATCTTTCACGAGTAACAGATATGACTTATATGTTTGCTCAAGCGACATCCTTTACGGGTAAAAATAGTTATATAAACAACTGGGATACCTCTAGCGTTATGAACATGTTGGGTGTGTTTTTCTTGGCAACTGCATTTAATGAAGATATTGGCAATTGGGACACCTCCAATATAACCAATATGATGGGCGTGTTTTACCTCGCAACTGCATTTAATAAGGATATAGGAAACTGGGACACCTCCAGTGTTATACACATGGGTCAGATGTTTCGCGGAGCAAGAGCATTTAATCAAGATATAGGAAACTGGGACACCTCTAGCGCATATGCCATGGATGTAATGTTTGGTGACGCAGAAGCATTCTATCAAGACTTGAGTAGATGGAATGTGTCTGGGGTAAGATATAGAGCAGGGTTTTGCACTGGTGCACCAATCTGTAATAATCCAGACTATTTACCTAAATGGACTCCTTAAGTGTTATTGAGAAAAACGCTGGATGAAGCCAAGATGCTCAGTTGAGAACTTCCTATATAAAGTGCGCGTTGGATTTTCCAGTCAAAAAAGCTAACTTACGTCTGGCACTCTTGACAATATGCAGCCAATATGAGACAGAATGATCATGCACGTAAGTTAGCATTTTGATGGTCTTTAAAAAATCCCTTGACAAAAAATTGTTCGGGGTCCATATCTGAGCTTATCCATTGTCAATAATTGGTTTGGTACTCTTGTATGGTTTTGGACGGCGTTCGGATGAGGGATCATGCACGTAAGTTTCACACGAGGATACTATTAAATACCAAAGAAATCCTGACCTTTCCCAAAACCGATTTTTCTTGACATTAAAGTATCTTTTGTCATTAGATCAACAAATATCCAACAAATCATTCAACCTCTACCCAGGAGGTTAGTCCATGAAAATGCACCTCAAATTGCATATACCCCGCTCCTAATAGGTATAGTTTGCCTGTTGGGAGCTTAAAAACTCTTTTATAGAAAGCCAAACTCATCGTGAGATGAGGACGGAAAGCCACGGGTCTTAATATTCCCCGTTGAGCCTATTTTAAAGTATCTTGCTTCTGAAAGATTGCCGGGCTGCCGAGTGTGACATCGTGAAAGTCACATTCTGGGCTCAGGCTTTTTGCGTTACGGATGCTGAAAGATTAATAAAGCAACGGTAGGGTTGCTATTATTTTCAAATTTTGACAGTTCAACCTTAGACATTACGAGAATCCCCATTCATTCTTTTCCTGAATGAATTTCAAGGTTATGGGTTATGGTGCGGAGGCTAAAAAGCCTCGAAAAATCTGGCTCACGGAACTATTTATAGAAAGGAGGGCTAGCATGAAAAGTAGAAAACTATTGATCGGCTTGGCCTTGGCAATCACTTTGGTGGCAGGTATGGATCTTGCTCTTGGTGGGTCCGTTTCGCAAGAGCAGGAGGCGGCCATTAAACAGGTCCTTTTTAAATCCCAGGAAGCTTGGAATAAGGGAGACAAAGAAGGGTTTCTTAGTACATTTTCGGAGGATGCTCAGATAATGGTTGGGCAAGAGAGAAGGATAGTGTCTAAAGAGGAATGTAGCGGGATGCTTCCTTCGCTATTCGACGACAAACCGATGGCAAGTTACACGTCAGTGAAGGTTACGACAATAAACGTATCATCCGCCACAGTGAAAGCCGTGGAAATTTTCTCACCTCAGGGGAATATAGAAGTTTCTTTAGACACAACCTTCAATATGATTAAAGATAACAAAGGCAGGTGGCTGATACAGCGATCTGTCTACAACATCTTCTAATGAAATAAGAAGAAACCCATCTCAAAACAAAAGAGTCGTTGGGAATGCAATCCTTCCGGCTCTCGAATAGGATCAGATATACGGTTATTTCTACCAACGTCCGATGCTAGTATCTATATCTAAAGTGCGCGTTGGATTTTCCAGGCAAAAAGGCTAACTTACGTCTGGCACACTTGCACGGACCTTGACGGATGTGCTAAGAAGTATCATGCACGTAAGTCTCACATTTGGATACTATCAAATACCAAAGAAATCCTGACCTTTCCCAAACTCGATTTTTCTTGACACAAAGGGCTTTTTGTTGTTTCATGAGCTACAGGTAAGTATTTCCACCAATCATTCAACCTCTATTCAGGAGGTTCCCCAATGAAAAAACCCCTCAAAATGTATATGCCCTGCTCCTAATAGGCGTAGTTTGCCCGTTGGGAGTCTAAAGCATCATTCTGCTATTTCTAAAGAAGTGTTTCCTCCCAAGAGTAATCCGGGGGCATCCACCAATGAAGTGCCCAAAATGCCAGTGTGAAAACAGAGAAGGCGTTAAATTCTGTGAAGAATGTGGCGCAAAGATGGAAATTCAGTGCCCATCCTGCGATGCTCTTATCCCTATGGGGAAGAAATTTTGTGGTGAGTGCGGCCACAATTTAACCCTTCCCTCCAAACCAGCCCCAAAAGAACTCTCCTATGACGAGAAATTAGACAAAATTCAACGGTATCTTCCTAAAGGTCTCACTGAGAAGATCCTGGGCCAAAGAGACAAGATTGAGGGTGAGCGCAAGCAGGTCACAGTGATGTTCTGTGACATGGAGGGATTTACGCCTCTTGTGGAGGGGCTCGGCCCTGAAGAGGCTTACTCCATCATGGACCAGGTTTATGAAATCCTCATCCATAAGGTCCACGATTACGAAGGCACTGTTAATGAGATGACCGGCGACGGTATCATGGCTCTTTTTGGCGCCCCAATTGCATTGGAGGATGCCTCTCAGCGGGCCATTAGATCAGCACATGCTATCCACCGGGAGATGGCGCGGTTCACCGAGAAAATGAATCAAGAAAGACCTGGCTCATATGCTCTTAGAATGCGCATCGGTATCCATACAGGTCCAGTAGTTGTGGGCACCTTAGGCAATAACCTTCGGGTTGAGTTCAAGGCAGTGGGTGATACTGTAAATTTAGCCTCCAGGATGGAAGGTCTGGCGGAGCCGGGTACTACCTATGTGACAGGTGAGACATTCGGACTAACTGAAGGTCTGTTTCGCTTTGAAGCCCTCGGGGGAAAGGAGGTTAAGGGCAAGGAAGAGCCAGTCAAGATCTACCGGGTGATCGCCCCCAGTACCCTGAGGACAAGATTTGATGTAAGTGCTGAGCGGGGCCTTACGCCTTTTGTTGGAAGGGAGCGAGAGTTCGAGCTCCTGCTTGATGGCTTTGAGAGGGCCAAGGAGGGCCGTGGCCAGGCATTTTCAGTAATGGCCGAGGCAGGGATTGGAAAATCGAGACTTTTATATGAGTTCAGAAAGGCTGTCGCCAACGAGGAGGTGACTTTCCTAGAAGGCAAATGTCTCTCTTACAGCAAGAGTGTAGCATATCATCCGGTCATAGATGTTTTGAAATCGAATTTCGATGTGCGGGAAGAAGATGGGGATTCCGAGATTAGAGAAAAGTTCAAAAGAGGGCTAAAAATATTGGGGATAGACGAAGCTTCTACGTTTCCTTATCTTCTGGAGCTTTTTTCGGTCAAAGACAGTGGTTTCGATAAGATACCCATGAGCCCTGAGGGAAAAAAGGCTCGAATCACAGAGGCAGTAAAAGGAATTACTGTTAAGGGTTCGGAGATTCGACCCCTGATCATAGCCATTGAGGATCTTCACTGGGTTGATAAAAGCTCCGAGGATCATTTGAAGAACCTGCTCGATAGCATTTCAGGTGCGAGGGTGTTTTTAATATTTACCTACAGGCCAGAGTTTGTGCACAGCTGGGGAGGCAGGTCGTATCATAACCAGGTGAACCTGAATCGCCTTTCTAACCGAGAGACCCTCCTTATGGCATCTCACCTTTTGGGTACAGATGACTTCGACAGGCAGTTTGAAAATTTGATTCTGGAGAAGACAGAAGGGGTCCCTTTTTTCATTGAGGAATTTATAAAATCCCTTAAGGATCTGAAGGTCATTGAGAGAGAGGCGAACAGATACCTTTTGGCAAAAGATATCCAGAATTTGGCTATTCCCGGTACGATCCAGGATATGATCATGGCCCGGATGGACTCCCTACCTGAGGAGACTAAGAGGCTCCTTCAGACCGTGTCAGCAGTTGGCAGGGAGTTCAGCTATGAGTTGATAAAGCGGGTAACAGACATACCGCAAGAGGAATTGCTATCATACCTTTCGGCCCTAAAAGACTCAGAGCTTCTTTATGAGAGAGGGATATATCCCCAATCGACCTATATCTTTAAACACGCCTTCACGCAAGATGTTGCCTATAACAGCTTGCTTGTCAAAAGGAGAAAGGAGATCCATGAAAAGATAGGTAGGGCTATAGAAGAGCTATACCCCGAGAGGTTGGAAGAGTTTTTCGAGATGCTGGCCTACCACTATGGGCGCAGTGCTAACACGGAAAAGGCAGTGGAGTATCTGGAGCTGGCCAACCAGAAGGCGATAAAGGTCCACGCCATGGAGGAAGCTAAGGCCCATTTTGATGAGGCCATGGAGCTCCTCGACACCATGCCCGAGACCGAGGTGAACCGACAGCGACGAATCTCTCTGCTAGTAGATCAGGTGAACGTCTTTGACCAGCTCTTCAAGGTCCCAGAGTACTACGAGCTTTTGACCCACTGCGAGCCCATGGCGAGTGCATTGCATAATCCGGAGCTATTGGGAGCATTCTATGTGGGGTTAGGGCGCTGCGAGTATTGCTTAGGCTCCTTTGATCAGGCCATCCGAACCCTGAGCAAGGCAGCAGAGCTCGCTGAAGCTTCTGGAAACGTTGAAGAGGCCGGGCATGCGTATATGGAGTTAGAATGGAACCATGTCTTTAGGGGTAACTACGACCGAGTCCTCACCTTGAAAGAACATGCCCTTCACAAGATGGAGCAGCAGTTTAACCTCCGCTGGTATGTGCGAGCCTTGTCCGCGGCCTCAAGAGCCTATTCGCATCTTGGTCGCTGGGATGAGGCGATGGAAGCAGCCCAGAAGGCGCTGAGCGTTGCTGAGGAGTTTTCAAACAACAGCATGATCTCTTTTGCAGCCTGGACCCTGTCGATAGCCTGCACCTATAAAGGCGACCTAGCTCGGGGAATTGAATACGGGGAGCTAGCGGTCCAGAAAGCTACAACGCCTTATAACAAGGCATTGGGGCAGAGAGGTCTTGCATGGGCTTGGTGCCGAGCCGGAGAGCCAAATAGAGGAATTGAGCTTCTTAATGCTCTCTTACCTATTTTTCGAGGACGTTTTATGCCGAGTGAAATTCCTCAAACGTGTAACCTAGGCGAAGGGTATTGGCTTGCCGGGAAGAATGACAAAGCAAGGCAAACGCTCGAAGAGGCCTTAAAAGTCGCAGAGCGCTGTGGGGCGAGGTATTATGTTGGGTGGGCTCACCGCGTCTTGGGCGAGATTGCCGTGGAAACCAACCCGGCCCAGGCGGCCCACCACTTCGACAAAAGCATTGCCGTCTTGGAAGAGATCAAGGCA
>Ga0222696_1000654_pt1 | contig 14332 bp, 9 predicted proteins | sample AntAcemetage1400_FD_179817 | JGI IMG/M metagenome (GOLD analysis project Ga0222696, IMG submission 179817) | Saline water microbial communities from Ace Lake, Antarctica - #1400 | ecosystem: Environmental > Aquatic > Non-marine Saline and Alkaline > Saline | place: Antarctica: Ace Lake... | reverse complement strand
CAGGCTTTTCTTTATCGTTGTATTTGATAGCATTAGTGATCAAGTTTGTAAAAAGCTGGGTTATCCTTATCCTTTCATACTCGATGGCCGGGAGATCCAGTATCTTAAAGTCAACATTCCTTTCTTTCAAGCGCAGGGCAAGGTCTTCTTTTATCTCCGCTAAGAGCTTATTTAAATCTACTTTCTCGCAGGGCTTTTTCCAATGGCTTATCCGGGAAAGTTCTAAAAGGTCTCTTATCAAAGTCTGCATCTTCTGCACAGATTTTTGTATGACTTCAACGTAATGCTTGCCATCTTTATCTAATTTATTCTTATATTTATCGCTCAAGAATGTGCTAAACGCCTCAATACCGCGTAATGGTTCTTTTAGATCATGCGAAACTACATAAGTAAAATCGTCTAATTCTTTATTAGACCTCTGGACCTCAATAACCTTCTCTTCAAGCTTTTGCCTTGCTTTTTTCAACTCCCTGATGTCTCTTACAGCTAAGATAACGCTGGTAATCTCGCCTTCGGAATCTTTAAACGGCGCACCATTAAAACTTACAGCGATAGAAGTACCTCTCTTATCTTTAAGCTCTATTTCATGATTTGCTATAATCTCACCTTGAAAGATCCTGGTAACAATGCTTTTCAGGCCATCTCTCTTCGTCTCGGATGGAAAAAAATCATCAACAAAGTGTTTTAGCATCTCATCCTCATCGTAACCTAATAGTTCACAGGCAGCATCATTGACTGTATTGATTTTTTCATCTTCATCAATCACCAGCAAGGCGTCATTCATATGCGCAAAAATATTATCAACGTAATCTTTGGAGACCATGGTCTGTTTCAGGTTACTAGTCATCTGCTTAAAGGCATTTGCCAGTTGTCCGATCTCATTCCTGCTATCCAGGGCATCAACATCCTTCATATCTACATCCAAGTCTCCCTTAGCTACGATGCCCATCTTATTAACCAACCTACCAAACGTGGTTGTCATTGCTGACGCGAATAGATAAGCCACAAATGAGCCTAAGATTATTGCTATAAGGCAAACAATGATTATATGATTCTTTATGCGGTTTATATCTTTTAAAAACTCATCCAGGTAAACAGAGGTACCTATAATCCAATTCCAGGGTTTAAAATAGACATAAGTCATCATCCTCAATCTCGGTAATAATTCCTGCTTGTCCTTCCATGGATAATACCTTATCCCGCACTCATCCTCTTTTAACGAGGGTCCTTTCGCGATTATTTCCTGAATAAAGGGGTTTCCCCCAGAATCTTCCATCTGAAAAATATCCTCTCCATCCCTTTCTCTCTCTTTCGACAATATATAATGGCCTTTCTCTTCTCCGTGAGTGCCGATAATATATAAAAATCCTGTTTGGCCCAATCTTTGCTCTGCCATCAGACTCTTTAATTCTTCCTTTTTTATCTCTTCGTAATTGACCTCTAATAGATCTTCGGGATAGATAGTCACCCCCACGATCCATTCTTTATTCGGAATACGCATTACCGCAACAAATTTCTCCCTGGCATCTTTTTCGTCGGTATCGCTATAGGTATAGCTATCGTAATCAATCTCGCCCTTTTCCAGGGTCTTGCCCTTAGCGATAATATCCTGAATAAAAAATCTCCCTTGAACATCCTGCACATACCAGATATTCTCTCCATCCATATCTCTTTGCTTAGAAAGAATATAGTTACCCTTATCATCAAGTATGTAGATATAGCCGTTCTGCCCTACAACTGTAGACGCTAACAGCTCTTTTAACCTTTCATCAGACAATTTATCCGCTATTTTACTGAATTCTGTCTCTAATCTATGACCGGCTAACCTTACCGCCCCATCTATTAAATCTCCCACGCTCTCAATCCTTTGCCTGGACTTTACTAAATTCATCTGCTTTTCATATTTTTTCAATGCCGCATTTATGGGTTTTGTATCAAAACCGATAGAATCTACTTCCTCGATACTCTTTTTAATATCTTCAATAGCTAAGTCGAATTTTTCAACATACGAATCAAATTCATCCGTGGTAAAACCATAAAGAAGCATATTTTTTTCATGCTTTTTCGCGCGGAGTAAAGGCTCTTTTAGGGCGGCCGCTGTTGTGTCTTTTTCAAAATGGGTAAGTATCAGCTCCTCGATCCCTTTGGCTTGAGAAGTTACAATATCCCTGGTCCTGTTACCGGCAGAACGCTTATCCTTCTGAATCAGGTCATAATAAGCCCCGGTGATAATCAGCCAATCTGAACATTGGATCTTTAACGCCTCTTCAATATTACGCAATATGCCTTCTTTAGCGCTGTTATAGCTCATCACACCTAATATAACAACGGGTAGAGTAACTAAAAGAATAGCTACCGCGATCAATTGCCATTTTATACTAATGTCACCGATTTTCATCTTAATGTTTTCTCACAGTTTTTCGGATTAAGCTTGAAACAACATATACCGCCTTTTTATGGCATGTAACATTACAATACCAGATTAATTGTAAAGGTGGTTGCCTGCCTACAGCGTGGCTACCAGGGCAAACAGGTGCTCGAGAACCGTTCTTGAAGCAGTTTCTACTTCTTTAGTTCCTCTTTTGCAGGCATGTCGAAAACAGCCTGCAAGGCAGACATGCAATCCTCACAGCTATCTATATGCTTGCGCATAGCTTCCTTTTGCTTTCCGTCAATCTTGCCCTCTATGTAATCCAGGAAGGTCTTAGGGTCCGGGCAAGGGGTTGCCACATTGACTACCTTAGCCTTGCCAAGATCTTTAATCGTTGGTTCTTTTCTATTCTTTTCGATCGCCTTGTAAAAAGCGTATATAAAATAAATAATTAATAAAAATAGTACGAAGCGTATCATTCCTTGGCTATTATCCTCTGCTATTTAAAGATTATTTGCCTTTTTCCAACTTGTTCATCGCGTTATCTAATACGCTATCGCAAGTAAAGGTCTTTTTATAATCAAAATCCTTAACAACCTTATAGAGACCCCAAGCTAAGGCCGCTATTATAATAATTGTCAGTAGTTTTCTCACTCAAACCACTCCTTGTTTTGTGCTAACTTTTTTCCTTCTTCTCTTGCTTAGGTTTTTTTGAATATCTTCATAACCGGAGGAATAGACAGGAATACACCAAGTAAAAATATCCACAAACCAAAGCCCTTTGCGCAACTGGATATCAATACCCCTATGCCTATTCCCGCGATAACCTTAGAAGAGACAAACAAAACAAACATCGGATTTGGTAATGCTTTTACCTTATCAAGTATACTCATATGCACCTCTCTTTTTTTATTTCCTCTTATTGCTGGGCAGAGGGGGAATTATTAAAATTCTTTACGCATTCTGACATCGCCTGCATACGCTTATCATTACCCATGCCGCACATCCTAAATTTCAAGGTCTTTGCCGCAGTCAGAACAAGTGCCGCTACTATAATAAGAATGATTATCTGTCCAAACATCTTCCAGGTCATATCGTTAGCCTCCTTTTATGTAGCATCAGTATTGGTGCGCAGGTTCAGAGCCTGTAACCTCCCAGTCACTGTCAAAATCCTTACGTCTCAACATAACCCTCTCTGTTTCATAGCCATAATCTATATCTATATGAGCACCGCTTCTGCCTACCATGGTATCACCAAAAGTCAGATCATCAATATCGCAGTTGTACTTTTTCGCAACATATTCTTTTGCCAATTCCACAGGGGCCTTGATCTCCGGATCTATCTCTTTCTCTGTCGCGAAAAGCGTACTCGTTGTCACGCAAAACAATGTTGATAGCATGAGGCTAAAACATATAAATCTTTTCATAATATCCCCTATTTTATACATTATACTCTCTAAAGATGGCTTATTTCAAAAAAATAGTAATAGGTGTAAATTTTTTTCCTACGAGACAAAAAGGCTATTGGTGGAAAAGTTTGGTTCTGTGGTAAGGTTTATGCCTAGCCTTCTTAGGCCCGCTTCATCACCCGGGGTAGGTATATGCGTCATATGAACCTCGCATCCTGAGAGATCTTTTAGCTTATCCATGCACATTTTAGAGGTTGGGTTTGTAGTAGCGCTTATGCTTAGGGCTATCAGCGCCTCTTCAAGGTCAAGGCTTACGCTTTTCTGACCTGAGATATTTTTCTTTAAATCTCCTATTGATTCTATTACAGTCGGGGATAATAAATGTATCTTATCCGGCAATCCCGAAAGCACCTTAATCGCGTTTAATATTAAACTTGATGTCGCGTGCATAAGCGGAAAATTCTTTCCGGTAACTATAACTCCGTTCTTAAGTTCTATCGCTGCCCCGCAGAATATCCCTTCATTGCCCTTTTTTTGGTTTTCAGCCTCCTTGGCAGCTTTTTGAGCGGGTAATACCACTTTTCTGCTCTCGGGTTTTATCTTTAGTTCTTTCATAAGAGACTCTACGCTCTCAACAGCCTCTTTTTCCACGAGCCCGAGTATATACTCGCAGGAATATCTGAAGTAGCGCCTTATAATCTCCTGCTTAGCGGCCTCACAAACAGCCGCATCGTCAATAATGCCAAAACCAGCGCGGTTAACACCCATATCAGTAGGCGACTTATACATCGATTCGTCACCCGTTATCTTCTCAAGTATCCTCTTAAGCACAGGGAATACCTCAACATCCCGATTATAATTAATAGTAGTCTCATGGTAAGCTTCAAGATGAAAAGGGTCAACCTGATTAAAATCTCCCAGATCCGCTGTAGCTGCTTCATAAGCTACGTTGACAGGATGCTTAAGAGGTATGTTCCATATCGGAAATGTCTCAAATTTCGCGTAACCGCTTTTCTTGCCTCTTTTATAATCATGGTAGAGTTGCGTAAGACATGTAGCAAGCTTGCCGCTTCCCGGCCCGGGGGCCGTAACAATAACAAGCGGGTTCTTTGTCTCTATATACGCGTTCGCTCCATAACCCTCATCACTGACTATCTTGTCCACATCCTTTGGATACCCCTTGGTCACACTATGCGTGTAGACCTTGACGTCTCTGCGCTCAAGCTTATTCTTAAATATCTTCGCTGCCGGCTGATTATTAAACCGCGTTATTACAACCGCGCATATATTAATGCCCCACCCCTTTAAGTCATCTATAAGCTTAAGAGAATCTACATCATATGTAATACCAAAATCCGCACGTATCTTTCTTCTCTCGATATCTCCTGCGTAGATACAGAGTATAACATCGGCCTTATCCTTAAGTTTTTGAAATAGCCTCATCTTTACATTCGGGTCAAATCCGGGCAAGACCCTTGAGGCATGATAATCATAGAGGAGTTTGCCGCCAAACTCCAGGTAGAGTTTATCATCAAACTTTGATACCCTCTCTAAGATAGCCTTTGTCTGCTCCTTGAGATATTTTTCATTATCAAAACCCTGCTTCATTGAAATTGTCACTATTTTTCTCCCTCTAATATGTTTTTTCTAAATTGCTTTGGCAGTACCGTTGGGTATTTCCTGTTAAAACATGCTGTACAAAATTTATCTCCGGGAAGAAGCATAGACTCAAGCATCCCATCAAGGCTTATATACTTAAGGCTATCTAGGCCTACGAAGTCCCTTATCTGCCTTACTGTGCGCTTTGACGCTATAAGCTCCTTTTCCGTCGGAAAATCTATACCATAATAACAAGGAGATATGATTGGCGGACAACTAACCCTCATATGTATCTCCTTGGCACCCGCTTCACGAAGGGTCTTTACGCGGCTCCTGCTGGTTGTGCCGCGGACAATAGAATCTTCCACAACAACAATGCGTTTTCCCTTTAGAACATTCTTGATAGGATTAAGTTTTACCCTGACCCTAAAATCCCTTATATGCTGAGTAGGCTGGATAAATGTCCTGCCTACATAGTGGTTTCGTATCATACCTGCCTCAAATGGAAGGCCTGATTCCTCGGCGAAACCTAATGCCGCGTAATTACCGGAATCAGGTATAGGCATAACAATATCCGCTTTTACAGGTGATTCTTTTGCGAGCTGCGCGCCTAAACGCTTTCTTGTAAGATATACATTTTCGCCATAGATATCACTATCAGGCCTTGAGAAATATATAAACTCAAATATGCAATGAGCGGACCTTGTCTTGTTAGTAAGGCGTATACTCTTTAATCCATTCTTATCTATACAGACAATCTCACCCGGCTTGATATCACGGATATATTTTGCGTGTATAAGATCAAGCGCACATGTCTCACTTGCTAATACATACGCGCCGTCGAGCTTACCAAGACAAAGCGGGCGTATTCCAAAACTATCTCTGGCGCCTATCAACGCACCATTTAACATCATTACAACTGAAAACGCGCCTTGTAACTGCGATAGCGCGTCAACAAGGCTCTCTTTATAATCCTTGTAACGTAGCTTGGCTAGAAGATGCACAATTATCTCAGAATCCATTGTTGTCTGAAATATAGAACCCGCATCTTCCATCTCCTGACAGATATCAGCAGCGTTTGTAATATTTCCATTGTGTGCTATGGCGATATGGCCTTTTTTATGCTTTACTAAAAAAGGCTGGATGTTCTTAGCGGTGCTTGAACCTGTTGTAGAATAGCGCACGTGCCCAAGCGCGGTGCTTCCCTTTAAGGATTTGAGTGTCTTCTCATCAAAGGCATCATTTACAAGCCCCATAGACTGATGCTGCTTTACTCTTTTTTTATCGTATGATACTATGCCAACACTCTCTTCTCCGCGATGCTGTAAGGCATAAAGCCCTAGATATGTAAGAGACGCCGCGTCCTTATGTCCATAGATTCCGAATATTCCGCACATATATCAATTATAGGCTTTGAGCATTATCCAATGCTCAAAGCCTATTCCCGTAACCTTTATTTTAATCTTGAAGTTATAGCCTCTCTCCATGTACTGCTCAATTTTGCTAAAGGGAGGTCTATTACTGTATCTGCGCCATCACTGACTAAGAACCTATCCTTATCAACATTTCCTATAACCTGACACGCTACTGAATGCTGCTTTGCTATCTCCTCTAAGGTATCCAGATTATCCTTGCTCACAGAGACGATTATCCTTGATGGTACTTCACCAAAAAGTATCTCATCTCTTCTTGCATCACCTGTTTTTAGATTATCCAGCTTGATATCAGCGCCTAGCATATTTTTAGAATTAGAAATAGCCGATTCTGCCAGTGTTACAGCAAGCCCGCCTTCTGAGCAATCATGGGCAGAGTTTATTATGTCAGAGTCGATTGCGGAGAGAACAGCCTGATGCAGGTCCTTCTCTTTTTTGATATCTATCTGCGGATTACCTTTCTTCTGGCTGTGTATAATATATAGGTATTCACTGCCTGAAAGGTCTGCCCTGTTTTCACCTAAAAGCACTATTACATCGCCTTCATTTTTAAAATCCTGGGTAACATGCTTGTCAACATCATCAATAATCCCAACCATTCCTACCATTGGGCTCGGATCTATGGGGCCTTTTGGATTCTCATTATAAAAGCTTACGTTCCCACTTATTACAGGTGTATCTAAGGCAGCACATGCCTCAGACATACCTTCTATACATTTGGTAAATTGCCAGTAGTTTTCGGGCTTCATCGGATTCCCGAAGTTTAAGCCATCTGTAATAGCGAGCGGCCTTCCACCAGCGCAAACTATGTTACGTGCTGCTTCTGCAACATTCATCATGGCCCCGTTATAAGGATTCAAATAACAGTTTCTGCCATTGCAATCCACGCTTATTGCCAGGGCCTTCTTAGTGCCTTTAACTTTTATTATCGCGGCATCTGAACCAGCGCCAACTATGACTTCATTGTCACCGAAGGTATTGAATTTGTTATACTGAGACTCCTTGCTTGATATGGTTGGAGAATCGAGAAGCTTTAATAGCACCTCGCCTAAATCATCCGGTTCCTTTATAGATGTTTTGTCTAGTGATTGCGCCTCTTTTAAATATTGCGGCTCTTTTATCTCCCTGTCATAAAGAGGGGCTTTTTCTGTAAGCGCGTCAGCCGGAACCTCACATACCACAACACCGTTCTCCATAACCCTCATCATCTTATCATCGGTGACCTTACCTATCTTTACAGCATTGATATCCCATTTTTTAAGCACAGAGAGCGCCTCTTCTTCTTTACCGGATTTTAAAATAGCAAGCATTCTCTCCTGAGATTCAGATAAAAGAATCTCATAGGGCGTCATATTCTCTTCTCGCTGAGGTACTAACGCTACATCTATTTCTATTCCTGTCTTACTTCTTGTAGCTGTCTCGCATGAAGAACATGTAAGCCCTGCCGCGCCCATATCCTGCATACCAATAACCAGGCCTTTTTCAATCAGTTCAAGGCATGCCTCCCTTAAACGTTTGCCTAGTTCCGCATCACCTATAGCAACAGTGCTGGTATCTTCTGCAGAATCATCGGTTATCTCCTGAGAAGCAAAACTCGCGCCCCCGACACCATCTCTGCCTGTATCACCACCTATATAATAGACCGGATTTCCGACCCCATAAGCAATGCCTCTTACAATATCGCTGTTCTTGACGATACCGATACAGAATGCGTTGACCAGAGGATTACCTTCAAAGCTTTTATCAAAATAGGTATCTCCTCCAACCGCATTGACTTCCGCGGTATTAGCATAATGAGCCAAGCCACGAATCACTTCTTTAAATAAAAATTTTACTTTTTCATTATCAAGGCTTCCAAACCTTATAGCTCCAAGCACCGCGACAGGCCTCGCGCCCATTGTAAAGATATCACGAAGGCATCCACCTATACCGGTTGCTGATGCCTCAAACGGCTCGACTGCTGAAGGATGGTTGTGGCTCTCTATCTTAAAAGCAACACCCATGCCATCTCCAATATCTACAATGCCTGTATTTTCTTCACCAGCGCCCACTAATACCTGTTTGCCTTTTGTTGGAAAAAGTTTAAAAAGTTTTCTTGAATTTTTATAGCTGCAGTGTTCTGACCACATAGCTGAAAAGACGCCTAATTCCGTAAAGTTCGGGTCCTTTCCAATCAACTTCTTTATCTGGTTAAACTCTTCCTCAGTAAGCCCCATCTCTTTTGCCAATTCTACATCCACCTTAACTAACGCTGTCATTATATTCTCCTTTTAGCTTTTTTGTTATCTTTATTGTTGTATCAAATTAAGTATTAAGTCATAAGAATTAAGTATTAAGTTTTTCTTAATCCTTAAAGCGAGCGTAAGCAAACGGCTTAATTCTTAATCCTGGTTTCACTCCCACTCGATGGTGCTGGGCGGCTTAGATGATATATCATAGACTACACGATTTATACCCTTTACTTCATTAATAATGCGGTTAGATATCCTCTCGAGAAAACCATAGGGCAGCTTTGCCCACTGCGCTGTCATAGCGTCATTGCTCGTAACAGCTCTTACAGCCACAACATTTTCATAAGTCCTTTCGTCGCCCATGACGCCTACTGTCTTGACAGGCAATAGCACGCAAAACACCTGCCATAATCTCCTGTATAATCCCGTTGCCTTTATCTCATCAATAAGAATCCTGTCTGCCTCGCGAAGTATATCAAGCCTGTGCCTGGTTATTTCACCGATAATCCTTACGGCAAGCCCGGGCCCTGGAAAAGGGTGCCTATGTATCATCTCATCAGGCATGCTAAGTTCTTTTCCGACAAGTCGTACCTCATCCTTAAATAACTCTTTTAAGGGCTCTACCAACTTGAAATTCATGTTCTTGGGTAAGCCCCCAACATTATGGTGAGTTTTAATAGTTACAGACGGTCCGCCAAGCGCGGAACGCGATTCTATAACATCCGGATAAAGTGTACCCTGTGCTAAGAATTTCATCTTACCAAGCTTTTTAGACTCTTTCTCAAAGACCTCGATAAAGACCCTGCCGATTATCTTGCGCTTCTTCTCAGGATCTATTACACCTTTTAGGGCCTTAAGAAAAATATCAGTCGCGTCTATGCACTTTAAATTTATCTTATAGGCATCTTTAAAACGTTTTTTAACGAGCTTTGCCTCATCCTTACGCAGGAGTCCGTTATCAATAAACATCGCGAATAACTTATTGCCGATAGCCTCGTGCAAAAGAATCGCTAAGACAGATGAATCTACTCCTCCGCTTAGGCCACAGAGGACGTTATCTTTTCCGATATCAGCCTTAAGTGACTTGATAGAGTCTTTCGCGAATGAACGCATGGACCAGCTTTTTTTGCATTGTGCTATGTTAAATATAAAATTCTTAAATATCTCTTTGCCTTTTGGGGTATGGATCACCTCAGGATGGAATTGCACACCATAAAGACCCTTTGAAGTGTTTGCCATGGCGGATATCTTCGCATTAGGGGTTGAGGCTATTATATTAAAGCCTTTAGGCAGCCTTGCTATCTTGTCGCCATGGCTCATCCATACAACCTCTTTAAATGAAACGCCCTGAAAAAACTTATCCCTGCTCTTTACGGAAAGATGCGCCTTTCCATATTCCCTCATCAACGCCTTCTGCACCCTGCCGCCTAAAAGGTGCGCCATAAGCTGAGCGCCATAACATATACCTAAGACAGGAACGCCTAAATCAAATATATCCTTTTCACACAAAGGGGCCTTTCGCGATGTTACGCTTGAGGGCCCACCTGAGAGAATAATAGCTTTTGGGTTTTTTAAGATAAGTTTATCTTTAGATATATTGTATGGGACTATCTCGGAATAGACGCCGCACTCTCTTATGCGACGGGCTATGAGATGGGTATATTGAGATCCAAAATCAAGAATAGCTATCCAGTCTTTATTCATAAAGGGGTCCTTGCTTATTACACCTTATCCTTATGCTTAGCAACAGGGTGCGGACTTATGGGGCTTAAGTTCTTTGTAATAATCCTGTAATGATTTTGGAATATTCTTGCTTTTTCTTGCCGCGTCTATGCCTTCTACCGTAGCCTCCGCAGCTGCCAATGATGTTATATAAGGTATCTTATGCTGTATCGCCTTCATCCTTATATAACTATCATCGTATTTACCTGTACGGCCTATCGGCGTATTGACGATAAGATGTATCTCTTTATTTTTTATAGCATCGGCTATATTAGGCCTTCCTTCGTGCAGTTTCTTAAGAACTGTCGAGTCGATACCATTCTCTTTTAAGAACTCTCCTGTCTTAGCCGTGGTGTAAATATTAAATCCGAGCTTCTTAAAATTATTGGCTATAGCAAGAAGCTCCGGCTTATCCTTATCCGCAACTGTCAACAAGACACTGCCCTCAATAGGAAGCCTTGCCCCTGCTGCCTCTTCTGCCTTATAGAATGCCAGGCCAAAGGTATCGGCAATCCCCATAACCTCACCTGTAGCCCTCATCTCCGGGCCTAAAACAGGGTCAACTTCAGGAAACATATTAAATGGAAATACCGCTTCCTTGACACCGACATAAGGGGTCTCGATGTCCACTAATTCAGGAAAATCCTTTATCTTTTTACCAAGCATTACCTGTGTAGTTATATTTGCTAATGGTATATTCTTTATCTTTGATACCAGAGGCACTGTACGTGAAGCGCGCGGATTTGCCTCAATTATATATACCTTTTCATCACATATTGCGTACTGTATATTCATAAGCCCTATAACACCGAGCTCTTTGCCTATCTGAGCCGTATACTTCTTTATAGTATCAAGATGCTCTTTTTTTATGGTCTTTGTAGGTATAGCACATGCGGAATCACCTGAATGGACACCCGCGAGCTCTATATGCTCCATGACCGCGGCGACAAAGGTCTCTTCTCCGTCACATAAGGCATCCACCTCTGTCTCAACTGCATGCTCTAAGAATCTATCTATAAGCATCGGGTGCTCTGGGCTTACATCGATAGCCTTTATAGCGTATTTGCGCAGCATATCTTCATCATAGACTATCTCCATACCACGGCCGCCAAGAACAAAAGAAGGGCGCACCATAAGTGGGTAACCTATTCTCTTCGCGATTACAAGCGCCTCATCTAAAGACATAGCTGTAGCGCTCTCCGGTTGCGGTATATCAAGGGCTATCATCTTCTGCCTAAAGCTCTCTCTATCCTCAGCGAGCTTGATGCTCTCCGGCGTAGTACCTATTATCTTTACGCCATTGTCTTTTAGTTCCTGCGCGAGATTTAAAGGGGTCTGTCCTCCAAACTGCACAATAACACCTTCAGGTTTTTCTTTTTCATATATACTTAGTACATCCTCTACAGTAAGAGGCTCGAAATACAACTTGTCTGATGTGTCGTAATCAGTAGAGACTGTCTCCGGATTACAATTTACCATAATAGATTCATAACCGGCTTTCTTAAGCGCAAATGCCGCGTGGACACATGTATAATCAAATTCAATGCCCTGGCCTATCCTGTTTGGCCCACCGCCTAATATCATTATCTTCTTATTTGGCGACACAGGTACAGAATCTTCTCCAATATATGTTGAGTAGTAATAAGCAGCGTTATCCACTCCGCTTACCGGCACCGCTTCATAGCGTTCGTGCTTTCCTATGGATATTCTTTTCTCTCTTACCTGCTTTTCTTTTATATTGAAAAGGCCGGCTAGATACCTATCAGCAAATCCTAATTCTTTTGCCTTTGCCAGCTCTTCGTCACTAAGCTTGTTCCAGCCCTTCTTTATTATATCTTCTTCAAAATCTACGAGTTCCTTCATCTCATTTATGAACCATGTCCCTATATAGGTAAGATTATGAAGATCCTCAATAGTAGCGCCTTTTCTCAGCGCCTCATACATAATAAAGATACGCTCGCTTGAAGGGTTGGCAAGTTTATTCTTTAACTGCTCTAACGGAAGATCCTTAAAGTTTTTTGCTCCTCCAAGTCCATATCTCTTTATCTCCAGAGAGCGTATCGCTTTTTGGAACGCCTCCTTGAAGGTCTTGCCTATGCTCATTACCTCTCCAACAGCCTTCATCTGCGTGCCGAGTATATCCTTTGCCCCTGGAAATTTTTCAAACGCCCATCTCGCGAATTTAATAACAACATAATCACCGCTTGGCACATATTTTTCCAGTGTTCCTTCTTTCCAATATGGCATCTCGTCCATTGTAATGCCTGTCGCGAGTTTTGTAGATATTCGAGCAATTGGAAAACCTGTTGCCTTGGAAGCAAGCGCGGATGAACGCGATGTCCTTGGATTTATCTCAATAACCACAAGCCTGTCATCAACAGGGTTATGCGCGTACTGAACATTGGTTCCACCGGTAACTCCTATAGCATCGACTATCTTGTACGATAGCTCCTGCATACGATCCTGAAGAGGCTTTGGCACTGTAAGCATCGGCGCCGTACAGAAACTATCTCCTGTATGAACCCCCATAGCGTCAATATTTTCAATGAAACATACTGTTATCTTTTGGCCTTTTTCATCCCTTACTACCTCAAGTTCAAGCTCTTCCCAGCCGAGCACAGACTCTTCAACCAAGACCTGGTTAACAAGGCTTACTGAAAGCCCTCTCGCAACGATTGTCCTTAGCTCTTCTACATTATAAGCTATACCGCCGCCTGTTCCGCCCATGGTATATGCCGGCCTTAATACAACCGGATACTTGAGCTTTTCAGCGATTCTTTCAGCCTCCTCCACAGAGTAACATGGTTCTGACTCTGCCATATCAACACCGATCTTATTCATGGTCTCTTTAAAGGCTATTCGATCCTCGCCACGCTTTATAGCATCGGTCTTTACGCCTATCACTTCTACATTATGCTTTTCAAGGACGCCTGATTTAAAAAGGCTTGATGAGAGGTTAAGCGCGGTCTGTCCTCCAAGATTCGGTAAAAGCGCGTCCGGTTTCTCTATCTCAATAATCTTTTCTATAACCTCAGTGGTCAGAGGTTCAATATAAGTCTTATCCGCTGTCCCAGGATCTGTCATAATAGTAGCGGGATTTGAATTGACCAAGACTACCTCATAGCCTTCTTCCTTTAATGCCCTGCAGGCTTGAGTACCTGAATAATCAAATTCACATGCCTGACCTATTATTATAGGGCCTGAACCGATAATCAATATCTTATGTATGTCTTCTCGTTTAGCCATATTATCCTCTTCCGTATTTATTAATTTGGTATTATACCATACTCTCCACATGCTTGGCAATAGCCAAAGAAGCTGTCAATCCCGGCGATTCTATCCCAATAAGGTTTATAAGGCCCGGAAGGCCTTTCTTATCTTCATGAGATATCACAAAATCTCTCTCTTTCTCACCCGGTGCCTGCAATTTAGCGCGCATACCTGCCATATCCGGGGTTAAATTCTCAAGCTCTAAAAATGGCAAGAACTTCTTTGCTGATTTGTAAAAAAGCTTCCTTTTTGATGAATCGATATCATAATCTATTTTATCAGTATAATAAGCATCGG
>Ga0222696_1000649_pt1 | contig 14402 bp, 14 predicted proteins | sample AntAcemetage1400_FD_179817 | JGI IMG/M metagenome (GOLD analysis project Ga0222696, IMG submission 179817) | Saline water microbial communities from Ace Lake, Antarctica - #1400 | ecosystem: Environmental > Aquatic > Non-marine Saline and Alkaline > Saline | place: Antarctica: Ace Lake... | reverse complement strand
CTTGTTGAAAAAATCAAAATCTTTCTTTTTGGACCATATGAATTATTCAAATTTTTTAATAGCGGACTAACAGAATTGAGAGATTTTAATTATAAAGTGAAATCTCGGCAAAGACTGATTCTATTGATTTTCGGAACATTTTTTTGGATTCTATTTATCATTGGAGCATATCAATATTCGGAAAATAAAAGAATACAAGAAATTGAAAAGGTTGATATATCAGACTGGGAAAACAATAGAATTGAAAGAGAATAGAAAACACAGGGCATAACAATAAATATAATGCATTTGGCAGATAGTAATAAAAATGAAGATGACAGCAATAAATAAGCATAGTAGTAAATTGAAAAGCTGGAGTGTTGAAATGCCAAACGCACCATATTCAAACCGTTACAAGCAAGGCTGAATAAAAATAATCGACATGAAAAATATTATACAAATCATCGCAATTTTGTTTCTATCTTTTTATTCCTTTGATTTATATGCTCAAGAAAAGAAAACACCTGATATATTCATAGGCTTTAGACAATTTGAATTTTACACAACAATAACCGAGTATTATGAATATAATTATAAACTAGTTGAACGTAAAGGTGATGAGAATACATATGAAATAACATTACCATTTAAAGAATCAGAATTTTTAGAAACTCGAATAACAAAAATTCTAATTAAACAATACAAACAGAAAATAATCAGAATTACGATATTATTAGAGAAAGACATTGAGGAAATTTTATCTCAAATGTTTGAAGATACGTATGATAGGTCGTATATCAATGACTATGGACCATTTTCTCCACCACGGTTTAGGAACCCTGAACCACCCAAATATTCTGATTGGCAAAAGACTGAAATAGATACAATTTATCGAACAAATCTAAGCTTTAACGGGCATAAAACATACATGATATATGGTACTTTTAATATTGTTAAAAAATATTCCGTTTTAGATGAAAATTGGCCTTTTGAAAAAAGATACATTAGAAAAAGTAAAACTCTCTTTGAAACTAATTACTTAACTTTTCTAGCAGCGGGTTATAAGGAGAAACTTGACATTAAAAAGACTCAAGAACACTACGACACATATTTAAGTGATTTTGGTTTAAAACATTATCCTAAAGAAAATGAAGATAAACTATTCTATAAAATTCCATTATTTGAGCATAATAATCTATATTATGTTCGTGTATTATTTGGAGATGTAGTTGAAAATTTAGTTTTTGATACAGGAGCAGATCAATTAATTATTAGTAATGATTTGTATAAAAAGTTAAAAAACAATAATATAGTAACAGATATGGATTCTTCTTCAAGTATAGAAATGATAACAGCAAGTGGTGATATTATTAAATTAAAGAAAGTTATAATCAATAATTTTCAATTATATGATCTAAAAATTGACTATATCGAAGCTTATGTTAATACATCTGATGATATTTCTTTGCTTGGTCAAAGTGTGCTAAAAAGATTTGGTAGTATTATTATTGATCATAAAACAAATATATTAACGATAAAAAAATAAAAAAATGGGGACTTTCAAAACTAAAAATTGTTTCTTCTCAAATAAGAAAGTAATAAGCTGCGAAGAAACTGATACTACTTATTTGGATGGATACTATTATCGAATTGAATACAATTCAAACATTAGGGTATTCAAATTATCAAAACATGATAATTGGAAGACTGATACTTGGTTAAAAAAACACGGACGTGAATTTCTAGAATTGATTGACAAAAATAAAGAATGGAGTTTTCTCAATGATGGGAGAAACTTGTCTAATATAAAGGAAAAGTATTATCAATTAAAATCTAAAGGATTATATTGAAAAAGCCCAGCTTGTAACAACGGCTCATAGGCAATAGCGGGGTTTCCGTTTCATGGACAGTTCAGTTTTAAATCAACCATCTGTCTTCCAGACAGATCTTTTGACCTAAATCCGCTACTGCCCATAGCCAACACGTTAGGGCACATTAACGAAAATATGAAACACAACTTAAAACTATTAGTTCCCTTATTAATAATCTTAATATTAGCATCTTGTAATAACAATAATTCTAATTTCATATCTGATGGGAATATCAATATTACTGGTAATATTGTCAATTATGAAAACCACGTAGATTTAAAGAGTTTTAACCTTTATCATCACAGTTTATTTGAAATCCAGAAAATAGAGACTGTAGAAATCAAAGATGATGGCTCTTTTAATATGTCCATTCCTTGCCATTATAATATGGATTTTTTTATTGGTGTTGGAAGAACCCCTTCCTACTTGATATGCGCCCCAAATGATAGTTTATTTCTCACAATTGATGCAGATATTTTAAATGACCCAAAGAATCACTACCCCAATAATTCATATTTTGTAAAAGTGACTGGTGGTACAAGAGTTCAAGACAATCAATTTGTTAATGACTTTTTATTAAACAGAAGAAAAATCAAATTAAGCAGAACTGAATATTTTAAAATTATCGAAACTTCTACACCTCTTGAATACCTTTCTTATCAAGAGAAACTCAGTCAAATGGAGATGAAGGTTTTGGATAGCATTTCAAAAATAGCAAATGCTGATTTGTTTAAAGCTTGGGCAGAAGATTTCTCTAAATATGAAAAAATTGACAAGTTGCTAAAATACCCGAAAACAAAAGCAAAAGAATGTAATATAAGTCTTGATTCTTTACATATTCCAGCAGATTATTATAATAAAGTTTTCAGCAAAGGAATTAATAACAACAATATTTTTTCGTTTTATCATAATGCATTTTTCAACACATATTACAGTTATTTATACAATAAGGCTAAAAGTAATGAGACAAACATATTACAATTCATATGTAATAATGCTAGCGGGTTCTCAAAAGATATGAGTTTATCGAAATATTTCATTTCGTTGAATAAAGAGAGTGATTCTTTGATAAAAATAAATTTTGATTTAATTGAGAATGAGTACATTAAAAAAATACTAAAGATTGAGATAGAAAATGAAAACAAAAGAAAGACAGCATTACTAGAGCTTAAAGCCAATTCTACAATTACTGACTCCCTATTTAATAAATATAAAGGCAAAGTAATTTATGTTGACTTCTGGGCTACATGGTGTGGTCCTTGCCTGAAGGAAATGCCATGGTCCATTGATTTACAGAATAAATATAAGGATAAGCCCATTGTATTTCTGTATCTGTGTAATCAAAGTAAATATGAAGATTGGCAGAAGATAATTAAAGATAAAGAATTCAAAGGAGAGCATATCCTGCTAGATTCAAAACAATTCAATGAATTAAAAACTCTAATTGACATCAAAGGAGTTCCACACTACATTTTAATAAACAAAGAAGGTGGTATCATTAATAATGCCCCTAGACCTAGTAGCAAGAGAATTGACCAAGATATAAATAAACTATTGAATGAATAACGTGCCCTAACAATGTATATAGTTTATGGCGGGTGAAGTGCTAAATATGAGCGACTTAACAATAAACAAACATCGGCGTAAGTTGAAAGATTTGTGTTTTAAAACCGCCACAAAACCATATACTTAACGTTAGCATTTATTTAAAAAGACAAAACAGATAACTTCTATGTACGGACTGAAAGATTTAAAAAATACAATAAAAAAAGACATTAATTCTGTTGAGTGTCCTGTAAAAGGTTGTTCTGTGAAAGTTGAACGACAAAGAAATTCATTCAAACGAGAACAAAAATATATATGCCCAACTCACAAGATTTATATTTCTCCTTCGACTTTTGAGTATGAAACGGAGAAAGATAACCTATTGTGGTTTGACAATATAGACAATAATTTATTTGACGAGATTAAAAAAGTCAAGAGAGAAAGTCGCATCGCTAGAGACAATAGCGAAGATGCTTTGACGTGGAATGTTTTTAGGTTTCTGGACAAACAAGGACTTCTACCAAATTTTCTTTCTCAATTATCTAACAAAGAAATAAAAGAAGCAGAATTGATTTTATGGTCATATTCACCGAAAGAAAAATCTGACTGGACGGTATTGAATAATGCACGCATTGAATTTGGTGAAACTATTGCCAGAGGTTCAGAACCTGATATCATAATTAGGACTGACAAGGTTTTGTATTTCTTTGAAGCAAAATTAACAGCTAAAAACGAAACAAAACCAAGCAACTTACAAAATAGGAAAAAATACGAAACTGGCGGCAATAAACTTTTTCAACATATCTTTAAATCAGACTATGAAACTGTTGCTATAAAAGATGAACGCTATGAATTAATGCGATTTTGGTTACTTGGTAGTTGGATGGCAAAACAACTTAATATAGACTTTGAGTTTTATAGTTTAGTAATGCAATCCAAAGAAAAAGAAATTGAAGTAGAGTTTGGTAAACACATAATCGAAACAGCAGAAAGGAAATTTTTCCGCTTGACTTGGGAGCAAATCTACGATTTTGTTAAAACACAAACTGACGATAAGGATAGACGAAAAATGACAGATTACTTTGAATTCAAGACCATTGGGTATAATTCAAACGGAGAAATTATAAGTGCATTTAATATTGAAAATTGACGAAAAGAAAAATAAACAAATGCTAACACGCGGTATAAAACATTGGGGTTTAAGTGGTTATTCAAGCATTCTGCCACGCATCAAATTAGGTGTAACTGGACAGGATAGTAGCCCGCAATCCCCAACGATTTCATACCGCCACCGTTAGCTGCCAGTGTAATAAAGTCACTACATGAATTGAAATCAATATTAGAATTACATTATGTGACTTCGAAATTGAATATGAAAACTTTGAACAGAATGAAAAATACTTTTATAATTATTCTTCTAATATTAACTCAAAGTTGTTCAACTGAAAATTCAGTTTTGTTATCAAATGACCCGATTATAAAAGAGCATTTCAACAAGAAAGAAATTCAGGAATTAAATAAAATATTAGAATTTTTTGAAAATGAAGTGACTTTTACATCTTCAAGTCATAATATTAACGATATCTATGAATTGTTTTTTCTAAATCTGCAACTAGATGAAAACAAACCAATTATTTCATTTGACAAACAAAAGACTTTTTTTGAGAATCTTAATCCAAAGTTATTAAATGAAATGTGGTATTGCGAACTGGAATATGTACCATATTTAAATGACACGACTGAGTTGATACGTTATCCGTGGAAAGGAAAATACTTTGAATTTCTTTTGGCAGCCTCAGAAAAAGATAAGGGAATTAAAAATTATTTCGATGATTATACATCTGTAGAAAGTATGTCTCCGACTGTACTTGCCTATTCTATGAAGTATTACAATGAAAATAATGTAAGTTATGACTTGACTATTGAAAGAAACAGACTTATTATAGCTGTTAACTACTTAATATATAATGAACAACTTAGGCTAGAAGAAATTCAAAGAAATAAAAATAGTTCAATTATTAAATAACTAAAACACCGGCAGCTAACAACACCTATAGGCAATAGCGGGGTCTCCTTTTCATGGACAGTTAGGTTTTAATCAGACCATCTGTCCTACCGGACAGAAGCCCAGATCAAAATCCGCTACTGCCCATAGCCAACACGTTGGGCAAAATTGGGTACGGTATACAAACATCATTTACAAAGTTATAGAAACATCGTTTACACTTTTTAAGTAGAAGTCTGAAACAAAATTCAGACAGCTATGCCTTGGAAAGACACAACGAAAATGAAACAGAAAATTGAATTTATTTGTGAATGGAGGACAGGAAAACACACCATCACAGAACTATGTAGGAATTTTGAAATTTCAAGACCCACAGCCTACAAAATCATAGCCCGATTTGAGAAAGAAGGTTATGAAGGATTAAGGGAACTATCGAGAAAGCCCAGAGGATTGCATCCTAATACAACCGATCAAAGAGTGGTAAATGGGATTCTTAAGTTGAAAGAAAAACATAAACTATGGGGCGCAAAAAAAATATGGAAGTTGTTGTATAACGATTATTCAGATGAAGTTATCCCAACTGTTTTGACAGTACATAATATTCTCAAAAAACATGGTTTAGTTAGCCCCCAAAAACGTCTAAGAAGAGTAAAGCCAATTTACCCCATTTTTGACCCCAAAGAATGCAATGAAGTATGGAGTGCAGATTATAAAGGAAAGTTCTTAATGGGTAATAAAAGGTATTGTCATCCATTGACAATAGCTGACTCTAAAAGTCGAGTTGTATTTACAGCCAAAGGTCATTACAAAGAGAATTTAGAATCTGCAAAGTCAGAGTTTATAAGGGTTTTTAGAAAATATGGTTTACCTAAGCAAATGCATACAGATAACGGAAGTCCCTTTGGTTCGGTAGCAGCAATTCAACGATTTACCAGGCTGTCATATTGGTTTATAGAACTAGGAATTCAGCCGGTATTTTCTGATCCCGCACACCCAGAGCAGAATGGAAGACATGAACGAATGCATCGTGATTTAAAGGCAGCATGTGCCAAACCATCTGCCTATGATTTAAGAGCTCAGCAAAGACGATTAAATCATTTTGTAAAGGAGTATAATCATGTAAGACCTCATGAAGCTTTGGACATGGAAACACCTGCATCTGTGCATAATTTTTCTGCTCGACCATTTCCAGAAAAAATACCTAACTTTGACTACGAATCAGAAATGAAAGTTATGAAAGTAACCAAAAACGGATCTATGAGATGGGGAGCCTATAACTGGGTTTATTTATCAGCCTCTTTACAAGGAAAACATGTAGGAGCTTTAGAAATGGGAAATGGAATATGGAGAGTTTTTTATAGAAATGTATTTTTAGGATTCTTCAACGAAAATGAATTAAGAATGAAAGAAAAATCAGTAAGGTTAGAAACTAATTTAGTGTAAAGTCTAATCTATAACTTTTGTAAAGGATGTATCTTAACGAACAGGCTATAAAAACATTGCAAACATGATAAAACAGATTATAAAGATACTTGGACTCCTCCTGTTATTTAGCTGTAACACTATAGATTACAATCCAAAATATAAAGACTTTGAAAATTCATGGGAGCGAGAAAACCTGATTGGAAAAGTTAAAACATTTGAGAAATATAAAGCCAATGTAAGTGATTTTAAAACTGGAGAAGCAGATAATCCTGTAATTGAATTCAAAAAGGAATTTACAGAATTAGGTAATATATCATATCAAGAGTATTTTGACAATTTTGGAAAATTGGAACAGTACATTAAAAACGAGTATAACGAAAAAGGACACCGTGTAAAATCAATTTCTGAAAACTTTTTAATGCCATCAAAATCAATCGAAACTATAGAATATAATGCTAAAGGAAAACAAATTTCTGTCAATATTATTTTAAATGACACATTGACCTTTAATGCAAAATTTGAATATAATAATGATGGATACTTGATTAATCAGACTGAGATACAAGACCAAGATACAACTAACAATATTATTACATATATTTTTAATGAAAGTGGAAATATTACCTTAAAGAAGCAAATACAAAATTGCAAGTATGGAATTTATGAGTACATAAACACTTTTAAATATGATAATGAAAATAATTTGCTAGAATCGCAAAGTAAATCAAATGATTTTGGGTCGACAAAAGTTATATATTCATATGATAATAAAAATAGAATAGAGAAAATTACTCAATATCAAAATGATGAAATTGAAAAAGAGACCTTATTTGACAAATTTTACAATCAGATTTTAGTGAGGTTCTATGACAGTGTTACATTAGACAAAGAAATGAAATATAAATATAGTTTTGATAATAAAGGGAACTGGATTGAAAGAAAAATCTATATGAAAGAGCATTTTGGAAAGGATAAAAACTGGAAACCTGTTTACATTGAAACAAGAAAAATTGAATATTATTAATAAAGCCCAGCGGCTAACAAAAGCTAATACGCCATTGCCGCAGCTCAGGCTTCGGTTAGCACAGAATTAGTAAATTTGACATGAAATTTTCAAATAAAAAGTAATCTAAATAAAGCGGCAACGGCGCATAGCAAAAACGTTAGCAAGCATTTAAAGACTTAATAAACGATGAACACTTTTCTTATAATTATAGGACTATTATTATCAATAGGTCTAAGTAGCTTATTTTTAATTGAAAGAAAAAAGGGATGGTGTTCTAACCTGATAAGATTCGGAATTACTGGTTTCCTATTTATTATTGGACTGATAGGAATTTTAATGTTGGAAAATCTTAATAAAAGCGAAAGACTATTTTTTATTTGGATTCAAATCCCATTAATCAATACACTTGTAGACAGAACTTTTAGATTTTTAAGTTTGAAATTACACAAACGAGATTTGCTTCTTTATATACGTGGTTCATCGGATCTTGATTTTGCATTTAAAAATTCAGACTTTAAAACTTCTGATTATATATTTTCAACTGTATTAATTATTCTAATATTCATTTTACCAATAATTGGACTTTGAATAAAAAAACGCTTGCTAACAACACCTATAGGCAATAGCGGGGCTTCGGGTTCATGGACAGTTACGGTTTTAATCAGACCATCTGTCCTACCGGACAGAAGCTCAGACCAAAAGCCGCTACTGCCCATAGCCAAACGTTGGGCAACATTTAGAAATATAGACAATTCGTTTTAACATTTCATCATTGAAAATGAACAACCTCGCAGCAGAGCTGACGAGGTATCACTTGGGAATTAGTTTTCTATACGAAGCAAAGCTTCGGGGAACTAACCCCAAAGAGATTAGAATACGAAAAATATCATTGTATTTCGCCAGGAGTCGTCTTAATTAAATCCCCTGGTCATAGTGTGGGACATCAGTTTATTTTTGTACAACTTCAGAATGGGAATGAGTTCCTATTTACAGGAGATGTGGTATGGTGCAATAATAATTTCAAAACACGTAAAAGCAGACCTTGGATTGCGAGTAAAAAGCGATTGGAGAACCGATATCAAATTGCTCATCAAATGAAATATCTTTATGATGAGTTTTATAAAAACAAAAATCAAAAAGTTTTTATGATGTCAACTCATGATCCAGAACAACATGAAGATTATATAAACAGGGGATTAATTAATAAAGGAATTCAACTTGGGAAAGATAGAAAATAAATTATGAGAAAGCACGAAAGCACAACAGCGCATATATTTAATTGCTAGGGACTAAGTTTTATAGATTGTGTAGAAATTTTAATAAATTAGTATTTTCAAATAAAATGTAAAATGCACAATCAGCAACTAAACATATGCGCAAATCGTTAGCGTTCATGCAAAGAAATCGTGAAACAAATGAATAATACAAATAAGAAAATAAAAAGGGGCATAACATTACCGAAATCAATAAGTTCAAGAATTGAATTTAAACGTAAATTCAGTTTACGGGAAATGTATCGTGCTGTTGTTTTTGCCCCAAGGGCAATGTCAAAGCTAATTGGAAATAAAAAAAGTAAATTAGTTGACAAAAATTTTGTAAAACGTTTACAATTGGCAGTAACAGAAGTAAACGGTTGTGCTATCTGTTCATATGGTCATGCTAAAATGGCTTTGCGTCAAGGGATGAGTAGCGAAGAGATAAACAGCTTTTTAGGCGAAGAAGGAAGTGATAATTTCATTAAAGTGGAAGAATCAAAAGCGATCATGTTTGCACAACATTTTGCTGATTCAAGAGGATACCCCAAGAAATACACTTATGATTCTATTGTAAAAGAATATGGAGAAGAAAAAGCACAAATTATCCTTTCGGCTGTTCAAATCATGATTGTAGGTAATATGTATGGAATTCCTTTCAGTGCATTTCAATCTAGACTCAAAGGAAAACCATATAAAGACAGTTCATTATTTTACGAACTTAAAATGCTAATAATAGGTTTCCTATTTTTACCAATTGCAATTGTGAATGGATTCATTAGACGTTTCATTGGTTTACCCAACGAAAGATTTGATAAAAGTAATGATGGAGAATAAGGTGAAATCTTAATGATTAACAAATTAATTTAATCAACTTATTGACAAGAATAAATGATGCACAAAACGCTAACAGCAAGTCATAGCACATAGCCGCATATTGGTTCTTAAGACAAAGAATTGTAAATTTGGAAATAGTACAAATCAATATAAATCAGAGTAAAGAACGGCTACGCACCATATTAAAACCGTTAGCAACAAGGCAAAAAATGTCTAGTGCTAAGATAAGCAAATCATGCATAAAGAAATAAAAGAGAAAAAAAGAAAACTTGAAATGAATTCTTTTTTATACCGGAAACAAATCAAATATGTATAGAATAAGAATCTACGAAACGATAGACGAATTATTAAAAGATTTAACGTTTAATTTATAGTGATGAGAGATGAAAAAAAAGGATTCTTTACCGTCAAAACATCATAATTTAATAATTTTTAGAATCCAATTTTAAATCAAATGAATAAGTATCCGCATTCTAAAAACATAAATAAAAGATCATCTATCTTTTTATTACTAACTCTTTCATTATTATCTGCATTTGGTCCATTTGTAACAGATTTCTATTTACCATCTTTGCCTTTGCTAACAGGATATTTTCAAACATCAGTTTCTAATGTGCAATTAAGTTTATCTTTAAGTATGCTTGGACTTGCTCTTGGACAACTTATTATAGGCCCTCTTAGTGACAAATACGGACGAAAATCTCCCTTACTGTTTTGTATGTGGATGTTTGTTATTTCTACAATTGCCTGTTTATTTTCTTGGGATATTTATTCTTTTGTGTTTTTTAGATTGATTCAAGGTATGGCAGGTGCAGGTGGAGTAGTTTTATCTAAATCTATTCCTACCGATATGTTTACTGGTAAGGAACTTGCAAAATATATAGCTATAATTAGTGCTATAAATGGAATAGCCCCAGTAATTTCGCCTGTAATTGGTGGGTTACTACTACAATTCACAAATTGGAAAGGAATCTTTATTGTATTATTAGGCATAGGTGTTGTAATTCTGATTTTATCTTACTTCCTTAAAGAATCACTTCCAGTTGAAAAAAGGAGTAATAAGAGTACATTTTCGACATTCATTTCCCTAGGAAAAGTATTTCGTAATCCAACCTATGTGTACAATACATTTACCTTGGTGATGGCTGCAGTGGTATTATTCTCCTATATTGCCGCATCTCCATTTATTATTCAAGAGCATTATGGATATTCACCCCTTATATTTAGCCTTTGTTTTGCATTAAATTCTCTAGGAATAGTAGTAGGTTCGATAATTTCTATGCGTTTCAAACAGACCAAAAATAGTATAATAGTGGGTAGTTCAGGATTGTTTGTTTTCTCTTTAGCCACAGCATTTTGTCTTTTTTATAATCTGCCTTTTATTTATTTTGAAAGCTGTCTTATAGTGATGTTGTCATTTTTAGGATTATTATTCCCATCAACCACGGCACTGGCTTTGGATAGTGAGAGAAAAAATGCAGGAGCTGCTTCTGCTGCTATTGGTGCCGGAACTTTTCTTGCCGGAAGCATTTGTGCGCCTCTTGTTGGAATTGGAAATATTATGAATTCGACAGCAATATGTATACTTACAGGAGCTATACTTGCAGCTTTGTTTTGTTTTCTTGCAAGAAGAAATGAAATAAATATGAATGCGTTAAAACTCAATTTAAAGTCAATAACTTAGGGTGAAAATCATAAAAGAGCTCGTCTATAATAATGAAAGCCCAGTTGCTAACAAAGTATTAAAAATAATAGCCGAACCAGTAGTAAATATGAACATTGTAGCCCGCATAAAATTTAGTAGTAAACTGAAAGTTTCTACTTCCGCAATCGGCTACTATTCTTATACTAAACGTTAACCAAAATAGAAAGTACTGTATCATGAAAAAAACAACACTAAATTTTATAATAAATGTTTTTATGTTTCTATGCATGTCAGGTATTGTGGGTATTGGATTTTTAATAAAGTACACATTAATTCCTGGACAAGAAAGATGGATTGTATATGGTGACAACGTTGAACTTTATCTGTTTGGAATGGATAGACATGAATGGGGGACTATTCATCTCATAATTGGATTTGTTTTACTTGGATTATTAGTACTTCACATCTTTTTACACTGGAAGACAATTACATGTCAATATAATAGGATAATTCAAAGGAAAGTGGTCAATAAACTAATGACTATTTTATTCATTACTCTTTGTTCTCTGTTAATTATTGTTCCTTTTTTAGTTAAGCCTAAGGTGAGTAAAATCGAACATGGAGAGGGAAGAGAAGCAACAAATGATAGCCAAACTAAAAGAGAAAGGAATACAAATGAAAAAGAAAAATTAAAAAACTCTAAACAGGTAGTTGAAATAAGGGGCTACATGACCTTTTATGATATATCAAAAAAATATAAAGTTCCAACAGAATATATAAAAACAACACTTAATATTCCAAAATCTATTCCTGACAAGCAAAGACTAAGTTTACTAAGAAAAAAATATGGTATTGAAATGAGTAATGTTGAAGAAATAATTAGAGAATACCAAGAAAAAAATGAATAAACTACTTTGGCTAACAAAAAAGTAGTGCATTTGGCAAGTAGTACTAAAAATGAAGATATTAGCAATAAATAAAATTAGTAATAGTTTAAATATTAACCGTTCCAAAATGCCAAACGCACCATATTAAAACCGTCAGACTGCGCAAGGTCTGTCAACCTGATACAAAAGGATTAAAATGTAATTTTATTATACAGACAGTGTCAAATATTTTGACATTTATCTATATTGTAACTTGGTAAAAAGCGTCTAATGTACTCATATATAGTAATATATAGTTTTTGGTACTGCAATTGAAAGGTTTAATGCAAATACAAAATAATTTTAATAAGCTTCATTAAAAATTAAAACCATGAAAAAAAACATTTTTACATTACTGGTTTTAGCAATATCTATATCCGCCTTTTCGCAGTCGGATTGCAATTGCGAACAAGCATTAAATCAATTAATCGAAAAAGTTGAAAGTGATTATCCTGGATTTAAGGAGAAAACAACTTACGAGCTAATCTACAGCAACTTCAAGGAAGGGCTAAGAATTAAATCGAAAAGCATTCAAGAACAGGATTGTGATGATTTATTAGAAACCTATTTAGATTATTTTAAGGACGGTCATATTACTTTAGTGAAAACCAGTGATGAAGCCGTTGTCCAAACTGAAGAAACGGATACTAAAACCTATCCAAAAATGGAAATTAATCTGAAGAAATTTTATAAACACATTTCAAGTACTTCAGACAAACTTGAAGGTGTTTGGAAATCGGGAGCGTATAAAGTTGGTATTATTAATAAGAATGACAAGTATCAGGCTTTTATTATTGAAACCGAGAACAAATCATGGAAAGCCAATGAAGTTAAGTTTAGCCTAATGAAAGATGGAAAGGCTAATTATTTTATGGGTAACCATTCATTAAGAGAAGATACCTACGAGTTGTTTGATGGTACTATTTTGTCCTTTAAAAAAATCAATTCTGTTTTTTTAAAGGAACTACCGAAACCGACACTTACCGAAACCGAGATTCAAACGAGATTGAATGAAATTGACGGTTTTTATTTTAAAAAGCTAACTGACAAAACTGTTTTACTTCGTATTTCCAGTTTTGAACAGAATTATGTTGAAAGAATTGAAAAATTAATTGATGATAATATTGAGCTCATCGAAAGTTGTGAAAATTTAATTATAGATGTGAGAGATAATAATGGCGGAACAGACAATGCCTACGAAAAACTACTGCCATATATCTGCACAAATTCGATCAGATCATTGGGTACTGAGTATCTAGTCACCCCCACATTAATTGATGGATTGCAAAGTTGGCTCGATCAAACCCCGGATGAAGAACAGTATATGTCAGATAAGAAAATGGTTACGGGTTGGGTTAAACTCTTTAAGAATCATATGGGAGAATTTGTGGATCCTGATTCTACAGGTGTTTACATAACCGAGGTAGAAATTGCTAAACATAGTCCGAAGGAAGTTTTAATCTTGGCGAATAAGATGACGGGTAGTTCTGGAGAGAATTTCGTGATGCGCATGAAGCAAAGTAAAAAAGTAAAAATATTGGGAACACCATCCTATGGTGCATTGGATTACGCTTCAGCACGCTATTTTGAATTTGGTTGCACAAATTATCAACTTTTATTACCAACATGGAGAGCCAAAAGACTTCCTGACTATCCTATAGACAATATTGGAGTTCAACCTGATATTTATTTGGATAAATCTGTTGAAGATTGGATTCAGTTTGCTGTTAATTATTTAGAAAATTAAAAATAACTTTGCTATCATTAATAAAAATACGATTGATAATCGAGTAGACGGCTCCGCCAGAATCAACTGACGGAGTGCGCCTCTCACACCACTGTACGTACGGTTCTCGTATACAGCGGTTCGTTAAGTAGTGGGGAAATACGTTTGTAAATATCAAGCATTG
>Ga0222696_1000648_pt1 | contig 14414 bp, 10 predicted proteins | sample AntAcemetage1400_FD_179817 | JGI IMG/M metagenome (GOLD analysis project Ga0222696, IMG submission 179817) | Saline water microbial communities from Ace Lake, Antarctica - #1400 | ecosystem: Environmental > Aquatic > Non-marine Saline and Alkaline > Saline | place: Antarctica: Ace Lake... | reverse complement strand
ATTAGGGTGCCAGCCATCCTTTAATATATATAAATCTAAGTCAGGTAGCGCCTTAAATAACTCAAAATTGTTTACAAAAGGAATGTCGAATGTCTGGGCTATTTCCTGATCAATAAAACGTAGGCCTCCCGATTCCATCGGGTAACCGGAGATTATCACAGCAACTCCACTTGCTTTACAGATCTTTACCATCTCGACTATATCATGCTCTGCTAACATCTTATAAAGAGTCTGTTTTTGCCCACTTAAATCCTCATCCTTATTCGTATCGTGTTGCAACCAGCATCTCTCACTATACAATCCTAAAGACATCCTAATCCACTTAAACAGCTTCCACAATCTAAACCTATCCATAAATATAAGGCATTTTAAAGCTGCATTGGAAATATGTAGATTCTTATTGAATAAAATAATATTGCTTTTATCTAAGTTCCACCAATTATTAGCGCCTACCATTAAAATAATTAGACTAGGCCGGTATCGCTTGATGTAATCCGGCATTTTTAGCAGCATTTCTGAAGAATTAACTCCTATACCTAAATTGAAGAAGCATTGTATATTATCATCTTCATAATGCTCCCGTAGAATCAGCTCCAATTATCTGGGGTAATTTTGTTCTTCTGGGTTACTTGCGCCGACTCCGCATGTAGCAGACTCACCTACGCAAAAAATTCTATAGCCCGATCTTATCTTATCATTTGCCTTATAAAATACTGTATATCCGAAACCTAATAACCTCAATGCGATTTCAGCGATAGTCATTACCAGTATGATGATTACTATAGTAAAAAAAACTTTTTCATCATATTTGCGTACCTATCATATTAGATAAAATCCTATTTTAAAAAATCCACATTGTAACTAAAAAAATTCTGTAATATGTCAGCAACTTTTTCACTTAATGCACTTAATGAATATTCTTTTTCTATCGTTTTCCGGGCATTTACTCCCATATCTGCTGCCAATACCTTATTCTTTACAATCTGCTCCATTTTCGCTACAAACTCATTTTTACTTGCGGCTAAAAAACCATTGTATCCATCTTTAATTATAAAGTCGGCTTCTCCAACATTTGAAGCCACTACGGGCTTTTCTTTTGCCATATACTCGAATAACTTAACAGGACTTTTTGACAGGTTAAAACGCGTCTTATCCAGGAGCGGGACAAGTCCACAATCTACATTATCTAAATACAAAGGTATGCTATCACAATCAAGCCACCCGCTATAAATTATTTTATCGCACTTATAGTTTTCTATAAGCCGAATAAGTTCTTTTCCAAAAATACCGTCTCCAGCAATATGGAGTTTAATAACAGGGCATTTTTCATAAAGCGAGAGGAAGCACTCTATGATAAATTTCAGATATTCTATAATCTCTATCCTGTTAACCGAACCATGCCAAGAGAATATAAAATCCTCTTTTTCTATATGCGGTGATGGCTTGAATATATCTGTATCGACCGCTGTGGGGATATAATAAACCTTTTTGTTGAACTGTAAAAGATACTCTTTTAGATATCTACTCCCCGCTATACAGAAAACGCTTTTTTTGGCAAAAAACCTAGTAAGGTGCTCTGCTGTTGAACCAGGCCCCTCTCTTGTCTCCCAGTCATCCATATCGAATATAAAGGGTATGTTTTTAACCATTGAGACAAGCCAGGCCGGAATCGCGTGATAATTAAAACGGTTTACTATAAATACCGAGCTCCTCTCTTCATTTGACAAAATTCTAAGCGCTCTGTATGAGCAGTTTAATTTTTCTCCTAAAGTAAATTTGGCATCACCCATACCTGACTTTGCCCCGATATTATCCACTAAAGAAAAAACTCTGGCATCCAGGCCCAATGCTTTGACCCTTTCAGCATAGCCATAACAACGTACTCTAGCGCCTGGATCTTTACAGCCTTCTCGAGTAATAAATATAAAATTATGTGGCTTAATATTAATTATCGATCCATCCATTATTAACAATAAATTTAAAAATTTCGGAAGCAATAATAGCTGTTCCCATTTTTGTCATATGGCATTCATCTATAAATATTTCATCTATTTCATTTGAACGCAGGGCTTCTTTAAATGAATCAAACGTAATTAATAATGGGCTTATGCGCTTCTCTGTATAGGATTTATAATCGCTCTCGATCTGTTTGCCGGTGAAATTATAGATAAAATCAACAGCCAGTACATGCTTTGCCCCATTATCAAGCGCTACCTTTTTAACAATATCAAAATTTGAATTAAAGCCACGCTGAGATACTTTACTTTTACTGTTGCCCATAATGCAATTGTATCCCCTTTCGAATGTAGGAGATAGTTTAGGATATATTTTGTCTGCAATAATAAAGATTACTCTAAGCAATTTAGACTGGTAAAGAAAATTCCATAGCGACATCCTGTATTTTGGTATAGAAGCAATATCATGCGTATCAGTCAATTTCGCACCTTTTCGCCAGATCACTATATCAGGTTCATAATTAATAAGGTATACCTGGAATACTCTCTTTGCCTGACGCGATGACGCTCCGGGGATACCAGCGTTTAAAACCTCTATTTTCTTACTTGGGTATTTTGATCGTAATAGCCCTTCAAGCAGCGCCGGATAGGTTGAATTGTAATCTACAAACATCCCAAATGTAGTTGAATCCCCAATACACATAATTCTAGTTTCATCCAATCCCTTATCCATCGGATTAAATTGTTCTTTCGGCCCACGAAAAAAACCGCCTTTCATCGTATAATAACATATAGGATCCATTACTACTTGATTATCGAATTTTTCCGAGATATCGTCAACGCCCTTAAGAGGACTCTGATATTTAGCCGCTATGTACCTATTAAAATAGCCCTTATAGCCAATATATACAATGGCCCTTACGCCAAGTTCTAACGCAAGAACAAAAAGTATAAAAAATAAGAGTATCTTTCCAATGCCTATTACTGTTTTACGCAATATAATCATAAAGAACCTCTAATAAAATTTTTAGTTATCGTTTTAGAGAGAAAGGTAATCCTCAAGAGAGATATCCTCGTTCACCACTCTTTGCTGCTTCAAATCCTTATCCAGGAATTCCATGCACCAGACTTCGAGGGTCAAAAGGCAAAATATGCGGTATCCGTGGTGCTTTAACTCTATAATCTCATGTGGTTTTGGTTTCTGCCTTAAAAACTCATTGAAAACATCATCCAATATATTATTATTAAACCAACCCCTTCTCTTTAGCCTCTTTAACAGATTGTCTAGTATGGCATGGCGAAGGTTTAAAAAGGAGTGAAAGGGAACATCCAAGCTCTGCTGAGCGGAATAAACATACCTTTTCGGTAAATAGCGTAAAAGTGCCATCTTATGAAATTTTCTCTTATGCGCGTCGTTTGTAAGTTTCTTGAGCGCATTACCGCCATTTAACCAATTCTCTGGAAGACAATTTATAAAATTAAGTACCTTAGAATTTAAATAAGGGGTAAAAAAATTAACACCCAAGGTATCCAGGGGCTTTTGTGTCGGGGGCATCATATACTGGTAAACTCCGTAAAACATTTTAGCCTCAACTAGCATGTCAAAAAAATTCTCCTTGTTAAATTTCATATCATGCATACTTCTGTTAACACCTGTATCGCTAAACGCTTTCCGGTTTAAGATGCGCCCTAAAAATTCATCGTTAAAATGCCTATAAGATGACAATCGATTGAAAAAGTTTTCATACATATCTCTTTTAGCAAATAATGAAAATACATGTTCGCTCTCCCAAAACCTCTCCCAGTCGTTGAATTTTAGGACCTGCTTGTTTATCTTATGAATCATATTTCTGGCAAAAAAGGGTAGGTGCTTAATATACTTATGCCACTGAGCAACAGGGTAATATTCACCCCACATACTATCGCCTCCATCACCTGTCAGTAGACTGTCGACATATTTCGAAGCCTCGAGACAACATACAAAAATCGGAAAAGCCCCTCCGGGAACCGGCTCCTCGATCATCCTTGTCATTTTTGGGATAAGATCAAGATGCTTATTCTCAACTAAAACCTTATGATGAATGCCTTTAAACATATCTGTTAGATATTTTGCTTTCGGAGATTCATCAAAGCCAAAATTCTTAAAAGAAGCAGTAAAGGTATGGATAGGCTTTTTAAAAAGCTTGGCCGCCTGAATAAAAACAAAACTTGTATCGTGGCCGCCGCTTAAAAAACATCCTAGTTCTTCAGGATTATTTTTATCTATAAAATTTTTAATGCTTGTACTAAAAAGCTCCTCATATTCATCTAGCTTCTTCTCTATGTCTATAAAAGGCTTCCTGTTAAAAACAAACTCCTTATCCCAATGATGCGCAAAATTTATCTCTTTTTCTCTGACGCTCAATCTATAGGTAGGTAAGAGCCTAAAAAAGTTCTTAAACTGCGTCTTCTCTGTACACGAAAAACCCGTATTTAAAAATGACGGTATTGATCTTTTATCGAAAACTGGCTTGAAAGGTGTAATCTTAAGAAGAAGCTTTAAGGAATTGGCAAATATAAATATGTTATCATCCAGATAATAATAAAGGCTCGTTGCCTGATATCGATTATTAAATATCAAGAATTCTTTTTTTTCCTCATCATGCAGTAAAATTATAAACACGCCATCAAGTAACTGCTGGAAAGAGGGGCCGTATTTACGGAAAAGCTCCGCGACTAATTCCGCGGGGTTATCATCGTAATCTGATAATTGATAATCATTATTTAATACCGATAATATCTTTCCTGCAATACAGATATTATAACCTCGTATCTTAGTAAATGGATAGTCAGAAACAACTGCACCGCTATCTAACAATAAGTTGTCTCGCAATTGAGGAATATTTTGTAGCTGCTTATTAGATTTCTTGTCAAGATTGCAATAACCCGCTATTTTTTGCGGATACTTCGTTGTTTTGTAATTCATATAATTGACCTTACTTGTTAGCTCACAACAGATGTCTTGCTATAACTTTATCCACTTGCTTTCATCCATTTAAAAAATTTAGGGGAAACTATAACATCATAATCCTCAAAAATAGTTTCGCTCTTATTGCTTATGATTCTAGTGCGATTTCTAATATCTATTAATAGCAAGTGCAAATTAGACAGTACTGACCCTATCAAACCAGCTATCACTAGCAGGCATGATGCTGACAAGAAAAGCAAAGGTAGGGAATCAAGATAAAATTTTTCTGAAGCAAAACACGACAGAAAAAGCGTTTTCCCTAATCCGGTCAACATCGAGACTATAAACATAAAAAACGCAAAATAGCTAAAAAAAGCTAGCGGATAATATTCGAGCAGGACCATTATTATAATCTTGGCCTGTTGAAAAACGTATTCAAAGTTAGACTTAAATAGCCTTGATTCCCTGGTCTTAGGATTTATCTCTATTGGCACCCAACCAACCCGCAGCCCTATCCTTCTAGCTTGACACAACATCTCAAGCGTGTAACTAAATATTGATTTAATAACGATTTTTCTCGCAGTCATCCGATTGAATGCACGAAATCCGCTGGTTGTGTCCGGAACATCGATCCCAGATAACCGGCACACAACTTTACTGCCTACTCTTTGAAGCACTTTCTTTAAAAATCCAAAATCTCTGTCATGGTTAAGATCTCTACAACCAACAACAATATCTGCCCGCTTCTCAAGAATCACCTGTACAAGATTAGTTATCTTATCCGCTTTATACTGATTGTCACCGTCTATATTGACTATGATATCAGCTCCAAGAGACAAACTAGCATCCACCCCTTTGCAAAAGGAGGTAGCTAGCCCTAAGTTGCAGTTATTCTTTATTATATAATCAACCCCGAGAGACTTGGCAACTTCTACTGTCTTATCGGTACTCCCGTCATCTATAACCAGGGTATATATCTCATCTATTCCCTCTATTGTATGCGGGAGACTTGTTACAACAGATGGCAATGTCACCTCTTCGTTCAAGCAAGGAATCTGAATAAATAATTTCATCTTTGAGCCTTTATTTTTTAAGTTTATTTTTGTAAACTCTATTAATTCTATCACAAAAACCAATGAATATCAAAAATACTCTTTTAATATAATATCTCCGATATTTTCTGCTAAAAGCTTATAGCCTTTTTTCGTGCAATGCCCGAAATCACCTGCAAAGATATCTGTAAAATATTCATCATAACCTTCTTGCGCCACACTTTTCTTAAAAAGCTTCTCATTATCCACAAAGAGAATATTCCTTTTGTCTTGAAAGACTCTTTTAAGCGGTGCCATACTACGCATAGGATATTGTACGCATATAAGGGCCAGCCCTCTTTTTTCTATAATACCTTTGAGCCTTAGATAATTATAGCATGTTACTGAGCCATAATGCTCTATTTCTAAGCTTTTTGCTTTTGCTAGATACACTTGGGCGGAATTATTTTTACCTGTCTCTCTATTAGCTGCTGCCAATGCTGCGTTTAGCCTGATACTTTCCGGATTAATCTTAATAGCTTTTTTGAGTAACTCTTTAGCCTTGTTATTCTGCTCTGTTTTCTTATAGTATCCTACTAACTCTAAAGAACAGTGCTCATTCTTTGGATTTACCTCTACCGCTTTAATAAAACATTCTTCTGCTTTATCAAAACAACCTATAGCTATATAATATTGTCCTAATACAGAATATAAAAGTTCACCTTTAGGCTTTAACTCTATTGCCTTTTTTAAATTATATTCTGCCTCATTCAATAATCTTAATTCCTGATAACAAAGGCCTAAGCCAAGGTAAGCATCTGGCTCTTTTGGATTTATTCTTAAAACTTCTTTAAACATTTCTACAGCCCTATCATGCTGACCTATATCAAAGTAACAGCCTCCTAAGGCAAGATAAGGATGCTCATTTCTCGGATTTATCTTAATGGCTTTTTTGTACATATCCTCTGCTTTGCTGTATGCTCCTGTAATTCTGTAATAATCTCCTATCGCAATGTAGCCTCGCTCATTTTGTGAATCTGACTCTAAATTTCTTTTAAGCAATTTTTTACGTTCTTGGAGCGTTTCTTGGGTCTGTGCTTTATTCGATTGTCCGCAGAGATTTGGACTATCTATTTTTGGCACGATTCGGGTATAAAGCATTTTTACTATTTTATATATTCTTAATGATTGAATAAATGGGATTGTCGTCGTATCGGGTATGCCATACTCTGCGGCTACAGTATCCATATCATTTATTCCCATCATCGTAATCACCATTTGGGGGTTATACTTATCCAGATTGTCTTCCAGCATAGAAACTAGCGTGCCTGAACTAACCCCTGGGATACCTTTATCTATAACGCTAAACCGCAAACTCGCGCTTGCCTGATTTAAATAATCCTCCAGATAGTTAGGCCAGGTTCCAGCGGTAGTAGACTCTCCTAAACATAAAATACGATATGTGTCTTTTTGCTTCAAAGAAGAATGATTTCTATGTTCTTGCAAAGATAAAAACATAAATCCGCATATCCTTAATCCTATCTCCAGAAAAAAGAAGCATAAAAACAATCCGAATACAATTAAAGATATTTTTTGTTTTAACGATGTTGTATCCATACCGCTACCCCTTAATTTGTCGCAATAACACAAGAATGCCCCAAATCTTGAATGAATTGTTTTCCTGCTTATTTTTGTGTCGTAAAAGCATTTCTATGCAATATCTTTGACTTAAAAAAGAATCAAATAACCTATGATTAGAATTAAATATATCATAAGTATAATCAAACAGGTCTTTTTTAAGCCATGGTGAGAGAGGCATGTGCCAGCCCTGCTTCTTACGCTTCAAAATAGCGGGACTTATTCTGTTTTTCATTACTCTCTTAAGCAGGTGCTTACTTGTTAAAATACTAAAGCGGTATTTGAATGGTAGCTTTTGTATATACTCTACAAGCGGAAGATATAAAAACGGGACTCTCACTTCAAGGGAATTTCTCATGCTAAAAATATCTGTTTTTAAAAGATTGTTACACGAAAGCCAGGTACTTAAATCCGCATCTGCGCATAATTCAGCTGCGGTATAATTATTACTTAAACCATCAAAATATGCGCCCTTAATATCAACATTACGAATACAATCTAAATATGGAATTTTTATTAAATCCTTCTTCTCTTCTTCAGAGAATATAACCCGCCATAAAGCATGGGCACGTAAAGGATCTTTTAGCCTTAATCCCTGCAAAAAACGTATCGCCTTATAATCAAAGCTTAATTTTTCATCTGAGGAAGGGAAAGATGAAACCATCTTTTCTCCTAGGCTTAGGCAGCTTGACGGCAATTTTGCCAAAAAAGGGTATAAAAAATCCGCCTGATAAGTAGGATATCCTAAAAAAAGCTCATCGGCTCCCTCGCCTGAAAGGCAGACCTTCACAAACCCGCTAGCGAGTTTACTTAGCATAAAGGTTGAAACATTTGATTGATCTGCAATCAACGAATCTCCTATTTCGTTGAGGCTTTCCAAAAAATCTATTACATCTTTGGGGGAGCATATTATCTCTCTGTGATCTGTACCGTATTTTTTCACTACAATGCGTGCGTATTTAAGTTCATCGTACGACTTATTATTATACCCAACTGAAAATGTCTTAATATTTGTATACCCTTTTTCGTATAAAAGATGAACCAGAGAGCTGGAATCGAGCCCCCCACTTAAGAAGCATCCTACCTCAACATCCGATTGCATGTGCTTATCAATAGAGTCTTTGAGCAAGCGATCCAGGTCTTCTTCTATAGCATTAAACGATAGTAGACTTTTAGAAAATTTTTCTTTATTATTTAAGCTCCAAAACCTTTTTACGCGAGGTCTTAGGTTTTCGCCTGTTTCCAGAAAGTGTCCCGGCAATAACTTATATATATCTTTGTAAATAGTCCTGCTGCCGGGGATATAATTACTGGAAAGATATAGCCCTAAACTTTCACAATCTATATCAGTCTCTGCTATACCTGTTTTTATAAAACTCTTTATCTCCGATGAAAACACAATAGAATCATTGTGCCTATAAAAAAATAGGGGTTTTATCCCTATATGGTCGCGTGCCAATAATAACTTTTTCTTATCCAAATCATATAGAGCTATCGCAAACATACCGCTTAGGTATTTGAAGCAATCTACCCCCCTATCCTCGTACAGATGAAGAATAACCTCCCCGTCACCATCTGTTTTGAATATATGCCCCTTACTCTGGAGATCGGCGCGTAAATCCTTATAATTATAAATCATTCCGTTATAAATAGTAACTATACTATTATCTTCATTAAATAGTGGTTGTTGGCTCCCATCTACATCAACTATGCTTAACCTAAGAACCGCAAGTCCGCTATCATCTTTTTGAAAAATGCCATTTGAATCAGGGCCACGGTGCGATAAAAGCTTTTGCACTGATGTCAAGGAGTCTATTAATTTAGAACCTGCATTTTTTGAGTAAAAACCGTAAATTCCACACATGTAAACTATCCTGTTATTTTTTTAAGTGAAGCCATGCCATATTTTAAAAGCCGTAATACCTCATTAAAATTTTTACAATTTTTAAAAGTCCTTAGTATATACCCAGGCCTCAAATAGAATTCCTTTAAAGCTTTTTGCCTAAGTTTAACAAGCCTGTTTTTACTAATTGCTAAAGTCGGAGATTGAGAATTAATATATGAATTCTTGATTATATTGTCCAATGAAAACACATCTATTAGCCCAAGCTCCCTTGCTGTCTCGTAAAACTTTGTGCCTGGAAAGGCGTAAGGAAAAAAGAAATCGATGTAGTCCGGATCGATTTTTTTTGAAAAATCAATAGTCTCTCTTATAGTATTCTCTGTATCCCAGGGGAAGCCTATTATAAAGTAAGCGTATGTCTTTATCTTCTCCCTTCTACAAAGATTAAACGTGTTCTTGATTTGATTAAGATTGGTTTTCTTGCCTATTTTATCTAATATTTTTTGCGAACCGCTCTCAACACCTATTGCTAGTGCAAAACACCCGCTATTCTTCATAAGAAAGATCAATTCCTGATCTATGGTATCTGCCCTGCTATTTGCGAACCACTTTATATTCAGTTTGTTTTTAATAATTTCTTTGCACAATTCAAGTACCCATTCGCGCTTAAAAGAGAAAAGATCTGATTTAAAGTGAAAATTCGTTATCCCATATTTCTTTACGCAGATTCTAATTTCAAGCATGACATTTTCAACGGAGCGCGTTCTGTGCACACTACCATAAGCTACCGGTACCAGGCAAAAAATGCATTTATACGGACACCCTCTGCTTACTTCTATTAAACCAACGGCCTCTTCGGTATCCGGCCTTGTATAAAGATTGCTCTTTATCATGTTCCTATCCACAATAGGCAAAGAATCCAAATCCTTAAGAAAAGGCCTTTTTTGAGTCTCAATAATCTTTCCCTCGTACCTGTAAAAAACACCTTTTACGGTTTCTTTGTTTTTAGATTTAAGAAATTCTGATAAAGTAAAATCAGTCTCGCCATATAAGATAAGATCGAGCATGGGCTCCAAATTCATAACGCTCTCTGCAATTTGCTCAATTGCTCCGCAACGTAATACGCTAAGAGTATTCTGATTTATTTGTTTTGCAATCCTAACACAAGCTAAATCATCAATTAAAGTAGGTATCGTCGCATTCACTACAAGTATATCAGGGGCCAATTTGATTACATCCTGTTTAAAATCTATCATTGCCTTTTTTTCTGATGGATAATCATTAATCACAACCTTGCAGCCGTCATTCTTCAGGATAGTTGACATAATAAGCAGCTCATGAGGAGGCCTTGTTATGGATACTAAGAATTCCTCTACATTGCTTTGGCAGCGGTCATCTCTTATAAAAATCCCGGTGGGGGGGTTTACCATTAAAATCTTTTTCATAAATCTTTAGAACACAACCTTTCTTATCAACATACAGCCCCATTTGACATAATTAAACAATACCTTTGGATTTTTTGTGCGCTTAAGGCTTTTTATTATGTATTTCGGTCTTAAATAAAAAGAAGCGATTAATTTTTTGCGCAGAGACCCGACCTCTTTTTCATTAAGATGGAATGTGCGGAGTATCGGCTTTACGTGTGAATACGCCTCCAAATCATTTGATACAAAAAGGCTATTATTGCTGGCAATATCATATAGCTCAGTACCTTTTAGCGGATATGGGACATTAATTTCCACAAAATCGGGTTCAAGCTTCTGTATAAACCTACTAGTTTCACTGATCGTATCATGATCGTCCCAGGGAAATCCAATAATACAATGAAAAAAAGTGCGCATGCCCGAATCTTTTATAAGGTTGTTAACATTGGTTATATCATCTGTTGTTATGCCTTTTTTGATGGCCTTTAGAATTTTACTGCTGCCACTTTCAATGCCTAGGCCTAAGATATCACAACCTGCACTTTTCATAGCGGCAAACATCTCTTTGTCGCCCTTGTCTGCCCTGCTGTTTGTTCCCCATCTTATCTTTAAATTTTCTTTTTCTATGCATTTGCAAAAATCCATTACCCATTTTTTGTTAAATGTAAAAGTATCTGACCTAAAGAAAAAATTGTTTATACGATATTTATGAACGCACTCTATTATTTCAGAAATAATGCTAGCTACGCTTCTTACCAGCACTTTCTTGCCCAGATAAGTAGGCGCGGCGCAGAATATGCAATCGTAAGGGCACCCCTTTGAGGTATAAATATAGGCTATAGGCTCACATGTATCAGGACAAATATAATCGGTTTTATTAAGAAAATAACGTGGAGGAGAAATGTAACGATCCATATCAAAATCGTCATCCGGCATACTCTCGTTTGGTTTGCTTATTATGTTATCTGATAAGATATAAGCATGATTAACCTTTTGCACGTTGCCGGAAAGTATGCTGATAATACTATTCTCGAAATTTTTTGTCAGAAAATAGATTTTTTTATGAGGGCTAAAATTAGTATGCTCAATTCGCTTCTTAAGATAATCGTAATCCAGGAATGGCGCTTTTACGATAAATTCCAAGTTCTTATTGTTTTCATCTATTTTTTTGATAAAACTTAAATCGTTGCTAAAAGTACCTTGCGTAGTTTCCAGATAAAATAAATCAGGCATAAAAGAATTGGTATCTAATAATACGTCCTTAATGCTTAAATGGGAAGCACTGTAATCACGAAAAAAAACATCATGTCCTTGTTTCTGTAATAATCCTGCAAGATATAAAATCTGGACAGGCTCTCTTATGTTTTCTGCAAGCCTTGATTTTACGTCTATCTGGCACCTTTCGTCACGTATAAAAAACCCTGTGGGCGGATTACATAAAAATATCTTCATAATTTAGCGTATTATCCTTTGAAACAATGCAATTTTATTGTCAAATTCGTCCTTAAAAACAGCGATTTTGCGGTAAGCGCCTCTTTTTATATTAAATGCTAGGACGGTTTCCGAAAGATATTTTGTGTGATACATAGCATTAGCTTCTTCGTTATTAAGGCAACTTTCATCTAGAGCTAATACAAATTCAACTGAATCCAACAAGCATGCTTTATCAAGCGTATCTTGCGGCACTCCTCCCATAATAGGTCCTACCTCAGCAATTATTTTTATATGCTTAGCGCTTCTAGTTCGTTCAGTGCGCAAGCAAGATTCTATATACGTAAAATCCCCTAGAAACAATATGCTTGTTTCTTCTTGAGTTTTTTTCCTATTCAATAGATCTAAAATTTCATTCGGATCAACTTTTGATACATAGGACACAATCTTACCTTGCCCTACTATAGCCTGGGTAGTATTTTTAAATTCATTTTCTGAAAGCCTTAACACATCTCCAAAACCAAAATTAACAAGTAAAAATTGTGCGCAGGACAATAGGATTAAAGTAAAAAATATAAGATATTGTGAAAATTTATTAGGAGATAAAGAAATTAAATTAGCAATACTTAATGCTATAAGGGGTAGTATTGGTACAAAATATCGGCTTGAATCGAAGCCGCTTGCGTGAGGCGCTATAAGAAATATCACTATAGGAACAAATATTCCTATCATTATGATGAGTTTTTCAAATGTGGGCCTTAGAAGTAACAAAGGAATAGATATTATAAACAAGAGAAAGAATGGTGCATATATACTCGAGTTGCATAAAAAGTTATAAAAATAACTTGCGTTGTTGAACAATTGCAAAGATCCAGTTGCAACCTCTGTCATCCGCAAATTAATCACTTGACCTAACCATTTTGTATACCACCATCCGGTTATAGATAACACTATTAAGAAACACGATAATAACCTGATTGCTAGTTGCCTTCGATTATCGCTTTCAAAAAATGATTTAATAACATAAATTAACATAGGAACGAATATATATATAGGAAGCGTAAATTTTATAAGAAACCCACAAGCAATAGTAAGTGCCCATAGAAAACTATACTTTGTATTTTTAAAATAGTCTGTTTTGAATAGCAAATAATATGAAAGGGTCATAATACACATTAAAGGAAACTCGTGCCACATAATACGTGACATTCCAAATACAGCTGGAAAACTAAGACAAACAACTACTGCGGCAAACCCTAAGGATTTATCGCCGATTCTTTTACCGAGATTATATAGAGAATACATAAGAATAACTAAAAAGAGCAGGTTAGTATGCATAAGAATATCGATATTACCACCAAAAACCAGTATGTTAAGCATCAATAAAAAGCTTAATAGGGGTGACATGTCATGAGATATGCTATGCAAATCCACTATATGAGACGACGTAATACTACTTGCTGCGCGAAATGCCGATAATATAGTATTTGCACTATCGCAAACAGGGCTGAAGTTATCCTTGTGCAAAACATAACTATTGACAAGAAAATAGAGGATAAATAATAAAATCAACCCAATTACCCATTTTTTTTCTTTTATCTTAATAAGTTCCACAGTATCTTACCTGTAATTTTATTTATTGCTTAAAATATTAATTTACTACGGATCACCGAATTTTATCTAGTCTATATTGTTTATGAAATACTCGTATAATTGTTTACCCAAAAAATCATCTCCTTTCTTATTATAATGGGCACCTTTTTGGCTACAAAGTAATTCAGAGGAATCTTGAAATTGTGATTCCATCTCATCCGTAAAATCTATTGTCTTAATACCGCTGGCTTTGCACAATCTTTTTAACTTATTTATCTGATACATAAAATCTATTGTTACTTCCTGACCATCCGCTTGCGTAAAAATAACTTCGGAAGACCTGCTGTTCAAGCCAAAAGGATTAGCCAACGGCAAAAGGAGAACATAAAATTTTCCTCCATAACCGGTGATATCTCTATTAAAACATTTTAACAGCGCTCCGGTTAAATCCGGTCAAGCCCCTATTTTTTGGTACTCTAAATAGCCTGCAATTTGTTGAAGGCCACGGTTATGTTTAAACTCAGGGATGGTCTGCCATCTGAGTCCTTGGTG
>Ga0222696_1000646_pt1 | contig 14460 bp, 4 predicted proteins | sample AntAcemetage1400_FD_179817 | JGI IMG/M metagenome (GOLD analysis project Ga0222696, IMG submission 179817) | Saline water microbial communities from Ace Lake, Antarctica - #1400 | ecosystem: Environmental > Aquatic > Non-marine Saline and Alkaline > Saline | place: Antarctica: Ace Lake... | reverse complement strand
AAATAGTCGAGGCAATGAATTAAGAAAAATATTGCTATATTTGAATTAAAATCTGAAAATGTCTGGTTTTGTAACTCACAGAAATTGAGTTGTGATATTTGACGTTAGTCAGAATTTTAAAAATTATATTATGAATTTACAAAAACTTCTAAGGTCGCTTTCAATAAAACACAAGATAATCATTTTAATCTTTGTCGCTACAGGGACAATTGGAAGTGCATTGTTCACAGCTTTGATGATCATCAGGATAAGGGATTATAAAGCCGACATGTTGAACAACTCATTAATGAATACCCAGCTGATTGGTGAAAATGTAATTTCATCCATAGCTTTTGAGGACCAGGTTGGGGCTTACGATATAATTAGTAAACTTAAAACCGTACCATCATTTTCGAATGCTACTTTATTCGATGCCCTGGGTGATGTTTTTTCAAAATATCCCGACACCCTACAAAACCTTATAGCACCACCTGAGAAGTTAATAGCATTTCAAACTTTTACAGGGAACGAACTTTTAGTTTTTGAACCAATTTTCTATCACGATGATTATTATGGCAGCATTTATGTAAGCTTCTCAACAAAAGAGCTTACCCGGCAGATCAACAATTATATTTTATTAATGCTTGGCATTTTTATCATTGCTGTAATAACCACCTATTTCCTGGCCAACAAGTTTCAAAAAATCATTTCAGGACCTATTGAATCACTGACAGATTTTACAGGTTTAATTACTAAAACAGCCGACTACTCACTTAGAATACAACCTAAGGGTGATGATGAAATAGGCAAGTTATATACGGATTTTAATGAAATGATCTTCCAAATACAACAAAGAGAAGAGGAAAAAGAGGTTGCCGAGAAAAGCCTGAAAGAATCGCAACAAAAATACTCCAATCTGGTTGAAGGATCAACAGATGGTATCATTATAATTCAAAAAGGCAAAATTGTTTTTGCCAACCAGCGGATCTGCGACATGTTAAGCAAACCTGTCAATGCAATTGTCGGTACCAAATACCTTAGTCATTTAGACAAGAAATATCACAAAAGCATTATTAATACTGTCAAAGACATCCAACAAGGGGATAACTACAATTTAGAAGCAGTTGAGGTGGAAATAATTGACTCAAAAAATCAACCTGTACCGGTTGAAATATCAGAAACGGAGATTGATTTTAAAAACAGTCCTGCACAAATGGTAATATTACGTGATATTACTGAAAGAAAGAAAAAAGAGGAGGAAGTAATGAAACTTTCTCAAGCCGTTGAGCAAAGCCCCAGCACTGTTTGTATTACCGATGTTAACGGATATATTGAGTATGTTAATACCGAATATATTAGATCTACCGGGTATGAAAAAGATGAGGTACTTGGGAAAAAACCCAATATTTTAAATGAGAAATTTATTGGAAAAGAGATATACAATGAAGTTTGGAAAAAATTAAAAAACGGAGATTCATGGAAAGGAGAAATTGAGAATAATAAAAGAAACGGAGAATTATTTTGGGAATTGACTTCATTGTCGGGCCTGAAAAATATTGAAGGAGAAATCACAAATTACATCATTGTTTCCAAGGATATTACTGAGGAAAAACATTTAGATAAGATTATCCGTGAGAGCAATGAGAAAATGTCACTCATTCTCGAAAACTCCCCAATGGGGATTTACCATTTCGATAAGGATGGCACAATTACAATGTGTAACAGCGCCTTTGCCAAGCTAATAGGTGTAGGGCCTCAAAAAGTTGTTGGTTTTAACGTAATCAGACAAACCAAAACACAAAAAATTATTGATGCAATAAACAAAACCATTCATGGACAACAAGCAATTTTTGAAGGCGAATACCAGCATCCATTAAGCGATAAAAAACTTTATATCAGAAGCATTTACACACCCCTGTTTTCTGAAAATAAAGAGTTTAAAGGTGGTATCTGTATTTACGAAGATGTTTCCGAAAGGATTAAATCGGAGAAACTGTCTATTGAAAAAGAAGCTGCTGTAGAAACCAGTAAATCAAAAAGTGAGTTTCTGGCCAGGATGAGCCATGAAATCCGGACTCCAATGAACGCTATCATCGGACTTTCGCATCTTTGCCTGCAAACCGATCTTAATTTCAAGCAAAGAGATTATGTTGAAAAGACCCATCGCTCCGCAAAATCACTACTTGGTATAATAAATGATATACTTGACTTTTCAAAGATTGAAGCAGGAAAACTCTCCATCGAAAAAGTTGAATTCCAACTCGAGAATGTCTTGGACGATATTGCCACCCTGATGAACATGAAAGTGCAACAAAAAGGGCTTGAGTTTATTTTCTCGATTTCATCCGATGTTCCTTTGATCCTTGTTGGCGATCCACTAAGATTAGGCCAGATATTAACTAACCTGATAAATAATGCTGTGAAATTTACCGAAAAAGGCGAAGTAGCTCTATTTATTAGTAAAATTGGGCAGGATGAAAAAGAAGTAAATCTTAAGTTTATTGTAAAGGACAGCGGGATCGGAATGACTCCGGACCAAAAGGATAAATTGTTTATAGAATTCTCTCAAGTCGATGGTTCAACAACCAGAAAATACGGTGGAACAGGCCTTGGGCTTGTGATTGCAAAAAAAATAATACAAATGATGGGTGGAAATATAGAGGTTGAAAGTGAAACCGACAAAGGAAGCTCTTTTATTTTTAATGCAAAATTTGGGATTTGCAAACAAAAAATAACCACAACAGGTGATATACCGGAAATAAATGAAATGAAGGTGTTGGTTTGTGACGACAACAAAACAGTTAGAAAGTTTCTTAAGATATCTTTAAATTCACTGAACTTTAGGACAACAGTTGCCGGATCAGGTGAGGAAGCCATTGAAATTCTTGAAGAAAGCCCCAATGATCCTTTCAGATTGGTCATTATGGATTATATGATGCCGGACCAAAATGGTATCGAGACAATTAAAAAGATCAAGAAAAGTAGTAAAATCAAAGTTCAACCAAAAGTTATCCTTTTAACAGCTTTTGGTAACGATGAACTTCTTATGAAAGCCAAAGAATCCGGAATTGATGATTACCTGCTGAAGCCCATAACACGATCTTCTTTATTTGATGCTATTACAAACCTGTTTGCCAAAACTGCTGTACCCGGTGTACAGGTTATTAAGGTTGGCACATTGCAGGAAAAGATGAAAAACATTGCCGGTAGTAACATCCTTTTAGCTGAAGACAATGATATCAACCAACAAATTGCCATTGAATTGTTCGAATCTGTTGGAATGAATGTTGATATTGCCAACAATGGCCGGGAAGCTGTAGAAAAAATGAATGACTCAGGCAGGCCATCCATGTATAACATTGTTCTCATGGATATTCAAATGCCTGAAATGGACGGTATCACAGCAACTGTTAATATCAGAAAGAATCCCGAATTCGATTCGGTTCCTATTGTTGCAATGACTGCTGATGCAATGGTAGGTGTGTCTGAAAAGTGCTATAAAGCCGGAATGAACGATTTTGTTACAAAACCCATCGATCCGGATGAAGTTTTTACTGCACTTATTAAATGGATTAAGAAGAAAGAAGGAACTGAAAAACTTAATATACCAAAGCCTGCAAGAAAAGAAATTGTCCCGAAAAAAACTTTTACTGAGTATGGGATACCGGACATTCCCGTTGTTAATACACACAAAGCATTTAAAAAACTTGGGATAGGTATCAATTCTTACATCAACATTTTAAAAAAATTCTACAGTTCAAATATCGGATTTATAGAAGATCTAAAAAGTGAATATAATGAAGGAAACATCGAAAATACAATTAGAATGTTGCATACAATGAAAGGCGTTTCCGGAAGCATCGGAGCTACTGAGCTTCAGGCGATTTCTCTGAAAACTGAAAATATGATTAAGGAAAACAAGAATGTTGATATAGAAGTTATTGTAAACGAGTTTGAAGAAATACTAAATCCGGTTTTGGAATCAATTTTCAAAATATTGATTGAGCCTGACCAGCAAAAAGAAGAGAAGCCCAAAGCCAAAGTAAATTTAGAGAGCATTAAGCCTCAACTTGACGAAATCAAGGCATTGCTTAAAGAAGATGATGGTGACGCTATTGATAAGATTAAAATGTTAAGAGAACAACTGGGAAACATTCCGGAATACCTGCAACTTGAAAACAAAGCCAATATGTATGATTTTGAAGAAGCAATAAATTCACTGGAAAAATTAACAAATGTTATGATCGAAGAAGCATGAGAACGGGCTACTTAAAAAAATATGACTATCAGTTAAGATTAACAAAATTCTTATAATTATATGAAAAACAAGTAAATAATAACCTATCAAAAAGTTTTTCCCCAAAATACCTTCAATTGACTTTGTAGCAGAATTCATCAACATAATCCTGAAAGTATTTTTTAGAAATCATGTGATGTATTCCCCATAAGTTTCGCTTTGCATTGCTTATCATCATATGCACCCAGATTAACACTTTTGCAGCTTCTTTTGGTTTTACTGTCTCTGGCTGTGTACCCAAACTAACTCTTTTATATTATTGTAACCCCTATAGTTGTCTGTCTTAACTAAGGAGTTGTAAGCAATATTTGATTTCACTTGTTTGTCTATTGTCAAGGCTTTCAAGTCATCAACAACGATCATCCTTACATACCGCAGTTTCGTTGGTTTTTTGTGTTTCTTAGGAGCTTTAGGGGAATCAACGGTAGATGCCATTACGATAACCTTTGATTGCTTTTGGCTTCCCCTGCCACGTTTACGCTTTTCATATTTTTCTTCCTCAGATTTTTCAGTATCAACACTTTCAAAAAAGCCTTCATCTAACTCAACAATTTTGTCAAGTTGGTACTCACGATCTCTTATACCCATAGTTTTACGCAGCTTTTGCATCATATACCAGATAGGCTCATAAAACTTATGACCAATTTGTCTTTGAAGTTCTAGGGCTGAAAAAGTTTTCTTCGTACTTGTTAAAAGATGAATGGCTATAAACCAGTATCGGAATGGTAATTTGCTGGCCTGCATAACGGTACCACTACGTAGTGTTGTCCGAGTTTTACATTTTTTGCATTGATATTGCCAAATGCTTGATTGCTAATAATACTCCTTGCTTCCGCAATTGCGGCAGGAAATCCCGGCTTTATCTCGCATCTCTTTGAACTTCTACTTACAAGATATCTCGTCTGGAAATTGTTCGATAAAATTGATTAGATTCATGTCAAAATTTTTTCCTTTAAGATACATATTTTTATTTATCTTTACCAATACTCATATAAAAAAAAGAACATGAAAAACACTGATTAATATTTTCTATTATTAATTGACCCAAAAACAAATATAGAAAATAAGTAAGGAACTTAAAGATCATAAAAGAATCGGAAATGCCTGTCAAGAGATTGGAATTATTGAATACCGTACTCAGAATATATGATGCAGTATTGGGATATTTTAACCAAGCCTTAAGGATCAGCGTATTTTGGAGACACCCAGAAAATGAGGAATACTATTATCCAGGTGTCAAAATATCAATATAAAATGAATAAATTATCACAATTATTTATAATGATCTGTTTAGGAATAATTAAATTACTAAACCTTACTCACATAAGATTTGGCATATCTATATGGCTGATAATATGCACTTTAATAGCTGTGCCTAATATTTCTATAACAGAATTTGAAAGTAACCCGAAATTTAGTCACATAAGTATTGAAGATGGCATTTCTCAGAGTTCAGGGCTTTGTCTGCTTCAGGATAATCGTGGATTTATTTGGATTGGAACAGAAGACGGTTTGAATAAATATGATGGTAATAGTTTCATAGTATATAAAAACGAACTGTGGAATCCGTACAGTATTAGTCATAATCATATTTATGCACTATATGAAGATGAGGATAGTGTTATGTGGATTGGCACAAATGGTGGAGGTTTGAATAAGTTTGATAGAGAGCTTGATCGGTTTTACTCCTACCAGCACAATCCAAGCGATTCATCAAGTATTAGTAATAATGTTATTAGAGCTATTTTTAAAGATAGCTTCGGAGATTTATGGATAGGTACAGAAGGTGGAGGACTTAATAGATTTGTAAATAATAGAAAAAAAAGTAATCCTAACGAAGGTGAATTTGAGAGGTTTATGCACCAAGACAAGGATATAAAAAGCTTATCGAGTAATTATGTTTTTGCATTATTTGAAGATAAGGACAATCAACTTTGGGTTGGAACTAAAAATGGTTTAAACAAATATAATAGAGATGAAAATAATTTCACTAACTATAAATACAATCCACAAAACCTTGATATATTTAATCATAGTCATGTTACAACCATTTTTGAAGATCTTACAGGAAAACTATGGGTAGGAACTGATGGTGAAGGTTTATTCTGTTTTGATAGTAGAAATCAAAAGCTCTCATGTTTCAAACAAAGTGCGAAAAATTCAAATAGTTTAACCAACAACTCTGTTAATGCAATTATGGAGGATAAAGAAGGAGTATTGTGGGTGGGTACAGAGGTTGGATTAAATATATATGACAGCGACAATGAAAATTTTATAACATTACTACATCAGGAAGACAATCCGTTGAGTATAGGGGATAACAGGATCATGTCGCTACTGGAAACGCCTTCAGGAATTATATTGCTTGGGAATTATGGTGGAGGTATTGACATTTATAATAAGAACAGAAAAAAGTTCAAACATTATCAAAACAGACTTCACGACTCAACAAGTTTAATGAATAATGCAATATTTTCTTTTTATGAAGACTCTCAAGGAGTATTCTGGATAGGAACATCTGCAGGTATGGATATTTTTGATAAAGAGACAGGTCAATTCACACATTTTAAATATGATCCACATAATGAAAACAGTATTGGGTTAGGCTTTATTACATATTTTGATGAGGACAAAGATGGGAATTTGTGGATTGGCACCTTCGGCAGTGGCTTATGCAAATTTAATCCAAAAGACAATACATTTACTCACTTCCGTAACAATCCCAACGATCCTAATAGTTTAAATTATGATTTTATAAGAGCTTTACATTTAGATAAGTCGGATGTCCTTTGGGTTGGTTTTTTTGGAGGTGGGATGGATAGAATTGATATAAATACAATTAAAGATGATCATCCCACTTTTACTCATTATAAAAATGTAGTTTCAGATACTAATTCACTAAATGATAATTATGTTTTTTCTTTTTTTGAAGAAGATAATGAATCTCTTTGGATTGGTACCTATGGAGGATTGAGCAAATTAGATCGTAAAACCGGAAAGTATCAGAGGTATCCTTTTGTAAGTGCTGACGGTATAATTATGGATAAATATTCAGCCTTCTGTATTCATGAATCTGATGATGATATATTTTGGATAGGATCAAAAATGGGACTACTAAAATTTGATAAAAAAACCGAATCTTTTATCGAAATATATCAGGAAACAGACGGGCTTTCGAATAATGTCGTTTATGGTATACTGGAGGACGATCAACATAATCTTTGGTTGAGCACAAATAAAGGATTAAATAAATTTAACCCAAAGAATAAATCATTTAGAGTTTATGATTATTCGGATGGTATTCAGTCGAATGAATTTAATGGTTGTGCATTTTTAAAATCCAGTAATGGTGAGATGTTTTTTGGAGGAATCAATGGTTTCAATACATTTTTCCCATCCGATATTACTAAAAGCACATATGTTCCACCTGTAGTTATTACTGATTTTAAGATTCTTAACAAAAAGGTTGAAATAGGAAATAAATCGCCATTAAAAAAACACATAAATGAAACTGAAGAAATAACCTTAACATATAAAGATTACGTATTTTCTATAGATTTTTCGGCAATCGACTTTTCCAGTTCCAAAAAAAACCATTATAAATATAAATTGGAGAATTTTGAAGAGAATTGGAATTATACTTCAAAAAACAGAATAGCGACCTATACAAATCTTGATCCGGGATTCTATATTTTCCGAGTACTGACTTCAAATAAGGACGGCGTTTGGTCTGAGGAAGGTGTATCCCTGGAGATAACAATCTCTCCACCGTGGTGGGGCACTATCTGGTTTAAGATAAGTGTTTTCCTGCTCTTGTTCATAGTTTTATTTGGAGGATTCAGGTTGCGAATAATGTCCATAAAGGATCGAAACAAAGAACTTCAATTACTTGTTGTTGAAAAAACAGAAGACTTATTAAAAGCAAAGGAACAGGCCGAAGCAGCAACCGAAGCGAAAAGTTCATTTCTGGCCAATATGAGCCACGAGATAAGAACACCAATGAATGCCATTATTGGTCTTTCACAACTTATTGTCAAAACTGATCTCACCAACAAACAGGTTGATTATATTGAAAAGGTTGACAGATCAGCACAATCTTTACTGGGCATTATTAATGACATTCTCGATTTTTCAAAAATTGAAGCAGGAAAACTAAATATCGAAAATATCGATTTTGACCTTGAGAACATAATGGATACTGTATCGAGCCTGAATTCGCAGAAAGCACAAGACAAGGGCTTGGAATTTGCCATTCATATTGCACCGGACGTGCCATTGTATTTGATTGGGGATCCTATTCGTATCGGGCAAATTATAACTAACTTTTGTAGTAACGCTATAAAATTTACTGAAGAAGGCGAAATTGTAATAGAGGTAGTTGTTGAAGAAAAACAACCAGATGCAAAACTGAAACTTCAGTTTTCAGTAAAGGATACCGGAATTGGTCTTACCAATGAACAACAAGGTATAATGTTTCAGGAGTTTAGTCAGGCAGATAGTTCCACAAGTCGGAAGTTTGGTGGTACAGGGCTCGGGTTAGCAATAAGCAAGAAACTCGCTAATCTGATGGGTGGCGATACCTGGGTAGAAAGTGAATATGGAGTGGGGAGTAAGTTCTGCTTTAACGCAATATTTGGTCAGCAAGAGCAAAAAAAGCGTGATAAATTTGTGTCTGCTTCTGAACTGGGAACACTGAAAGTATTAGCTTGTGATGACAATGCGACAGCCCGCTTAATTATAGCAGAGGCAATAAGTACTTTTTCTTATGATGTAGTTACTGTAGAATCAGGAAAAGCTGCCATTACCGAACTGGAAAAAAACCCATATGACTTATTTATTGTCGACTGGAAAATGCCTGAAATGGATGGCCTTAAAACCATTGAAGTCCTTAAAAAAGATGATAGATTTAGTGATTTACCCATTATTATGGTTACAGCTTTTGGTAGAGAAGAGATAGCACTAAAAGCGAGGGAATTGGGAGTCAATGGTTTTATCACCAAGCCCTTCGCATATTCTATGCTTTTTAATACTATCATGGAGATCTTTGGGCAAGAGGTCAGAATATCAAGATCCAGACAGGCAAGAGGTGAAAAACATTTAGAAGCCCTGGAAAAAATTAGGGGTGCACAGCTTCTGATTGCTGAAGATAATGAGATTAACGTACAGGTAGCACAGGAACTTTTTGAAGGAGCAGGTTTTCTGGTTGAGATAGCTGTGGATGGTAAAGAGGCTCTGAATATGGTAGCTGCTTCGGGGGTGCCTTCCAAATACGATTTGATATTTATGGATATACAAATGCCAATAATGGATGGTTATACTTCTACCCAAGAAATTAGGAAGCTTGAACATTACAAAGATCTTCCAATATTAGGCTTAACAGCTGATGCTATGTCAGGTGTAAGGGAAAAATGTATTGAATCGGGAATGATGGATTATATAACCAAACCAATAGATCAGGATGATGCATTCGGCAAATTGGTAAAGTGGATTGATAAAGATCTGATAAAAAAGAAAAGCATTGGCTCTGATAAACAAGCCATTAAAAAACCTGATCCCGACGAGCAATTAATCATTCCTGAAATAAAGGGTGTTTTAACTCACAAGGCACATAAAAAACTTGGCATTGCTATCAATTCATACATCAACATTTTAAAGAAATTCTATAATTCAAATATCGGATTTATTGAAGGCCTAAAAAGTGAATATAATGAAGGAAACATCGAAACTACAATAAGAATGCTGCATACAATGAAAGGTGTTTCCGGAAATATCGGGGCCGTTGACCTTCAGGCTTATTCTCTGAAAGCTGAAAATCTGGTCAAGGAAAACAAGAATGTAGATATAGAAACTATAATAAGTGAGTTTGAAGAAATACTAAATCCGATTTTAGAATCAATTTTCAAAACATTGATTGAGCCGGATAAGCAAAAAGAAGAAAAGCCCAAAGCCAAGGTTAGTTTAGAGAGCATTAAACCACAGCTTGATGAGATAAAAAAAATGCTGGAAAATGACGATGGTGACGCCATTGATAAAATCAAGCTGTTAAAAGGCCAATTGGGAAATAATCAGGAATACCTGCAACTGGAAAACAATACCAGCATGTATGATTTTGAAGAAGCGCTAATTTCACTGGAAAAATTAACAAATGCAATTACAGTTAAATAAATACAGGATTTAATGAAACAAATAATAATCATATCATTTGCCCTTTTTGTAATTATTAGTCATTCATCGGGTTCAAATGAAAATAACGGGAATGGTTTTTTTAAACATTACACTCTTAAATCCTGGGTACAGGATGACGGCTTACCGGCCGATGAAGTGATCTGCTTTGCTGAGGGCAGGGATGGGTTCCTTTGGATCGGAACTTACGGTGGAATTGCAAAATTCGATGGCAAAGAATTTAAAATCTATTCACCGGATAATACACCCGAACTGCATGGAAAAAACATTCTTGCATTATTATTTGATTCAAAGGATTGCCTGTGGATTGGGTCCAACGAAGGCGTTACGCTATACAAAGATCATCAGTTTTTCATTCCTGAAGGTCTGCAAACTTTCGTTGATAACAACATTAGTATTGAAGAAATATTTGAAGACAGCAAAGGGCGGATATGGTTCGGCTCTTCTTTTTCCGGAATCTATATGTTTTCAAATGGCAGCCTCAGCCATATAGATAATTACGGATCATTGTTAACAGGTATTATTAAAGCTATTGCCGAGGATCAGGAAGGCAACATTTATTTCAGCTCTAACACAGGAATATTATTAAAATACTCGAACAACACATTCGAAATTATTAACAACCCTGTATCAAGGACTATCTTTTCAATTTGCCCGGTTGGCGATAATATCTGGTTAGGGACTTCTGATGGTGTTTTTGTTTTAAAAGATGATAAAATAAGTAAGCCCCACAACATTCCACTCTCCTATGTGAATTCTATATCTAAAATAAAGGATAGCATCCTTCTCATTGGTTCTTCAGTTGGATTATGGACATATAACTTGAAAACCGGATTATTATCGCCACCTTTAAATGAACATAAAATTTTACTTAAAGATATCAGGAGTACATATGTTGACAGGAAAGGGAATGTTTGGATTGGCACCTATAGGGATGGAATGTTTTTGCTTTCCCGCGGAATATTTGTCAACTATTCTGAGAAAAACGGTTTACAAAGCAACCAGGTATATTCAGTTATTGAAACCGGTATTAACACCTACCTGATTGCAAGTGGAGACGGTCATATTCAGGAATTCTGTAATGGTAGTTTTAAGGATTATCCTACAAAAACACAAATACATGGAAAGAGGATCAAGCAGTTGTATAAAGATAGTGGCGGTAATATATGGATCAGCACATATGGTGGTTTGCTAAGAGTTACCCCTGATGGTAGTGAAAAACTTTTCGGGAGTGAGCATCTATTTGGAGAATTGATAAGGCTCGTTTACGAAGACAGGGAAGGAAACATATGGATAGGAAGTGCTGCAACCGGCTTGCATAAATTACAACCGGATGGGCACATAAAAACTTTTGATAATCAAAATGGCCTGCAATCCAATTATATTATGGATCTCATAGAATTAAATGATGGAAGCATTGTTGTAGGCAGTAAAAAAGGTGTTGATGTTATCATTAAGGATACGGTTGTCAGACATTATGAAAAGGCCAACGGACTCGCTTCAGACCTTGTCTTTAACATGTATGAAGACTCTACCGGATGCTTATGGGTCGGTACATTGGAAGGACTCAGCAGAATCCGGGGAGAAAATATTGAAAGCTTTAATAAAGCATCAGGCCTGCCATCATCCACTATTTTCGAAATAATTGAAGATGACCATGGCTTTCTTTTGATGCCCACCGACAATGGCCTCATAAAGGTTCATATATCTGAGTTTGACAAATTTTCGACTGAAAAAACTGATACACTTTTTTGTATTGAATTCAACAGAACAAATGGATTACCGGCTTCAGGATGTCAGGGGGCTACCCATTACCTGAAAGATTCCAAAGGCTGGATTTGGTTAAACACAAACAATGGTTTCGCTATCTTGAAACCGTCAAAAATTATTAATAATTACAGCGCCCCGGTTTCAATTATTGACAAGATAGTAATTGATGAGCAAATTGAATTTCCGGGAGAGCCCATCATCCTAAAATCTGGCAACAAACACCTTAAAGTATATTTCACTTCTGTGGATTTTTTATCACCAAATAATATTTCTTTCAAATACAAGCTTATACCTTACGATGAAGAATGGCAGGACGTATCAGGAGAAAGATTCGCATCTTATACAGGATTAGGCCCGGGTAATTATGAATTTTTAATTTCAGCAAGAAATAACGTTACTGACTGGAACAATGAACCAACTCGGCAATCATTTTACAAACAACCTTATCTATATCAAAAGGGATGGTTTATTGCTCTGATGATCATATTACTGGCTTGTATTATTTATCTCGGTTATGCCATCAATTTAAGAAGACTAAGGAAGCTAAATGAAAAGATGCAACAAATGGTAAAGGAAAAAACCTTAGAGCTTGTGAATCAAAAAGAAATTACAGAGAAGGCTAATATCATGTTAAAAGAAAATTCCCTGAAACTGGAACAAGAAAGCGCCCAGTTATTATCTGTCATTAATAGCACACCTGATCTGATCTTTGCCAAAGATACTAATGGAGTTTATTTAACATGTAATATGGCTTACACAAAATATATTGGAAAAGAGATTGAAGATATCGTTGACAAAACAGATTTTGATCTTATTCCCGAAGAAGAAGCCAGGAAAATATGGGAGGAGGATAAAAAAATGTTGAATAAAAATGCCGTCATGCATTACACCACATGGCTGACCTATCCAAATAAAGGGAAAGTATTGATTGATGTGTTTAAAACTCCTTTTTATAATAAAGATATGAAGTTGCTGGGATATATCGGGGTTGGAAGGAACATCACCGACAGGTATGAAATGGAGCAGGAGTTGAGAAAATACAATGAAAGGTTGGAGGATGAAAAGTTTTTCCTGAATATGCTTATGGATTCAATCCCTGCCCCTGTTTATTATAAAGATATTAATGGCACGTACAAGAGTATAAATAAAGCTTTTGCATCGTTCATGAACTTATCCAGGGAAGAAATTATCGGAAAAACTGTAAACGAAACAATTAGTAATAAAAGTATTGCCAATGATCATAAAACAGTAGACAAAGAATTATTCAACGGTAATGAAGATATTTTAATTTATGAATACTCAATGGAATCGCTAAAAGGCGAGGAAATTTATTTTAGGGTAAATAAAGCTAAACTTTTCAACAGGGAGGGAAAATTAATTGGCCTGATCGGGGTAATATTGGATCTTACCGAACAAAAGAAGATATCAGAAGAATTAAAAACCTCAAAAGAACAAGCTGAGGCAGCTAATGTTGCAAAAAGCGAATTTCTGGCTCGAATGAGTCACGAGATCAGAACACCGATGAATGCAATTATCGGACTTTCACACCTTTGCCTGCAAACGGATTTAAATTCAAAACAAAAGGATTATGTTGATAAAACACATCGTTCGGCCAAATCACTTTTACGTATAATTAATGACATTCTGGATTTTTCAAAAATTGAAGCCGGTAAATTTGACATGGAGAATATTGAGTTTGAGCTTGAAAAAGTCCTCCAGAACATATCCGATCTAAACAGCCTTTCAGCACAGAAAAAGGACATTGAACTGGTTTTTTCCGTATCTCCCAGTGTTCCAATGCAACTCGTGGGTGACCCACTGCGCCTCGGGCAGGTATTAACAAACCTGGTAAACAATGCCATAAAATTTACAGAAAAAGGAGAAGTAGCAGTTTTTATTGATAAACTTGAGGAAAATGAAAGTGAAGTAATCCTGCAGTTTGTGGTTAAGGATACCGGTATTGGCATGAATGAAAACCAACTGAAAAGCCTTTTCAAAGAGTTTACACAGGTTGACGGATCAATAAGCAGAAAATTTGGTGGTACCGGACTTGGATTAGCCATAGCAAAAAAAATTATTAATATTATGGGAGGGAATATTCAGGTGGAAAGCCAACCTGACAAAGGAAGTTCATTTACTTTTACCATAAAGCTCGGATCAAGTAGGAAAAAGGTTGATCAGTTTGAAAAACTCAACAGCCTTAAAGGAATGAAAGTTCTGGCATGCGACGA
>Ga0222696_1000633_pt1 | contig 14731 bp, 14 predicted proteins | sample AntAcemetage1400_FD_179817 | JGI IMG/M metagenome (GOLD analysis project Ga0222696, IMG submission 179817) | Saline water microbial communities from Ace Lake, Antarctica - #1400 | ecosystem: Environmental > Aquatic > Non-marine Saline and Alkaline > Saline | place: Antarctica: Ace Lake... | reverse complement strand
AGCCCCGATAGCGATTCGTTTCACAGTTCCTTTCTTCTCAGTCACATTAGTCATTACTACCTCATTGGACGGCCCTTTTACAATCGGGGCCGACTGCTTCATAACTTCTTCTACAATCTGTTCTATCTTATTAGCATCCATTATAGTATGTATATTTCAAAATGTAAGTTTTTGCTTAGTTGTCATAGTTTGTTTGTACTATACTTTCCCGTCATCGTCAAAAGATTTTATTTGATAAAATCGCCTGGAGGGGATAATTTATTCCTGGGCTGGGGCCAGAACCCCGATTCATCTGGGCGTCCCAACTTGGCGGGGAATCCCGACTTGCCGGAGAAGCCAACGAGATTTTATCGGACGGATCGGTCCGATCCGACAGATCAGTCCGACCCGGTTCCAACCTGAACAATGGCGAAAGTTTTAGTATGTACCAAAAAATAGATAACAAAATTATCCAGGACCTCCGTAATATCGTGGGGGCGGATTATCTCCTCAATACCCGGGAACGGCTGGAAGATTATGGCCACGACGAGACCCCCAATCTCTTCTTTTCTCCGGAAGCGGTAGTAAAGCCAGCCACCGCGGAAGAGGTCAGTGAATTGGTAAAACTGGCCAACCGGAAGAACTTTCCCGTGGTTGTACGGGGGGGTGGGACCGGTGTTACCGGCGGCGCGCTGGCGATCCATGGAGGGCTGATCATCAGCCTGGAGCGGATGAACCGGATCCTGGAGATCGATAATGCAAACATGATGGCAGTGGTTGAACCGGGTGTCATCACCGAAGTTTTACATAAAGCGGTAGAGGAGAAAGGGCTCTTTTACCCCCCCGATCCCGCGAGCCTGGCGGACTGCACTCTGGGCGGCAACCTGGCTGAAGACGCCGGGGGACCACGGGCGGTAAAATATGGGGTAACCCGCAATTATATCACCGGGATCCAGGCGGTCCTTCCCACGGGAGAGATCATTGAGTACGGGGGAAAACTGGCCAAGAACGCGACCGGCTACAACCTCCTTCATCTCTTGATCGGTTCGGAGGGAACACTCGGCATCGCCACCCGGATCACAATCCGGCTCCTGAGCAAACCAAAGCTCCGGGTTGATCTTCTCGTCCCGTTTCCTTCCTACTTTAAAGCGGTTCGATGCGTCTCGGAGATTCTCCGCCGGCGGCTCACCCCCACGGTAATAGAGTTCATGGACCAGAAATGCCTGGAGATCAGCCGGAAGGTTATGGAAGGCGGCGTCCCGTTCGATGAAGCAGCCGCTCATCTCCTGATTGAGGTTGACGGAGACGATCAGGATGAGGTGCAGGCACAATATGAAGCTATCGGTGAGATCTGTCTGGAAGAAGGCGCCTCCGATGTTAAAGTGGCCGACTCGCCTAAATATCAGGAACAGATCTGGGAGACCAGGCGAAAGCTGCGGGAATGTATAAAGGTCGTCAGTCCCATCAAGGTCAGCCAGGATGTGGTAGTCCCCCGGATGGAAATAGCGGCGCTCTTGATGGGAATTGATGAGATAGAAAAACGGCACGGAATCGAGATACTCGCCTACGGCCATGCCGGGGACGGAAACGTCCATGTCAACTTCCTAAAGCGGGACCGGGATGAGTCGGACTGGAAAGAAGCCCTGGAAAAGGCGGTCCGGGAAGTCTTCGTTCTGGCCGTCAGCCTGGGCGGCACCATCTCGGGAGAGCACGGGATCGGCCTGACCAAGAGAGATTTCCTCCCCCTGGCTCTCAACCCGGCGGCAATAAAGGCCATGCGCGGGATCAAGCAGACGCTGGATCCAAAGAACATTCTCAACCCCGGTAAAATTTTTCCTTTGGAAAAATTTTAGTTGCTTACTTGCTGACATTTTATATATATTCAGCATTGTATAGTTAAACAAAGAAAATTTAATAATAGGCCTATAAATTTAGTCTAATGCTTGCCCACTCTTATTTTTTCGCAGAAAAAATAAGATTTCGGAGAAAAATTTTATAATGCAACTAGCCCTGGTAGTAGGAACAGTAATAGCCACCGTTAAAGATGATAAGATGATGGGGGTACCGTTTATGGCCCTCCGTGATCTTGATCTGGAGAATAAGCCGACCGGAGGATCAATTATCGCCTCCGATCCGATCGGGGTGAACCGGGGCGAAGTAGTTCTCTATTCCAAGGGCAGTTCCGCCCGTCAGACCGAGATGACCCGGGACTGCCCCAACGATGCCGTAATCCTGGGGATAGTGGATCAGTGGGAAGTCGGGGGAGAGACTAAATACACTAAATAGAGAACATAACCCTTCGCGCTAATTATTTGGTAGCCGCACCTTTTAAGGTGCGCAATAAACGCAGGCTAAAGCCTGCGGCTACCTTTTTAACTACGTTTATTGTCCCGGTAATATCAATTAAACAAACCGGGATCCCGAAGTATTTCGGGGAAATTCTGAAACAGTCAATTAGCTTAAAGTACTAACTTAAACTAAAAATTTTTCAAAAATTTTATTATGAACTTAGGCAGAGTAATCGGCACCGTGGTCAGTACGCAGAAAGTCGCGTCATTGGTAGGCGTAAAGCTCCTGATAGTTCAGCCGCTCGATGAGAATCTTGAGCCGGCCGGAGAACCGCTGGTCGCCTCTGACGCCCAGCAAGCCGGACCGGGGGAACTGGTCACATTTATCGGAGGCCGCGAGGCCGCTCTTCCCCTCCCCGAGCCATTCAATCCCTCTGATGCAACTATCACTTCTATTGTTGATGAGGTCTCTCTGGATTGATGGATTGCGAGGAGAAGTGGTCAGTAATCGGTGATCAGTAATCGGTAGACACTTAGTTAAAACGTAGCTCTAATATAAATATTACAATTTTTCCAAAGGAAAAATTTAATAATGAAGATCGGAAAAGTTATCGGAAATGTCGTATCCACCCTTAAGCTTGACCACTACGTGGGGGAGAAGATGCTCCTGGTCAAGCTCCTCGATCCGGACGGAACGGAGACCGCCGAGACTCTGGTCGCCTTCGACCGGTGCCAAGCCGGGAAAGGCGATGTCGTCCTGATGATCGACGAGGGGAACAGCGCCCGGATGGTACTTGGTACCGGCCCCAACGGTGTAGTCCGGGCGGTCTGCGTCGGATTCGTGGACGCGGTTAATATCTACAAGGCCGACCCCGCTTCCTACGGTTCGTAGTCTCCCTACCGGCCCTTTTTTTTGAATATCCAACAGCCAACAAGGAATATCCAAGGTGGCAGTCCTTTTTCATTGGATATTCAGTTGCCCTTTAATGATACTACTGCCCACTCCCCATCCGTTGCCGCCAATGGCGCTTATAGTCTCCCCTCACCCGATTAAAAAATTCAATCGCGGTATCAGTCCGGTAGTCGGCGTAGGTCCATTCCCAGGGGCGATAGGTTCCCCGCTCAAAGTAGTAGGTGGACTGCCCGGAGATACCTTCGCCCAGATAAACCCGGTATGTGGCATCCTTGGTGGTGGCCAAAACCATCTTGGAGAGATCAAGATAACCGGGATCAAGATTGACCTTCCTCACCACACCCTCCGAAAGATCTTCCTCCATCCGGTTGGTGCCACGCTTGATGGATGACAATTCGCCGGGGTTAATCAGTTTTTTAAAAGAGATATACTGTCGGATGATATCCGGCCCCAATTCTTTTTGATAATAGGTCGTAAAGTCAAACGGGATACTGTCACTCTCATGATCAATCGGTCCGAACCTCCCGCTCAATACCTCTTTCGCCCGTCCCAGCCATTCCAGGTCTCCTGCCAGCAGACCGCAGATCAGCTTGACCGGCTCGGGGAACTCAACTTTACCCATTCCGCTGCTCCTTTAAATCCTGATTTATCTCTGAATGAAAACCCCGATTCGCCAGCGCCGGAGTCCCGAGTATGGCTGTAAGCTGCCCTTTGTAGATATCCAGATTGATTCCCTTCAGGACCTGAACCTTGACCTCTCCCATGACATAGGTTTTGTAGACATCATGCAGCATTATTTCTACTTGAGGTCCTTTATCGTTAACCGTCATCAATCTCTCCCATTTCCAAATCTCGTGACAGTTGTTGACTCCGTTAATACAGTCAAAGGCACTGCAGTTTGTCAGCTGATCACTCAGGTAAAATCCGGAGCTGGATACACCACCCCCATCCGCCACACAGTTAACGAGGTTGGCGCAGAAATGAAATTCTATCTTACTCTCCGAACTGTTCCATGTGAGCCCGGACTTCATTCATTACCGGCAAGTCGGAAACTTCCTCTATCTCGATTTCCAGTCCGTCAGCGACAGCTTCAAATAAAGCAAAGCCGTTTTCTTTAACAAGTATCTTCCCGGGCAATGAATCGAGATTTTCCAGATTTTCTAAAAACGCCTCGATGAATTCATCTTTCCATTGAGAATGGGCGGAGGCAAGATGGAAAAATAAAATCAGACCGGTTTCTTGATCAACACAGAGCATCATCCGGGGGAAATAGGGTCGCTCCTGATTTTCTCGGACCGTATTCGAAGAATAAAAACAATCAATCTCCCATATATCAGCACTAAGATGGATAGTTTCCCGGATATTTTCCAGTGTGGAGCCATACAGTGACAGATCAACCACTTCCGGTTCCGGATGCGGCTCCGGCTCTTTCCATTCGTCTTCCCAGATCAGACCGTCCGGTCCCGAGCGGGGAACCCGGACCAGGCATTGGCCGGGCGTCGGCGCTATAAGGAGCGTCAGATCCTGTTTAAAACGCTCCGTCACGTCGAGCGCCTGCGGAATCAACTGGAGAATATAACCAGCTTCTTCGGGCGTGATGAACCAGGGAAAATAACCGGGGGTCCAGTTCCGGAACATCGGCCAGGCGTTATCTCCGTGAAACTTCAACCCCAGTCTCTTGATAATCTTTCGATCTTTCGGGTCCAGGTAATCCCGGTCCTCAAAGGAAACCATCAAACATTTTTGGCAATGGAGCGCGTCGTTTGACTGAGGATCGACTTCACCAAAACTTATCTTCTGATGGCCCTCCAGTCCCTCGCTCCCCAGGTACACTGCCATAGCATAATGCTCGCCAACCCTTCCCATCACGCAACAATACCCGACTTCACCGGTCTCCGGATCCTGGACACCGAAGATCTCGCCATCCCACATCCACTCCCAGGGCTTCAGTTTCTTCAGTTCAATCGCCGCGTTATACAGTTCTCTCCATTGCTGGGGTGAAACATTTTTATCCTCCATTGATTACTTCTCCATGGTTGAATTTTTTTAAAAATTTAGCTCTTGTAGCCATATCTGAACGATCGTTCAGATATGGCTACTCTTTCCCGCCGAACTCTTAATAAACCCGGTATTGCGTTATATCTGCATCAGATCATTGGCTATTTACCTATCTATTCTGCACACCGTAGATACAACCTATTGCTATTTCCTGGATTGCGACACGGTGGTGCCGAAGGCACCACTATTCACCATCTTATAAAGCAATCCAATCAGCTTCTTGAACCGGGTCAGATTGGGATATGTCACAGTGCATTTACTTTTATTCACCAGGTCCGAGATATCGATCTCCTCTCCCAGCAGGTCTTTGATCCCCTCATCTTTCTCCGCGATCTGAAGCAATAATTCTCGGTCCCCGCTCAGCCAACGCTCATCGAGCCGGTTGGCAGCTCTCTGGTATCGGCCGAATTTAAATTCTCTTTGGTAATCGCCCGGAAAAGCCGGCGCTTCATCTCCCGGTTTTTAAGTCTGGAGAAAAAGCGGAGATGGGTCTGTTTAATTTTCCCGCTTTCAAACGCGTTAACAACTTCCGGCGGTAAAACTTCAAAGACATTGATCGCACGGCTCACTGTGGTATGGGATTTGCCCACCACCGCGCCCAGTTCCCGGAAACTCTGAAAATATCCAGTCTCCCAGGCCAGCTTGAAACCCTTGCACTTTTCAAACGGGGTCAGGTCCTTCCGGTTCTCATTAATCACCACCTGACGCCGGATAGCCTCTTTGGGAGATATCTCCTGGACAATGGCGGGAATCCCGATCCACTTTTGCCCTTCCTTCTCGAAGAGCATCCGGTAGGCGCGAAGCCTCCGTTCCCCATCGACCAGCTCATACCTCCCCTTCCCCGCCGGCCGGACAATGATCCGGACCAGCAGACCGGCCAGAAGTATGGATTCGCTCAGCTTCTTCAGCTCCTTCTCGCCAACACTCTGAACACGAAGATGGTCTTCGGGAATAGAGATCGCCTCCAGCAGTATCGTCTCCAGCTTATCCATGACAACCTCCATATTTTGATTACATCAAAATATTATTTCCTATCCACTCTTGAAAATCTTTATCGGACCAACTTATTTCTATGTCCCCAATCACTTCAGGGTCATATCTCAAATCCATTTCTTCCAGTTTTTGATTGATCCCTATACTCCAGGTATCTGTTGGATTTTGCTAAAAACCAAGGGATGGCCTATCTTTCTGACCACTACTTTTTCGCTATCTCCCGTAGAGTCACGGCAATCCTATTGGTTAATCCCGAATTCCCGCTCCGCAATGGCAATATCCTCATCAGTGGGATTAATAGTTTTACGCTTAATAACCATTTTGCTAAATGCCTCGTCAATTTCTTTGCTCGTTGGAGGACGGCCATGCTTGTTTAGTAAAAGTTGTCTTACAGCCTCCCGATATGCGGGGTCCTTTGCTTCCTGAGGTAACTCGACTTCATCTTTTTGGATATCATCGGTACGGACTTTTATTACACCCGACCTACTTTGACCAGAACTACTAGTCATCGCAATCTCCTTAATATAGTTACACCACGTATAGGGAATTAAGATTAGTCAGGACATTCTCTTTTTCAACTCATATTCCAGCCTTTCATAATCCCCCAGATGAGCATGCATAAGGCTCTTCCAGAGTTTTCCGTGATTGGGGATATTGACATGGAGCAATTCATGGACAATCACGTAATCCTGGAGCTCTTTCTTCATTTCTAAAAGAGATCTATCGAAGGTAAGTCGGCCGGTGGTTGAACAAGAAGCCCATTTGGTCTTCATTGCTCGAATGGAAATACAGGTTATATTTGCCTCCAACTGCTCAGCCCAACATCGCACACGCTTTTTGAACAGGATCTTATTCTTTTCATTCGAGTTCATTTGATATTGTATGCCTTCGCTAAAAGAGTGAAAAGATTATCCACGATCCGGGCAACCTGATCGAGATCATCCACCTGGGCATAAACCGCGAAGGTGACTTCATTACGCAGTTCCCGCAACTCCGCTTCGCTGCTTTGCCAGTTTGCATGATCGACAAACGCCGCCTTCACCTTTCCGGCCACTTCTTCCGCCTGCCCTACTCCGGCATCAAGCATTGTTCGATAGACAAAAAAGGTCAAACCATCGAAGCCTTTATTGGCCTGTTCCTTCTTCCGCTCTTCATCTTTCTCAATCTCACGGAATAAATCATCCAGGGCGGCCCTGGTGGTGATCTGGCGATCCTCATAGCTTTCCTGCACGGCCCGAGCCCGCTCAGCCAACGCAATAAGAAAGGGATCGTCCCCGGCCTCCTGGGCTGTCTTTTCGATACTTTTTATCAGATTAATGACCTTGGTCCCATCGCCATCCTTCTTGTTGATTATATACTCCACCGTCTCCTCATTGATCTCAAAGAAATCAGTGATGGGCTGGATATGGCCGGTGCCGACCAGAGACTGGACTAATTCATTTGTCTTCTTCTGAAAAGCTCGATCCACGTACACTCTTTTAGAGTAGGCTTTGCGCACCACATCGTAGATTGCCGAGAGCGTCGCGTAATCTTCGATAAACGGCCGCATAAAAGCATCCGGAGAGATAATCTCATATAACATCTCGATCTCTTTATATTCCTTGAATAACTCCTTACGGCGCTCCTTGTCCCGGAAATGTTCGATCAAGTCATCCACATCCTTATCGTTGAAGTTCCGGGTGACAAGGCCCAGATATTCCGACGCTTTCTGTTCCATCTTGTTTTTAAATAGCACTTTTAACAGATGGAGGTCTTTCACGATGGCATTTACCTCATCGCTGTCAAACGCCAGCGCCTTCTCCAGCTTGTCGAAGATGCCGACAAAATCGAGGACAAAGCCATGCGGTTTGACCATCTCTTCGGCTTCATTCTCATAGGGCCGATTCACCCGGGCAATCGCCTGAAGCAGCGTGTGATCGCGCATTGGTTTGTCGAGGTACATCGCGTAAAGAATCGGCGCATCATAGCCGGTGAGCAGTTTCTCGGTTACAATCAATATTTTGGGGACAGTTCCGAAACGGGCAAAATCGCGGCGAATCTGTTTCTCCCGTTTTTTATCGATATGAAATTCCTTCAGATCTTTCGAATCATTGTGATTGCCGGTATAGACCACTTCCGAGTATTCAGGTGGTAAGTATTTATCAAGCGCTTTTTTGTATTTCGCGCAGGCTGCCCGGTCCACACCGACAAGAAATGCCTTGTATCCCAGAGGATCAACATTCTGCCGATAATGCTCGGCCACATAGCAAGCGATCTTATCGACCCGCTCATCCCCTTTCAGAAAGTTTTTAAGATTTACCGCCCGTTCGAGGATTTTATTCAATTCCTCTATCTCGGCGATACCCTCGGTTTCAGCCAGCGCCCAGAACTCTTTCTCCATCAACTCGGGATTCGCCAGCAGTTCATTCGGCGCCAGATTATAGTACAATGGCAACGTAGTACCGTCGGCGATGCTCTCCCGGATCGAGTATTTATGGAGATAACCCTTATCGTCTTCACAACCGAAGGTCTTGAAAGTTCCTCTGCCGTAGACCGTCTTATCGACCGGGGTCCCGGTAAAGCCGATAAAGGTCGCGTTGGGTACCCCGGCCATCAGGAAATTGCCCAGATCGCCTCCGGTGGTACGGTGCGCCTCGTCAATCATCACGTATATGTTGGACCGCTCGTTGGCATTCGCCGGCATATCCTGGAATTTATGGATGGTCGTGACGATAATCCCGCGGTAATCATTCTGAAGCAGTTTGACCAATTTCCTTATCCGGTTGGCGTGTTCAATATTGCCGATCCCCAGAGCGCCAAGGTTCTTCAGCATCTGATCTTCCAGCTCATTCCGGTCGATCAATAATAGAATCGTGGGCTTCTCGCTCTCCGGAGCTTTAAAGAGCATCTCGGAAGCCTTAATCATGGTGAAGGTCTTACCACTCCCCTGGGTGTGCCAGACCAACCCCCGTCCACGATCTGCCTCTAAACATCGGTCAATCACTTTGCGGACGGCGCCGGTCTGATGCTGGGCCAAGATATATTTATTCAGCTCTTCATCCTTCTCGGCGAAGAGGATGAAATGCTTGAGCAAATCAAGAATGTGGCGGCGGTCGCAGAACGTCTTGACCTTATTCTCTAACTGCCCGACCCGGTCGTCTTTCCAGTTAAAGATATTGCGGCGGACCATATTCCAGGTTACCCCGTAGGAGAACCCAATGGCTTCGGTGGCAGTGAAGATCATCTCCGGCACGAATAGTTCGGGGGTCTCATCGTGATATCGGCGGATCTGATCGACACCAAGGGCAATCGCTTCATCCTTATTGGCGTTTTTGCACTCGATGACCAGAACCGAGATGCCGTTGATCAGAAAGACAACATCCTCCCGGTTACCGAAACTGCCGTTATGGATATAAAACTCCTCGGTGACCTCGAAGACATTCCGATCGATATTTTCATAGTCGATCAGAATGAGATCCAGCTCCCGGTTCTCCTCCGCGTAGAAGAATTTTCCGGCATTCCTGATATATCCGAGAAACTCCCGGTTTCCGAAGATGTTGGGAGAGATGTGGCGGAGCCGACCTACCAGCGATCCTTCAGTCTCGCTGTATTTCGGGTTAAATTCCCGTATCTTCTGATAGAGCAGATCGTCGAAGTAGAGTGACGCCTTCGCCCCCCGCTCGCCGATCCCCACGCCTTCCCGTCTAAATCCCCGGCGGGCTTCAGCCTCAACCCGGGGAACGAAAGTCCAGCCAATCTCCCCGGCATATTGGATAATGCGGCTCTGGACTGTCTTGTGTTCACCTGGCTTTGGCATCAGCCAATCCCCTCCGAAGACTCCCGAACTCTGCGCCCCTTCTCCGTCAGGCGGTATCTCTGCTTGGGGCTGGTTGGTTTGTCGGGGATAGTCATTTCTATCAACCCCGCCTCAAGAAGGGGGCCCAAGACCTGGTCCCTGAACTTGGTGCGGTTTTTCCTCCCGGTAATTGTCATAAGTTCGCTTATTCCGGTGTCAACAAAGCACTTATGCAATATTTCAGCTTGGTGCCGGCTTAGTGCCGGCTTGGTCCCGGCTTGGTCCCGACTTGGTCCCAACTTGGTCCCAACTTCCCCGTCCTCTTTCAGATCTACCATCTCCGTTTTTCGTTCAAATACCAACGTCACCCAGTTATCATCCACTTCAATTCGTGGTTCCGTAACGCCATATTCGCGGCAAAGCCCGCGAATACGGATTATTCCGCTGCCCACCTGTTCGACCAGACCCATGCGATACAGCATTCCGAATAATAGTGGATTGCGAGGCACACTCTTTCGGCCCAGATCCTTCTTGTCCATCCCGGCCGGAAGACCGCCCGGGCTGATAATTTCCAGCCGGTCATGAAAAATTTGAATCTGGATATTAGCCGTGGAGCGATAATCCCGGTGCGCGATGGCATTGACCAACGCCTCGCGAAGGGCGTCGCCCGGCAGTTCCAGACGCTCCTCTCTACCGGTGGTACTGATAATGAATTCCGTATTCAGTTTGGCCTGCATATAGGCCATACAGTCCTGATAGATAGAGTAAAGATCTCCGGTGAACTCTTTGCGGTCAAGGATGTGGGTCTTGGTGGTGCCGCGAAAGATCGCGCAGATCACACCCGCGCTCAGCGTGTACCGTGTAATGTCGTTGGTCAGAAGCCAGGCTCCCGCGTGGGTCATATACCCGTCTTTGATCAGATGCAGGTTCCGCAGTGTCGTCCCCGGATCAACGTTGTCGGGAATCTTCGCCCGGGTGACGAATCGCGACCAGATCTCCGGTGTCAGATCCCGGTCAATGTCAAAATCCGGGCAGGGCTTTTCATCATATTGGATCAGTCCTTCTTTGAAAAAGAATATCCGGATCTCTTCGCGCCCCATCTGCTGCGTAGAAGCGCCATCGCGCAGATAAAATCTTCCACCAAACGAAAATGGTTTCCCCTGCTGCTCGGGTATGTTTACACAGAGTACTTTGCCGACACTCTCCACATCTACCGCTACCGACGGATCCATAGACCGCGCGACAGACTGAATCTCCGACTTCAAGCGGTTATGATTTTCAACCCCGACTACCGTACCATCGTCTTCTACGCCGATCAGAACGACGCCACCCGTAGAATTCGCGAACGCGCAAAGTTCACGCCCCAGATTTGCCACTCCCGATCTTTTGAACTCGACAGTGAAACCTTCGCCCAGGGCAATCAAATCTTTTAATTCTTCATGGGTCATATATCCACTTCTTATTGGTATTTATCTATTTCAATACCCAGCTCGGAAAGATCGAGTTTATCAACTCGTATCTGAGCAGTCATGAGCTGGTGTAGGAGCGTGCGAAAAAGGTCTTTCAGCGCTTCCAATTTTTTGCTGGATATAATGCATTTTTTATCCACTATAGAAAGTATATTTACGATTTCTTTTTGTTCTTTACTGGATGGTAGCAATAAGGGAAAACCCTTGAGCTTGCTTGTATTAATGCATGCGAGGTTTGTCGTTTTATGTGCAACTGAGAGAAAATATGCTTTCCCATATGGGCTTTGTACTTGGTAGGCTAAGAATTCAGGAGACAGTATAGATGTCTTAGGTCTTACTGCAAAAATATGATTTTGATGTACACAGCATTTTATTTGACCATGCCATATGAAACCCCTGCCTAACTTATCTAAATCACCGCCCTCTGTAAGTACTACATCACCATCTTTTAGTGAATATCTCTCAATTTCAAATTTTCTGAGCGCTATTTCTTTCATTACCGACAAATCAAGATATCCGTCTTGCACGTTAGCAACGCGAAGATACGGCAATATAACAGCATCATTCGGGTCTATTTTCCTACCCTTGGCAATCCCCGTTTGTACAATACAAGCCTTTCCAAGTTCCACAACCTCCCAACTCTCCGGTAACGATCCGATTTCGGTCTGTTTCTGCGGTTCGCCCCGGGTGCCATCGGTGAAGAGTTTGTGCATCAAGGATTTCTTTAACTCGGTGGTAAGTTGAATCAGCCGTTCCTGGTCCCCAATCGCCCGCTGGACTAACGACAGTACTGCCGTAATGCGGTGCTGTTCTGGCTTCGCAGGATATTGTATTGTTTTTTCCTTTAGGAATTTGAAGTGGCGATTATAGCCTCGACTGGGAATATTAATGGAAAGAAGAGCGAAGTAAAAAAATTTAGAATCGAAAACCCCAACATCAGGCTTTAGCACTTTTGTACCATCTGCACCAAGAATAAAGGGGAAATCAATAAATTTAAAACATCGTGTATGATCCCCAAAAATAATATATGGTAAATCATTGCTAATTAACTTGGATTTGTCATTTGTAAATCCAGCAATCAGCGATTGCCCTTGATCAACAACGGGGAAACTACCTTCTGTGATAATTTCGGAAGATTTAATTTGATTCTCCCGTGATATTTTGTGTTTCAAGAGACAATTAGGAACTAATTTGGAAGACCAACCAGTCGTCATCATATTCCCAGCTTTTTCAACACGGCTCGTAAGGTTGCATTGGTTTCTTTGGCCTCAACATCCAGAACATCAAGCTCCGCACCAATATCACTGATCGCACGATATTCCTCAGCCTCTGCGGTATAAATATAACGCAAGGGGGAGATATTATAATCATTCTTGACAATCTCGGCTTTATCCACGATCCGGCTGAATTTATGCTCCTCTTTCAAGGCTAAAAATGCCGAGGCAATCCGGTCTATGCCATCATCCGGGATATAGTTTTTTGGGGTGCCTTTGGTAAAAACTTCAATCGCGTTGATGAGGAAAATCTTATTCCTACGGTCTTCCGGTTTGGCCTTGTTCAGGAAGAGTAGAATGCCGGCAGCCGAAGTATTGTAGAAAAGATTTTCCGGCAGGTAGATCACGCCCTCAATAAGATCGTTCTCCACAAACCAGGCCCGGACCGATTTCTCCTTGTTCTTACCCGCGTTTCCACTCCCCCGGCTGCCTGCGCCGGTATCGAGCACTATCGCGGCCCGGCCGGCTTCATTAAGTGACGCCGCCATGTGCTGCACCCACCCCCAGTCAGCCGACTGTTTGCCGGGGAAACCGGCACCCTGGGGAAAGCGTCCCAGTTCGTCATTATCGTAATCCTGCTCGGTAAACCAGTCCTGATTCCACATGGGATTGGCTACCACGCGGTCGAAGGTTTGCAAATTACCTTTGTCCCGAAATTTGGGATAGCGAAAGGTATCACCGATCTCGATCTTCCCTTCCATATCGTGGATGATCATGTTCATGTTAGCCATGGCCCAGGTGTTCGGGGTGTATTCCTGGCCGAAGAGCTGAAGCGGCGCGTATTTATCTTTGCTGCGCAGCGACATCTTCTCTTCCAGCGTCAATTCGCATTTGATAAGCAGCCCGGCCGAACCGCAGCAGGGATCGTAAACGGTCATCCCCGGCTCCGCGTCCATGATCCGCGCCATGACCATCCCGACTTCCCCGGGAGTATAGAACTCCCCCGCCGACTGCCCCGACCCCTCGGCAAATTTGCGGATGAGATATTCGTAACTCCGGCCAATGATATCCGCCTCAACGTCCTTCAATCCCAGCCGTTTTTCGGAGATCTTCTCGATCAAATTGGAGAGACGGTCATCGTCAATATCGCACTGTCCGTGGGTGGTGGCGTTAAAATCAATCCGGTCAATAATCCCCTCAAGCAAGGGGTTGTCCCGGGCAATCTCCCGGAGATAGGTAGTAAGCTGTTCGCCAATCTTATCGGAGAGTGTACGGATAACCGACCAGACCGAATCTTCCGTATCCTCCGGTTTAAGCGGCAGATAAAAACGAACCAGTTTCTGATCGCGCGCGACCAGCTTAAACGCTTTCTCCCGGAACCCAACCTTCTCAGCAATCCGATTAAGCTCATCATCAAAGACATCGCAAAGCCGTTTGGCAAAAATCAAAGGAAGGATAAAATCCTTATACTTCGGCGCATCCTGCGCCCCCCGAATACTGCACGCCGCATCCCATATCCACGATTCCATTGATTTTCCGTTGTCATTCTCTTTATTCATGAACTTCCTTTATTTAAATATGAGTGTCATAAAATATTTTATGTACTATTTGCAATTATCATTACTGCGGTGTCCATACATTTATTTCGCCGGTTATTTTATCTCTCTCATAGACAAATCAATATGGGGGACGGAGGTTATATTGTGCGAAACTATTTTTAGTTTAGGAAAATGACAATTTCACATATTACCAGCGCTCACATGTCATCGGCCCCCCCATTCCGCAAGCTCTATCATGTAACTCAATCAACCATAGATAAGTGATCCCTGTCGAAACAATCTATGACGGTTTTCAAACAAAGCATAAATATTCCGATGTTGTCTCCCTGAATTACCCTTTCATCTTCCGGTTCTTCCATGATTGACTCCAGCATATACATGAGGATATTGCGCTGATTATAGCCGGTAATCAACCGTTCGGCGATATCATCCTGTACGAATTCAAACTCCTCTGCCTGGTATTCAACCATCTGAACATTCTTA
>Ga0222696_1000629_pt1 | contig 14788 bp, 10 predicted proteins | sample AntAcemetage1400_FD_179817 | JGI IMG/M metagenome (GOLD analysis project Ga0222696, IMG submission 179817) | Saline water microbial communities from Ace Lake, Antarctica - #1400 | ecosystem: Environmental > Aquatic > Non-marine Saline and Alkaline > Saline | place: Antarctica: Ace Lake... | reverse complement strand
GGCATCGGCCCTGATCCTGGCCCACAACCACCCCACCGACCTACCTATAGCCAGCGATGAGGATATCGAATTGACGAGGGCCCTGGTCAAGGCCTGCTGGACCGTGGACATCCCGATCCTTGACCACGTCGTCATCGGAAGGAACAGTTACTTGAGTATGAAGAGGCATCATCCCGAGATTTTCGAAGGAGAAAACGACATCGCATGAGGAAACTGACACTCGGACAACTTGAACACCATCTTTTTGCAGCGGCAGATATCCTGCGGGGCAAGATGGATGCCTCGGAATTTAAGGAATATATTTTCGGAATGCTCTTTCTTAAGCGGTGCTCGGATGTCTTTGATGAGGAATATGAAAGGATCATAAAAACAAACCTTGCCAGAGGCCGGACACAAGGGCAGGCCGTCAAACGGGCCGAAGACCCGGCAAGGTATGCAAAATCCTTCTTTATGCCCGAAGTGGCACGGTGGGAAAAGATTAAGCATGCCCACCGCAATATAGGCGATGAGCTGAATAAGGCATTATCCGCGCTTGAGCATGACAACCGGAGCCTTGAGGGTGTGCTTGGGCATATTGATTTTCAAAGGAAAGCCGGGAAAACAAGGATCCCTGACCGGAAACTTCGTGACCTGATCACTCATTTCAATAAATATCGCTTGAGAAATGTGGATTTTGAATTTCCTGATCTTATCGGAGCTGCTTATGAGTATCTAATCGGCCAATTTGCGGATTCTGCGGGCAAAAAGGGTGGCGAGTTTTATACACCCAGGGATGTGGTCCGCTTGATGGTGCGCATTTTAAAGCCTCAGGAGGGCATGCGCATCTATGACCCCTGTGCAGGCTCGGGCGGTATGCTGATTCACTCAAAACAGTATGTGGAAGAGCACGGAGGCAACCCCTTCAATCTACGGCTTTACGGTCAGGACAACAACGGCGGTGTCTGGTCAATGTGCAAGATGAACATGATCCTGCACGGCATCGCAGATGCGGATATCCAGAATGATGATGTGCTCTCGTCCCCTCTGCATTTAGATGGCGGGGAACTCATGCGTTTTGACCGGGTCATAACCAATCCGCCCTTCAGCCAGAACTATTCAAGAGACGGCATGAAGTTCACTGAGAGGTTCAGATACGGTTTCTGTCCTGAGACCGGCAAAAAGGGCGACCTCATGTTTTTACAGCACATGCTATCAGTCCTGAGAACAAACGGCATGATGGCAACGGTCATGCCCCATGGGGTCCTGTTTCGAGGCGGTGCTGAAAAAGAGATCCGCAAGGGGATTATCAAACATGACCTGTTAGAAGCGGTAATCGGTTTTCCGCCAAACCTTTTCTATGGAACCGGCATTCCCGCATGTGTGCTGGTATGCAGGGCCAAAGGCGCCAAACCGGAAGAACGCAAAGATAAGATCCTCTTTATCAATGCAGATGCTGAATTTCATGCAGGCCGGGCCCAGAATTATATAAGACCTGAACATATTGAAAAAATAACCTCCGCCTTTGATGCATTTGAAAACATCCCCGGATATGCAGCCGTTGTTTCCAGAAATGATCTCAAGTCAAACGACTGGAACCTGAACATCCGGCGCTATGCGGATAATGCGCCTCCGCCCGAACCCCAGGATGTGCGCGCCCACCTGGTCGGGGGCATTCCCAAGGCCGAAGTCAAAGCGAAAAAGGATCTCCTTGATGCCCACGGCTTGAAAATCTCAACCATATTTGTGGAACGTGACGCAGACTACTATGATTTTGATCCAGCGCTTGCCGAACGGGGTGACATCAAGAAAAGGATTGAGGCCGGAAAAGGGATACAGCTGAAGGAAACAAAGCTGAAAAATACCTTTGATCAATGGTGGGAAAAGCATAAGCAATCGTTAATTGATCTGCCCGATACCAAGAACCTCATGGAGGTGCGCACCGATCTTTTAGAAGCATTTGTATCAGATATTACGCCGGTAGGATTGCTTGATCGGTTCAAGGTTGCGGGCGTTATTGCTACATGGTGGAATGAAAACAAATTTGATTTCAAAACCCTCATTGCCCAGGGTTTTGGGGGCCTGGTGGACGGCTGGGTAGATACCATAGAAGCCGCCATGGAAGAAGCCAAGGGCAATCACTTTGATCTGGCCGATGATCCGCTTGTGACCAGGTTAATCCCCGATTATCTGGATGAACTGGAACAGGCCCGGCAGGATATTGTGCGCCTGGAGCAGGAAAAAGAACTCCAGCCTCATGTGAAGCTAACTAGCCAATTGAAAGAAGCCAAAAAGCGGTTCAAGGAACTTCAGAAAAACTTCATCAAACGCCTGCACGAGGCCCGCGATACCTTCTCCGATGATGATTGCAGGGACCTGGTGCTCGATATTTTTAACGAAAAACTCGCTAACCATCTGGAGAGTTATGTTACCGCCCACAGGCAGGAGGTAATCGCCGCAGTGGATAATTGGTGGGATAAATATCGCGTGACGTTGATTGATATTGAGAGGGTCAGGGGAAATGTAGCCATAGCGCTTAGCGAGTTTTCACGGGAGTTGGGGTATGAATAAATCAAGTTTGAATAAGCTTCCTTTAAAGAATCTTTTTCGTTTGGATACGACGAGCTTCTTGCCAGCCTCCCAGCCTGAACAAGCGTTCCTCCACCATAGTATTCCTGCATGGGACGAATCAAATGGTCCTGTTGTTGAGCTTGGCAATACTATCGGAAGTAACAAGTTCCTGATATCGCATGCCTGTGTTCTTGTTTCCAAATTGAATCCCCGTAAGTCCCGAGTTAGCGTAGTTCGAGATCTGCATGATGAATTTCCACAATGCGCATCAACCGAGTTCATGGTTTATGTTCCAATACACGAGGATGTCGATATCGGATTTTACAGTTGGTATATGAAATCCGAATGTTTCCAGAGTGAACTTGAAAAAGTTGCCACCGGAACCACTAATAGTCATGTTCGAGTTACACCAAAGGAAACACTCAACTGGAAGATCGCGTACCCACCTCTCTCTGAACAACGCCGCATCGCCGAAATCCTTGACACAATAGACGAGGCCATTCAAAAAACCGAAGCGCTGATTTTAAAACTCAAAGCCATGAAGCAGGGCATGCTCCATGACCTGCTCACCCGCGGGCTGGATAAAAACGGCAAACTTTGTGACCCAAAAGCCCATCCCGAGCAGTTTAAAGATTCGCCCTTCGGACTCGTTCCTGTAGATTGGGATGTTGTTAACCTTGGCGTACTATCTACGCTCGTAACCAGCGGTTCGCGTGGTTGGGCCTCGTTGTATTCAGATCAGGGAGCCCTATTTCTTAGAATAGGCAACCTCACGCGTGACCACGTCAATTTAAGATTAGATAATGTTCGATATGTGTTGCCTCCACCAACGGCTGCAGAGGGAAAACGAACCAGAGTCGGTGAAGGCGACTTGCTAATTTCCATTACGGCTGATCTTGGGATCATTGGGGTTATTCCAGATGGACTCGGTGATGCTTATGTCAATCAGCACATTGCATTGGTTCGTCTTGATCGAAAAAATGCAAATCCTTATTGGGTTGCCAATTACTTGGCGTTCGGGGGTTCCCAAAAACAGTTTTATATGCTCAACGATCAAGGAGCCAAAGCTGGCATCAATCTCCCGACGGTTGAATCACTTTTAGTAGCAGTACCTGAAGTCCAAGAACAAGACCGAATAGCTGCTCTCATTGCCGTACATGACGTCCGCATCCGCACCGAAGAGCATTACCGCGACAAACTCAAACTACAGAAAAAGGGCCTTATGCACGACTTATTAACCGGCAAAGTTAAGGTTAAGGTGTAAATGGGAATTGGTGTAATCAAATTTTAGAATGAAATCTTCAAAAGCAAAAACTAATATGCAACAACTCTATAAAAAAGTTGTAAGTGTGCCGGATCATTGGAAGGAATCTTGTGTGGGGGCAGAATGTTCCTTACACCAGCTTTCCCCATACATCGGCAAACTAAAAAGCTCAATAGCCCGTGACCTGGTGGCGACTTACTCTAAGCCCGGGGATCTCATAGTTGATCCTTTCTCGGGATCTGGGACTGTAGCACTGGAAGCATTACTGCAAGGACGAAGTGCATTTACTGCTGATATTAGCGCGTATGCAAAGATTTTGTGTGAGGCTAAGCTTAAGTCGCCCCCTTCACTTGAATGCGCTTTAGAAAAAACGGAAAAAACTTTGAGTCAGTCACATCAACTTCCTGATCCCGATTTGAGGAAAGTTCCCGCATGGGTACGACAGTTTTTTCATCCTCGAACGCTTAAAGAAGCGATCAAATTTGCAACAATTTGTAAAAGAGATGAAAACGATTTCCTGTTCGCCTGCTTTCTTGGAATACTACACCATCAGCGGCCAGGCTTTTTATCCTATCCAAGTAGTCATTTGGTTCCTTATCTCAGAAAAAAGAAATATCCGCGTGATCAATTTCCTGAATTATATCAATATCGAGAATTGCGTCCTCGCTTACTATCCAAGATTAGAAGGGCTTATGCACGGTGCCCAAGAATTCCTACGAACGGGAATTCAATCCATAAGTATTGCTCTGTAGGCAGCTTGAACTTGCCGGAATCTTTTGATTGTTTGATAACCAGCCCACCATATATGAATGCCTTGGACTATAATAGAGATAACCGATTGAGATTATGGTTTATTAACCCAAATTATTCAGTTACAGAAAGAGACAAAGTGATTCAAAAGCAAGAAGCTTTCAAAATAGCGATGGCTTCATTAATTAAAAAGGTGAATTCATCGTTAAAAACAAAAGGATATTGTGTAATTATTGTGGGGGAACGAATAGCAAGTAAACCTAAAACTCATTTGTCTCATTTTGTTTGCAACATAGTCGCGGATTATGCCCCATCATTGAAATTATTAGAGGTTATGGAAGATCATATTCCCGATATCCGGCGGTCGCGCCGAGATTGCAGAGGTACTAAGACAGAACATTTTTTAATATTTCAGAAGCTGTAAAATGCGAGCATATTTGCCGGATATAGAATATTTTATCGGGAAGCATGTGCCAAACCAACCCGGAAATTACGTAATAGATAAGCACAGGGGATCTGGTATGAACGCACATGTTTTCCGGGCACACTCAGATGAACTCAGACATGATATTGCTATTAAAATTATTCCCAGACAAAATCTAAACCCAAATTGGAAACAGGAATTTCAGAAGGCTAATAGTCTCAATCCTCAGATTGCTGTTAGGTTCTTCAGTTTTGGCAAATGGCAGGATACAGACCATGATATAGATTGCGTATTATTGCTATCAGATTATATCCTTGGAAAAAATCTTAAAGAACATATTCAACACAATAAGGATAATGTATCTGTTAATTTCATAACAGATTTACTAAAAACGATGTTTGATCTCTTTAATGAGATGAACGAGAGATCATTCCAACATGGTGACCTGCATTCTGGCAATATTCTGGTTGAAGATCAATCCACATCACTTATGGGGCCAAACTATGCTTTTCGGGTAACTGATTTTGGCACAACTTCAGCATCCGAAAATGGGGTTGAAAAGGATGATTTTGAACAGCTTGCCTTTATACTTAAAGATCTTTTGGAAAATGTTGATTATCAAAGCGCTGGTCCTTCTGATAAATATACCTTTAATATTCTAAATAATCACTTTCTCGCGAAGCATTTAATGGAGACGGATACAACTCGTGATTCTTATGCACGTAGTCCTAAGAAACTTTTCGATCATCTTAATGAAATTGAGTCTGAATTTAACAAGATTCAATCAGATAAGGCTGTTAAGAAAATAACTGATCCTTTTGAATACCTCAGCTGTGAGCAAATTGGTGATTCACACAGCCTGCTTAAATCTCTGTATTCCGATCGCTTCCTCGGCCTTTCAGACATTGAAACAAGGAACAATTTAGTGCTGACGGGGCCGCGTGGCTGTGGCAAAAGCACGGTGTTTAAGAGTCTAAGCCTTCAGCACCGATTAATTATTGATGAAGATATCCCAGACAAACTTACATATATAGGCATTTACTACCGATGTGACGATTTGTATTTCGCATTCCCACGCTATAAGACTCTTGTCCGGCAAGAAGCATTAGATGTCCCTTTACACTTCATAACATCAACACTACTGAATGAATTGTTAGATACAATTAAAAAGTGGGCCTCAAAATACTATAAGGCTGAATTTGATAAAAAAGAGGGAAATGTTTCAAGGTCTATATGGAAGCTTTTGGAACTTAGCCGATCTGAAGAGCCCGGCATTGATAGTTTTAGAGCACTTTCAGCCAGACTTCAAAAAGAAAGGTTTAGAGCTGCAAAAAAACTTGTAAACGATCCTAAGCAGAGTTTTGGTCATTATTTTGGTCCAGATATACTTATCAAGATATGTGATATGCTTGTGGACAAATTTTCTTTTCTTGATGATCGTCCTTTTTTCTTTTTCATCGATGACTACTCCTCGCCAAAAATCACAATAGAGTTACAACAAAATCTAAACCGTCTTCTTATGCAGCGCAGATCCTCGTGCTTTTTTAAACTTTCAACGGAAAGCCCTGTAAGTTATGCACGTAACGATATTGATACCAAAGCCTATGTAGAGGGTAGAGAATTTACCCTTATAAATTTGGGGTTTATTTACATTCATGCTGAAATAAAAGAAAAACTGCAATTCATTGAAGATGTATTTAATAGAAGGCTAAAAGCCATTGACAATTACCCTGTCTCTAATCTTGAAGCCATTTTGGGTTCCCATTCGGAACTAAATTTCAATGAAGACGCAAGGCTTATAAGAGGTGGTAAAAGAATCGATTTTTGGGGAAAAGAATCACTCTGTCACCTGTGTTGTGGTGATATTTATCACATCATTGATTTGGTAAAACGAATGGTTGACAATATTGGAGGCACTCAGGGATTGGCTGAAATTGACTCTCCCCAAAAGATCTCAGCCAAGGAACAATCAAAAGCCACAAGAGAACAGGCAGGTAATTTCTTAAAAGGTTTACGTGCCTTACCAAACGGGCATCAATTAGTTGAAATTGTAAGCGCATTTGGTAATATTGCGCATTCTTATCTAAAGTATAGAGACGCTAAGAATGTAGAAACAAATCCTCCCTGGCAAGCTCATAGAATAGAACCGTATGAACCATTAAAGCTATCGGATGAAGCACAACAAATCTACGATGAGCTTTTAAGATATTCAGTATTTATTGAAGATGTAAGGGGGAAAAGTCGACGAGGAAAGGTTGTGCCCAGGCTTTATCTTAGGCGATTGCTAATACCACATTTTAGACTTACGTTCAGCATGCGTGATTCCATTGGATTGGAGGCAACCGAAGTTGAGAAACTACTTTTGTTGCCCAAAGAATTTGAAAAAAACCATTTAGTTAAAAAGGGGCTTATTGCCGATCCTGACCAACCTTTTTTGCCAGGATTTGGAATGGAGGATTAGTCAATGACCAAGGTGCTGAGAATAGATAGAAAATTATACAACCTCGAAAAACCACCTTTGGTGCCTTCAGACATTATTGGCCTTAACAAGGGCGATATTTTGATTTTGTGTGCAGGATTTGAAGATAGATCAATAAGGGTATTAAATAATGCAATAAATTCAGGGAAGAATGATTTTTCTATAGTTCTTGTTGAGTATCTTCCAAATGTGCCTGAAAATAAGACTAATGAGATCATGAAGAAGTGTAGCGAATGTGGAATATCAGTGAATCGCCTTTTGTATGATCGCGAAAATCCTCCAAGCATAAGAAATAAGCTGCTCGATATCCTGCATCCGGTTGAATGCCGCATTTTCGTTGATATATCAGGAATGTCAAGATTGCTTATCGTTCAAATATTAAATGTATTGGGAAACCCCCCGTTCAATTTTTCGAGAAGTACAATTTTATACTCTATGGCACAGGAATATCCACCAAGTGAAAAGGAAGTAAATGCTGAAATCAGCAAAATGGAAGAAGACTCACTTCATTTAGCCATGTTCTTATCTTCTGGTGTATTCGAATTAGCTGTTGTCCCAGAGTTATCTTCTGTATCCTCAGAGGGCCAACCGATTAGAGTGGTTGCATTCCCATCTTTTAACCCGAATCAGCTTGCTGCCTTACGATCAGAGATCCAAGCATCGTCTTTCACTTTAATTCATGGGATTCCAGCGCTGGAAGAGAATGCATGGCGACCTGATAAAATCAACATCCTCAACCGTATTGAAGATATTTCGAACCGAGATGATCTTGTAGTGAGCACTTTGGAATATAATGAAACTTTAGAGTTACTCCTTGACATTTATGATAAATATGGAGTGTTAGAAAGGATAATTATTGCTCCTACCGGGAGCAAGATGCAAACCGTTGCTGTAGGTATCTTTAGGGCTTTCATGGAAGATATTCAAATAGTATATCCAACACCGCGTATCTTTCCAAAACCTAAAAAATATACCAAGGGCGTACGACAGTTGTATCAATTACAATTGGATTCTTTCTCAGATATCCGAAGGTAGTAGTAACAAATATGCACGGGGGAAAATGGGGTGAAATAGGAGATCGAACTTGGCTCCGTTTCGCTCCGCGATTGGTATAGTGGTCGAGTAGTTGATTAGTTGAAAGGGGATGAAGCGGTAGTTTTGTTAAGGTCAGAAATGGACACCGTTAAACTGTTGAAAAATGGCGAATCGGAAACCGTTGAATTCAAAGCACAATTAAATAAGGAAGCCATTGTATCCTTGGCAGTACTTGCAAACACAAAGGGCGGCAAAGTTATTAGCGAGTATCCCGGGGTCTCTTACAGCATAAGTGAAACAGGTGATTTCTTTAAGGTGGAGATGCGGCATACCCCCACAAAGACCACCATAAAACCGCCCTTAGAAACCCCCCTTAAAACTGAAATTCAAGATGTTTATTTGGCTGAGCTTGAGGATGAAATCTTTATGCAAATACAGATAGATAGTCATATTGCCTTTGAAAATATCGCAGCAAATCTATCCATCAGCCGAAATACCGTAAAAGAATATGATGATAAGTTAAAAAACAAACGTGTCCTAAGACGAGTAGGTGGAAGAAGAGGGGGACATTGGGAAATACTCTGGAATTCAATGAGAAAACAAAGGAATTGAGGGGGGCTACTCTTGACTCATATTGGCGTGAAATCCGAGATCCCCATGGAATGTTGGCATTTTTGGAGCAGCTAAACAAATCTGAGCTTGCTTATGAATGAGAAATCAAAAGGCGAAATTATAATTTACCGGGCTGAGGATGGCGAGACGAGGCTTGAAGTGAGCCTGAAAGAAGATACTGTTTGGTTGGATGCCCATCAGATGGCGGATCTCTTTCAGCGGGACAGAACTGTTATTGTCAGGCACATAAGGAATATCTATAAAACCGGTGAACTGGTGCCCGATGCAACTTGTGCAAAAATTGCACAGGTTGCCAAGGACGGGAAAACAAGGGTGATGGGTTTTTATAATCTGGACATGATTATTTCGGTTGGATACCGGGTTAATTCTTTACGTGGGACCCAATTCCGCATCTGGGCAACCGGGATGCTCAAAGATTACCTCATTAAAGGCTATTCGGTTAATGAAAAGCGCCTGCGCGAGCAAAACGCCCGGTTCATTCAACTGCAAAAGACAGTGAATCTTTTGGGGCGGGTCGTTGAAGGTCGAGAACTGGCTGGCGATGAAGCAGCCGGATTGTTCAGGGTACTCACCGACTATTCCTATGCTCTGACCCTTTTGGATCAGTATGATCACCAACAGCTTGAGATCAGAAACACAAGTGGTGGGCAGGGGCGCTTTATAATCAAGTATGAACAAGCCAGAGAGGCCATTGACAAGCTTGGCGAACAGTATATGGCAGCAGGTCAGCCTGCCGCATTGTTCGGTATTGAGAAAGATGAGTCCTTTCGGGGAATATTAGGCGCACTCTACCAGACTTTCGGCGGCAAAGAGCTTTATCAAAGCGTCGAAGAGAAGGCAGCCCATCTGCTCTATTTTGCTATCAAAGATCATCCTTTTACAGATGGAAACAAGCGCATTGCCGCTTTTCTCTTTGTATGGTTCCTGGATGCCAACGGTATTCTGTATGCAAAAGATGGCCGCAAACGGATCGGTGATAATGCCTTGGTGGCGTTGTCACTGTTGATTGCTGAAAGCAACCCTGAAGAAAAGGATATTATCATCAAGGTTATCGTCAATTTAATTAATAAAGACAACTGACATGGCGGCGTCTTGTTGAGCAAAGCTGGTTATCAATTGCACCATTGCAGTAGAAAATCCTTATTTTGAAAACGCCACTTTGGCGAAAAAAAGGGTAATACCCTTTAAAAAGGGTAAAAAAGAGGGTAACAGACGGCGTATGGCACAAACACCTGATGAAAAAACCTATGTGGAAATCCCTTTTATTGAACAGCTAAAAGGCATGGGCTGGGACCATATTGAGGGTGATATTGATGTGCCTTATCTCACGGAGAGGGAGAGCTTCCGTGATGTATTGCTGACCGGAAGATTACGGAAAGCGATAAAAAAGATCAACCTTGATGATGAGGGGAAACCCTGGCTTGATGATGACCGGGTGAATGAGGTGGTCGGCGGGTTAGAGCGAATAAGCGCACCGAAACTGTTGGAAGCTAATAAGGCGGTATTTGATCTCATTATGCAGGGTATTGAGGTGGCTGGGGACCCTGAAAGGCATGATGGGAGGGAAAAGTGCGTTGCGGTCATTGATTTTAAACACCCGAAAAACAATGATTTCCTTGCGATCAATCAGTTCAGGGTGGATGTGCCGGGCGGAAAGACCTTTATCACCCCTGATATTGTGCTCTTTGTCAATGGGATTCCCCTCGTGGTTGTGGAATGCAAAAGCCCTAAGATATCCAATCCCATGGAGGAGGGGATAAACCAGCTTCTGAGGTATTCCAACCAGCGGCCGGAGGTGGAAGAGGATGAGGGGTGTGAGCGGCTCTTTTACTACAACCAGTTTCTGGTGAGTTCCTTTCGGCAGGAGGCGCGGGCGGCCACGGTGGGCGCAGGGTACGAACATTACATGGAGTGGAAGGACACAAGCCCTGAGCCCATGAGTGAAGTCGCAAAGCGCCTGGGAAAAGAGAATCTGAACAGCCAGGAAATCCTTGTTGCCGGTACGCTGGGAAAACACAATCTCATCGATATCATAAGAAACTTCATCCTGTTTGATCAGATCGAAGGCAGGCAGGTGAAGCTTATGTGCAGGTACCAGCAGTTCCGGGCCGTGCATAAGGCCATTCATAGGCTCAGAACGGGTGAGACAAGAAAAGAACATGGTGATATGGATCAGAGGGGTGGCATCATATGGCATACACAGGGATCAGGGAAAAGCTTCACAATGGTTTTCCTGGTACGTATGATGCGGACCCTCCCGGACCTCAAGAGGTTCAAGATCGTAATGGTTACCGACAGGATAAACCTCGAAGGGCAGCTGAAAGGAACCGCCTCCCTGACAGGTGAAACCGTATATAGGGCGGAAAACAAGAACAGTCTTGCAAGGCTCATGCAGGAAGGCAGCTCCAATATTGTCTTTGCCATGGTTCAGAAATACCAGGATAAAGACCCCGTTACAGACGATTATGAGATCCCCGGACACCGGATGCTGAAAGCGGCCGCCCCATCAGGTAAAAAGAAGTCAAGTCACAAACTCCCTTCAAAACCGGTCCTGTTTCCTGTCTGGAATCATTCTTCAGAGATACTGGTTCTTGTTGATGAAGCGCACCGGTCCCACACCAGCATGCTGCATGCAAACATAATGCGGTCTATGCCAAACTGCGCCATGATCGGCTTTACAGGAACACCCATTATCGTCGGGAGACGCATAAAAAAGACGCACGAGGTTTTTGGCGATTATATTGACCAGTATACCATTGAGCAATCGCAAAAAGATGGCGCCACCGTTAAAATCCTCTACGAAGGGCGCAAGGCAGAAGCTAAGGTTGAGGATGGAAGGACCCTGGACCAGTTCTTTGATGACATGTTCAGGTCGCGCACAGAAGAAGCAAGAGAAGCCATACGGCGCAAGTACGGAACCGTGCCCAATATTCTGGAGGCAAAGGATCTCATTGCCGTAAAAGCAGAGGACATGCTGCTTCACTATGCGGCAAATATCCTGCCTAACGGATTTAAGGCACAGGTCGTAGCTGTGAGCCGGAGGGCTGCCATCAGGTATTATGAAGCTTTTGGGAAGGCCAGGACCAAACTTCTGAAACGCATCGACCTGCTTGATCCGAATCTTTTTTCTCTCCCGGAAGATGAGCAGGAAAACCTGGATGAAGAGACACGGTTTCTCATCATTGCAGCAAAAAATAGAGAAATATTGAAGAAGCTTGAGTTTGCAGCAATTATCTCCGGAGACCATAATGATCCGCCTTCCTATAAAGAACATACAGACAAGGCAAGGCACGAAATCCTTGTGGGTAAAGATGGGAGATTCAAAAGGCCTTTGGACAAGGATACTCTTGCCATCCTTGTTGTAAAAAGCATGCTGTTGGTTGGGTTTGATGCGCCTGTGGAACAGGTTATGTATCTTGACCGTTTTATGCAGGGCCACGAACTCCTTCAAGCCATTGCCAGGGTAAACAGGCGGTACACAGGGAAGACCCGTGGACTGGTTGTGGATTATTTCGGTGTCGGCGACCGCCTGACAGAGGCGCTTGCCGTGTATTCACAGCAGGATATCAAGGGGGCGCTTATCAATATAAAAGATGAGCTGCCCAAACTGGACGACAGGCACAGAAGGGTTATAGGGCTGTTTAGCGAGAGGGGAATCGCTGATATTTCGGATGTTGACGCGTGTGTTGATCTGTTAAGGGATGTTGAACTGAGGGCTGAATTTATCCTTAGATTTGCAGAGTTCGCAGAGAGCATGGACATCATACTGCCCCGTCCGGAGGCCCTGCCCTATATCTATGATATGAAGCTTCTTGGATTTATCAATAAAACAGCGGCTAACCGATACCGGGACTCACAACTTAACATCGCAGGGGTGGGCAGCAAAGTAAAGCAGTTGATTGATGAGCACATTATTGCACAGGGTGTTGATCCAAAGGTCCCGCCTATATCTATTTTGGATAAGGAGTTTGAAAAGGAAGTGGCTGCGGTTAAATCCAAAAAGTCACAGGCCCTGGAAATGGAACATGCTGTCAGATTTCATATTGAAAAGCACTACAACGAAGATCCCGCTTTATACAAAAAACTGAGCCAAAGATTAAAGGATATCCTCGATACTTTTCATGACAAATGGGAAGCATTAGAAGAAGAACTCAGGAAATTCATTCGGGAAACGAAAAAGGGGCGGGAGGAAGATCAGACGGGTTTAGATCCCAAGACTCAGGCGCCGTTTTTGGGAGTCCTGATCGATGAATTCGGGAAAAAACCTGATGAACAGAAAATAAAGCGTTTTTGTGAAGCGGTCGTTGATATCGTGGACCATATCCGGCAGGAGATTGGCGTTGTTGATTTTTGGCGAAGCAGGCATGCGCAAAATCTATTGAGAACATGGATTATCAACGAAGTAGATGATCGCAACCTTATTCCTTTTGACAAACAGGAAAAACTTGCGGATCGTTTTGTGGAACTGGCAAAGGCCCTGCATACGAGGCTGATCAGATCGTGATGAGAACGGGAAAGGTGGACGGTCTTGAATACAGACTGAGGAGATCCAACCGGAAATCTATGGGAATTTCCATCGAAAGAGATGGCAAAATCATGGTGACGGCCCCTCATCAGGTAAAACCGATTGATATTGAAAAGTTTGTTTCTGAAAAGAGAATCTGGATTTATCAAAAACTGGCCAAAAAGAAGACCCTTAACAGGGAAGGGCCAAAGAGAGAATTCGTTAATGGCCAGGGATTCCTGTATCTTGGCAAAAGTTATCGACTGAAATTAGTAAATGATGGCGGAATGAGATCAGGAAGGTTATCGAAAACAGCACCACTACGTTTATGGCACGGGTATTTTGAGCTGGTAGAAACGGAAAAGGCCAAGGCCCGGAATCATTTTATATCCTGGTATAGGAAGCAGATCAAGAAGCAGATAGAAGAGCGGATACCAAGGTATGACAAACGGATCGGGGTAACGGTAAAAGATATCAGGATTTTGGACCTGGGACATCGCTGGGCATCCTGCGGCCGAAACAGCAGTGTTAATTTCAACTGGCGTTCTGTCATGGCTCCTGTCTGGGTCTTTGATTATATATTGGTACATGAAATGGTTCACATGATTGAGCGTGGTCATTCGGATAGATTCTGGAGTATGGTGTCTCGCGTTATTCCAGAGTATGAAGAATATGCACACTGGCTCAATGAGAATGGGGCGGATTTGGATTTATGACTTTGGTCTCTGCTTCAAAAATGGATATGTGGCCCATCAGGGTCGAGAGTTGAGTGATCCGGAACTAACGAGACAGCCGCAAATTATCTGAAACAACTTGAAAAATAGGCGTTCTTCAAGTTCAAAAGGTGGGAAGAGAGAACCTTTATCTGAATAAAGAGTTATTAGAGGTCCTTTCAAAATAATATGTCCATATTGTGGACACGTTAATAAAACGTGTCCATTTTTTCTCATTTTATGTACACGTTATTTGTATATGGGTATGATTTGGACATGAAAAAAAGACAAAGGGCAGAACAACTAAGAAGACCGGGCGGGATGTTTTTTATGTTAATGCCGGGGTTGAGATGAAAAGGAAACGAAATGTAGATCCGTTGATTTCTCAGATAGAACGGGTGTTAGACTTGGGCCAATTCATATCGTACAATCAGTCTTG
>Ga0222696_1000617_pt1 | contig 14960 bp, 10 predicted proteins | sample AntAcemetage1400_FD_179817 | JGI IMG/M metagenome (GOLD analysis project Ga0222696, IMG submission 179817) | Saline water microbial communities from Ace Lake, Antarctica - #1400 | ecosystem: Environmental > Aquatic > Non-marine Saline and Alkaline > Saline | place: Antarctica: Ace Lake... | reverse complement strand
TCTGGCACCTGGGACAGAAATGGGCGGTACGGCCGCCGAGTTTCATAGTCTCGATTACTGTTCCGCAGAGGAGGCATTTATTTCCTTCACGCTGATAAACATTGAGCCGGGTCTGAAACTTTCCCAGAGCTCCTTCACTATCAACATACTGCCGATCAGCAGCACTGGTGCCGTGCAGACTGATTGCCTCTCGCAGAACTTCCCGAATCGACTTATGGAGCAGTTTTATCTCCTTCTCCGTCAGGTCGGCGGATGGCTTTTTCGGATGAATCCGAGCCCGGAATAGTGCCTCATCGGTATAGATATTCCCCAGACCGGCGATAAGTTTCTGATCGAGAAGGGCAACTTTGATTGGTGAGCGCCGGCTATGGAGTTTGCCTGCCAGCCCCCGGGGAGTGAAACTCTTGCCGAGGGGCTCAGGCCCCAGAGCGAACGGATCGACAACCATATCACCCGTCGCCATGGAGTATAGATAGACCTCACCAAACTTTCGGGGGTCAACAAAGAAGAGCTCTCCCGCGCCGGCGATCGTAAAGATAATCCGGGCATGTTTGGGAGGGGTAGCGCGGGGAGGACGAAGAAGAAGTTGACCGCTCATCCCCAGATGGATGATCATGGTCTCTCCGGAATCCAGTTCAAAGAGGAGATACTTGGCTCTTCTCTTCAGGGTTACGATCTTGCGGCCGGTAACTTTCCGGATAAACCGGCGGCGGGAAGGATACCGCCGCAGAACGCGACTCCCTTTCGGGTCGGGAGGGATGATTATCCGGTGGATTTCCTTCCCCCGAAGGCGGGGAGAAAGACCCCTCTTAATCGTCTCAACTTCAGGCAACTCCGGCATTTCAACTTAGAACAACGAAGTAATAAACCACGAAGGACACGAAGATCACGAAGAACGGAGGATAAAACAAATAGGATTCAACTCGTTTTTTAGAAATCTTCGTGAACTTCGTGTCCTTCGTGGTTTCAATTGATTTATTTCAATATGATATACTTTTCGAGCAGGGTATAGATAATAAGCTGCTTCAGGACAGGGAGTCTTCGATCAGTTCTGCCTGATAGATGCTATTTCGGGCGCCTTCCCAGTCTCCCAGATTCCGATAGGCATGGGACAATACCCGGTAGCCTCTGCTCTTGTCCTGGATGAACTTCTCGGGGATCTTCTCGATAACCCGATTCAGCATATCGATCGCCTTGAGCGGGTAACCTTTGAAGATCTCCACTTCCGCCTCTCCGGTTACGATCCGGGCATTGTTGGGGAACATCCGGGATAGTTCTGCGAATATCCGCCCGGCCAACATCATCTCCTGGTCTTCCAGCTTTTCTTCCGCCAGTTTAATGAAGGCCTGATAAGCATCGGGAGCGCCCTGTAAAGAATCCGCCAGGAGGCGGAAGAAATCAGCCTCTTTTCCATTGCCCTGGCATTCCAGTGTGTCTCCCAGGAGACGGTAACCCCGTTCCAGCTCCCAGCGATAAAAGTAGGCGGTCCCGCGGATACCGGAACGGAGGGCTTTCTCCGCGGAGGAGAGGTCACCTTTAGTAAGGTTTATTTCACCGCGGGCCAGGTTGGCCCGGGAATTGTTGGAGTATAGCTTTTCGATCCGGGCCAGGATCGACTCCGCCCTCTCAATATCTCCTTCCTCGATAGTGAACTCACAGAGATTGATAAGGGCGGCATAAGAGTTCGGACGGTCGGCCAGGATATGATTTATATGCTTCTCGGCAAGCCGGTATCTCTTCTGGCGAGCATAGGCGAGAGCCAGATTAAGACGAAGATCGTTATCTCCATCCCCCATAGTAAAAGCCTTCTCCAGCCAGCGGGAGGCCTCTCTGTAATGGTCAGCCTTGAAATGAAATCTTCCCAGGTCCCGGCAGCGCCGATAAGTCGCCCCATATTTTTTGATCAGCTTTTTTAGAGCGATGACCGTCCCCGGTACATCCATTGCTTCCTTGCAGACAAATACTATTCTCTCCAGACTCTTCTCCTGGAGGGGATCATCTTCCTCAATCCGATGATACATATTGACGGCTTTCCGCGGGGATCCGGAACGGACATAATGACGCTCCAGTTTTTCATAAGCCAGAAAACTCTCCGGGAAAAGTTTTGTTACCTTCCGCCAAGTTGCCGCGGACGCCTTGAGAAAACCTCCTGCCTGCTGGGCCCGGGCCAGATTTTCCAATAGACCCTGATCATCGGGAACCTCGGACAGTCCGGTCCGTAGGACCCGGGCCGCCAGCCGCTCATGCTCCATCCCGATCAGGACCCGGGCCATCTGCTTATACGTGGATGCCCGGTGGGGAGATTCGATAATCTCAGTCCTTAGTTTCTTGATTTTGGGTGTTATAACTTGCTCTGGTAAACGCAATACGGTCATATTAATTTATCTCCCTCAGTACTTATCTCAGCAACTTATTTAAGAACTCTAACTGGCAGAGTGTTCGCGGGCCTGTTGAAGATAGCGCGCCGATTCATCCGTCATACCCTTATCTTTATACAGATCGGCCAATAGTTTCAGCCCCCTGATCTTATCGTTTAAATATTTGGGGTTATCCTCCCGGGCGGCTCTCTCCGCGAAGGAGATAGCTTCATCGATCCGCCCCCGGATTCGGGCAATCTCGGCCTTCTTTATGTAAGCCAGAGAGTTCATCGGGAATCGGGAGAGAAGACCGTCCGCTATCTTTTCAGCCAGGTCAAGGTCACCGGACTCGATCTTCTCATCCGCTACCTCAATGGTAGTGGCAAAGAAATCACTGCTCCCTTTAATTCTTTTCGCCATCAGGCTGTGATAACTCGCTTCCTCTTTATTGCCCAGTGCCGTGTAAGCGGCTCCCAGGACACGATGCCCGAGACTCAACTCATCAGTATAATAGAAGGCAGTCGCGGCGGCGCCTTCCCGACAGATGGCAAGGGCTTCTTCCGGACGATCTTCTTTAAGGAGAATGTCCGCGCGGTTGATCATTACCCGGGAGTTTCCTGGAAAACTGATATCGATCTGCTTGAAATGCTTCTCCGCCGCAGCAAAATCACCATCTTCAATATCCATCTCAGCCAGGTTAATATGAGAACCATACCAGCCGGGCTTGAAATCCAGGATATTCAGGAAGACCTTCCGTGCTTTCTCCCGCTGACCGGCTTTACGCTTGGATACCCCTATCAATAACGCCAGATCCGGGTTCTCAGGCTTGAACTTCAATGCTTTCTTGTAGCTCACGATAGCCTGCTTGAGGTTCCCCGTCTTCTCGTAGAGACGCCCCAGATCTTTCAGGCGACTATAATCAGACCCAAACTCACTTATCAGTAATTTCAGATCATGACGGGCCGCGTTCAATCTCCCCAGTCTGGTTTCCAGCCTGACCAATCGTTTCAACAACCGTTCCCGCTGAGGATTGTCTTTCCCCGCTCCTTTTAGGATCTTAATCATCTCTTTATCACGACCCGTATCCCGGAATATCTTTTCCAGCCGCTCATAAAGAACACTTACATCAGGATATTCTCTGATCAGACTACGGTAAGCCCGGACAGCCAGACTGATATCTCCGGCATCTTCATGGAGCCGGGCAATCCGCTTCCGGATCTCTCTTACTTCGCGGAACTGTTCTGGGGTCATCTTTTTCAGTGCCAATCGGAGGAGAACAATGGCTTCTCTGGGCCGATTCCTCTTGGCCATCAGACGGGAGAGTTTGCGGTAACGGGAGATCCTCTCGGGAGCATCAGAGATATCCTGCCAGAGACGCGTTTCTTCTCCCGGTTGGAGGTTAAGACTGGGTGGTATCTTACGCATGGTATTAAATCCTTCTTAGTAGTAGGTGGTAGGAAAATTCGGAAGAATATCTTCTGTAGCTATAAAGGTGGGGTATTGTAGCGGATAGGGCATGGTTGTCAACAACTTTTCCACAGTTTTTCACCGGTTGTCCACAACTTATCCACATATAGCAACCTCTGATTCCGTACAATTTAGCAGTAATTGTGGATTATGGGGGATAACCTGGGGATAAACCGGAGAGGCCAGGGAATATCAATAGGTAGGCAAGATTTCAGGGAGCCCATCACACAGTATTCGTAGTAAATACCTTAAAAGCTGAACATCGAACGTCGAACTTCCAACATCGAACATCGAACTTCGAACGTGACACTACCCTCCTCCTACCGGCTGGAAGATATGAACCTCATCACCATCTATTAGGATAGTCCCCTCTTTTACCCTGATATCATTGACCAGAGCCATCCGATAAACTGTATCGGGGAGTTGTAGACTCTCCATCAGCTCTTTAACCGTCATTCCTTCAACTACTTCCCGGCTAAATGATGGAGAAGGGGCGGCGGAACGAAAAGCACCGTAAAGATGGACCTGAATTTTCATAGTTGTCCAGTCCTGATTTAAAGTTGTCACTTTTTTGAGATTATACTTATTGGTTTTATACCCCCAACCTCTCCTCTTTCTTGAATATCCAATGGCCAACTTCCAATTTCCAATTCCCAAATTCGGTTCGGTGCCGGTAGCCAACAATCCGGTTAGAACTTAGCCCTCAACTTTGCCTCGGGCAACTTTTCCGAAGCCGCAAGTTACACTTGGAAATTGGCAGTTGGCCATTGGTTATTGGACATTCGTCGCTTACCAATTGACCGGTCGAATAGTTGTTTTAAGAGAATTTACCTCCCGAGGTTTATCCTGGAGAAGATCGCGTTTTCCAGTTCCAGATATAGGAATTCATCCTTCAGAGGAGTTCCTATATCAAGGAGGAATTTGATAACTTCCATAACCTCCATAGAGGCAATAACAGCTGGTGTCACCGTGGGAGTCCCCAGGACAGCCTCAATCCCCCTGGCCGAAGCGGCAGCATCACCGCCATAAAGATCTGAGAGAATATTACTCCCCGGCATAATAGTCGCAACCTGCCCCAGGAATCCTCCGATAGCGCCATGCACCATGGGGATACCCAGTTCACCGATCACTTTTTCCAGCACGATACGGATAGATATCCGGTCCAGAGCGTCAACCACCACCTGACTATCACTCAGCAGTTCAACGGCATTCTCTTCAGTGAGGAAGATCGGGTGAGAAGTAACCTCTATCGCCGAGTTGATCGCCCGGACCCGCTGCGCTCCCACCTCAGCCTTTAAGCGGTCGAGATCATCCTCCCGGCAAAGGACCTGCCGGTTCAGGTTATCTTCCGCAAAACGATCCCCGTCAATAATTGTGATCTTGCCTGTACCCAACCGGGCCAGAAGCTCAATTACCAATCCTCCCAGACCACCGGCGCCGACTACCGAGACCGAGGATGAGAGTAACCGGGCCTGCCCGGCAGCCCCCAGCGAAGCTATATTCCTGAAATACCGGGCCGGGATGATATCCAATCTGAGTGCGGCAATCTCGGATTCCCTAACCGAAATACCAGCTTCAGCAGCAACCAGACGGATCCCCCGCAGATCAATTCCGGTATACTCTTTTCCGGCCGAAGTGCGGACCGAACCACTGTATCCGCAGATTAACTCATCAATCTCAATACTCAATAATTTTTGCTCCGTAAAAATTATTCCAGTAAGTTAGATCCAAAGGATCTAACTTATTATTCGACCGTAACGGACTTGGCCAGGTTTCTCGGTTTATCAATACTGCAACCTCGCTCCTTGGCAATATAGTACGCGAGAAGCTGAAGGGGGATAGTATTAATAAGCGGCTGGAGAATATCGATTGTATGCGGAACATAGATGACATGATCGACGTGGGATTTGATATGGTCATCTCCTTCGACCGCGACCGCTATTACATGTCCATCCCGAGCCTTTATCTGCTGAATATTATTGATCATCTTGTCATAGGTTGAGTCCCGGGGCACGATAGCAACAGTCGGGAAATCCGGCTCGATCAATGAGATCGGCCCATGCTTCATCTCCCCGGCAGCATATCCTTCAGCGTGGACATAGGATATTTCCTTAAGCTTCAAGGCCCCCTCCATGGCAATCGGGAAGTTATAGAGCCGTCCAAGAAAGAGGAAGTCATTATATCGGGCATATTGGCGGGCGATCTCCTGGATATGTTCCGTATGCTTCAGAATTTTACGGATCTGGTCAGGAATTTCCTTTAATGCCCTGGTTATAAAGAGGCCGTCAGTGAGCGAAAGGCGCTGATATCGCCCGATCAGAAGCGCCATCAAAGTTAATATTACACACTGGGAGAGGAATACCTTGGTTGAGGCCACCCCTATCTCCGGCCCGGCATGATTGTAGACACCGGCATCGGTCTCTTTCGAGATAGTCGACCCTACTACATTAACCAATCCCAGGCAAAGCGCTCCTTTCCGACGGGCCTCCCTAACAGCGGCCAGAGTATCGGCGGTTTCACCCGATTGAGATATCGCAAGAACAGCTGTCTTCTCATCAAGCCGTAGACTGCGATAACGAAATTCTGAGGCATACTCAACCTCGACACTGAGATCAGTCAGTTTCTCGAATATATAACGGGCCAGAAGACCGGCATAATAAGAAGTCCCGCAGGAAACGAAGTGTACCTTCTCGATTGATTTCAAACGATCCAGCACTCCTTCCAGTCCTCCTAATCGCGGGACACCTTCCCCTTCCACGATTCTACCACGGAGAGCGTTCTTTACACATTCGGGCTGCTCAAATATCTCCTTGAGCATGAAATGATCAAACCCATTCTTTTCAGCCGCGCCCAGCTCCCATTCGATGGTCTCCATCTCCCGGGTTACCTTCCGATCCTGAAAGTCAGTAATGTGATAATTAGAATGGTTCAAGACCGCCAATTCGTTATCATTGAGATGGACCACTTTATTCGTATAGCGGATCAAGGCATTGATATCGGAAGCGGCCAGGAACTCATTCTCTCCAATGCCCAGGATAAGCGGAGATCCCCGTCGGGCCAGAACTATTTTATCCGGATTATCCCGATGGAAGAGGGCTATTCCAAATGTCCCCTGGACCAATCCAAGAGCTTCTTTGACCGCCTTCTCCAGATCACCGTCAAAGTATTCCTCGATCAGATGGACCAGAACTTCAGTATCGGTCTGAGATTTAAAGGTATGGCCTTTTTCTTCCAGTTCTTCCTTAAGAAAAAGGTAGTTCTCAATAATTCCGTTATGAACCAGGAAGATATTGTCCGTCTCTCCGGTCTGGGGATGGGCATTCTCTATGGTAGGACGTCCGTGAGTAGCCCAACGGGTATGGGCTATCCCCATCTTCCCATGGGGAGCAAGGGATTGAATTTTCTCTTCCAGGTTTCTGACCTTACCTACTTCCTTAACCAGAAATGTCTCATCACCGTCGGAGACTGCGATCCCGGCGGAATCATATCCTCGATATTCCAACCGCTTCAACCCTTCCATCAGGATAGGCGTCGCTTCCTGTTTTCCGATATAACAGACAATACCGCACATAGCTATTTACCTCTTATTTTTTACTTCGTAAAAAATATTATATATTTTAAACACCGTATTAATTTGGAATTTACAGAGCAATAAAGTCCGAACCAGCTTTATATATATTATCATCTTCCTATAATAGTTGCACAAAAACTTAAGAGCTCCTATCATTTTGTGGTATAAATTAGCGCTTCGCGCTAATTTAGTTTTAAAAAAGACTAACATTTTCAGATTGTTGCAATAGAAAAAATATTTCTAAATTCCGAAACAGGATCGTAACGCCAAAGGCACTATGTTTCTATTTCCCCCCGCACATAAAATTCATGTGCTGGACGATACAACATTTCCCACAAGTCCAAAACGAAGTGAGCTAATTTTTTAATGCCTACAAATCTACAGTACGACATCATCGTAGTCGGCGGTGGTCATGCCGGCATTGAGGCCGCTCTGGCCGCGGCCCGGATGGGATGTAAAACCCTCCTCCTTACTATGAATCAGGACCGGATCGGTATGCTCTCCTGCAATCCGGCGGTAGGGGGACTGGGAAAGGGGCAGCTGGTTAAGGAGATCGATGCTCTGGGGGGAGAAATAGCGCGGGCGGCCGACGAGTGCGCTATTCAGTATCGTCGGCTCAATACCAGGAAAGGTCCCGCCGTCCAGGCTACCCGGGTCCAGGTCGACCGGCACCAGTATGGCCTCTCCATGAAACGGCGGGTGGAAAATACTCCCGGCCTCCATCTCCGCCAGGGGATGGTTGAGAAGATCATTGTTAAAAAAGATCGGGTGGCAGGAGTAGAGACCGGGATGGACGAGTGCTTCACTGCCGGTCAAATCATTATTACCCCCGGGACCTTCTTAAACGGATTGATTCATGTCGGATTGAAACATTTCGGGGGCGGACGGCTGGGAGATCCGGCGGCAACCGGCCTCGCCGCTTCACTGGAGGAACTCGGCTTCGAGCTGGGACGATTCAAGACCGGAACCTGTCCCCGGCTAGATGGGAGGAGTATTGACTTTGACCGCATTGAGCTTCAGCCGGGAGATGAAAACCCCACTCCTTTCTCGTTTTCATCTCCCCCGGTTACCATAGAGCAGATCCCCTGCTATATCGCCTGGACTAACCGCCGGACGCACGATATTATTCGGAAGGACCTCACCCGCTCACCTCTCTTCTCGGGGGTAATCACAGGCCGTGGGGTCCGATACTGCCCCAGCATTGAAGATAAAGTGGTCAAGTTCTCCGAGCGGGACCGGCACCATATTTTCCTGGAACCGGAAGGGCGCGATACCAATGAATACTACCCCAATGGAATCTCCACCAGCCTACCGATAGATACTCAGCTCGATCTGATCCACAGTATCGTCGGGCTGGAAGAAGCCGAGATAGTCCGCCCCGGATATGGGATCGAGCATGACTATGTTTATCCAACCCAGCTCAGACCCACTCTGGAGAGCAGACGGATCCACGGGCTTTATCTGGCCGGACAGATTAACGGAACAACCGGCTACGAGGAAGCCGCCGCCCAGGGGCTGATGGCGGGGATCAACGCCGCGCTGGCCGTTCGGGGAGAGGAACCGTTCATCCTCTCCCGCTCCGAAGCCTATATCGGGGTCCTGATCGATGACCTGGTAACAAAAGGGACCGATGAACCATACCGGATGTTTACCTCCCGGGCGGAATACCGGCTCCGGCTCCGGGAGGATAACGCTGATCTCCGCCTTAGGGAGAAAGGATTCAAGCTGGGTCTGATAGATAATGAAACCCGGGAGGTAACCCGGGTTAAAGAGCAGGCGATCAGGGATACTCTTAATCGGTTGGAAAATTTTTCCCTGAGACCTACGGAGACGGTTAACAACACCCTGGCTGGGCTGGCGAGCAATCCGATCCGAAAGAAGGTCAACCTGAAGGAGATACTCCGCCGCCCTGAAATCAACCTGCGGAACTTGGCGGTCTTCGAACCGGCGCTTCTTGACCTAAATCTCATGGTGGAAGAGCAGGTGGAGATAATGGTGAAATACGAGGGCTTCCTAACCCGGCAGGCGGCGGATATCGAGCGGTTGAGAAGGATGGAAGAATTCGTGATCCCTCCCGATTTCGACTACTCCCTCCTCGGTAGCCTCAAGACCGAAGTAAGAGAAAAACTGGTCCGACTCCAGCCGGTCAATCTCGGCCAGGCGTCAAGAATCCCCGGGATTACTCCGGCGGCCATCTCAATCCTGATGGTTTATCTTAAAAAAACCTGAGAAAAATTGAACCACGAAGGACACGAAGAACACGAAGGTGGATAAAATCACCACTAAGATCAGAGAGAACATAGTTGCGCAAATTATAAACCGCGAATCGCGCGAATCTTCGCTAATTTTAAAAACTACGAATTACGCGAATTTCACGAATTTACTTCTAAATATGCCTGCAATGCTGGTTCAATGCTTGCATGCGATTATTGGTCAATTCGTGATTCCAATGGATATCAGGAAAATCCCGAATTAGGAACTTATTCTGGTTTTTCCTTCGTGGTCTTGGTGTCCTTCGTGGTGATATACTTGATTATGCAATGAGAACTAAAGCAGAAAATTATCTAGAGTTAAAAGACCTTGCACTCGGGCTGGGGTTCTCCATCTTTGGCGTGGCAACGCTTCCGGACCTGGAGGAACTGGCCTTCGATCTCGCTCCAGCCACTATCCGGAACCTGACAACCGCCATCGCCCTGGGAGTCCAGCTCTCCGACGGGGTACTGGAGGATATCACCGATCACCCCACCCGGCTCTATCTCCATCACTACCGCCAGACCAACTACTTTTTAGACCGGAACGCCTGGGAACTATCACGGCTGATCGAAGAGATGGGAGCAACGGCAATGGCGATAGCCGCTTCACAAACAATTGACTGGATAAACCAGAGGGGCCATCTCTCCCATAAAGAGGTCGCCAGGCGCGCTGGACTGGGCTGGATCGGGCGGAACAATCTCCTGGTCACACCGGAATACGGATCCCGGATCAGACTGGTGACCATTCTGACCGATCTCCCCCTCCCCCCCGATCACCCGATGGAGAAAGACTGCGGGGACTGCCGTAAGTGTATCGAACTATGCCCGGCCGGCGCCATCGCGGAAGATCCTTCCGAATTCAACCACATAAAGTGCTATGAACAGCTCGGGAAGTTCAAGAAAGATCTGAACCTCGGCCACTACATCTGCGGGGTCTGCGTCAAGGCCTGTACACCTTTAAGATAAGACTGATAAAACCCCTGTGAGTTTATCTCACAGGTGAATCAGTTCAAAAGCTATCTCCGTCCCATACCCCACCACCACACTATCACCGCTTCGATTACTATATCTGATTGGCTTAGAGCCTCAATATTACCCCTAAAACTGGCACTCTAAGCTCATATACGGGTCATAATTTAAGCTTACCCACTGGTAATCAAATGGTTGCGCAGGTCCGACCCTGGCCCACTAAAAAAATTTCCGAGGTCAACTACCTCGGAAGACGATGATGCTGGGTTCCCAGAGGGCGACCGTAATCTTCTTTCCAACTGAAAGGGAGAGACGCTCTTTGATGTAGGCCGGGAACTTCAATTCCAGGTCGAAGGGACTGGAGCTGCCGGAGATCTGGAATCGCATCAGACAGTGTTCCGGTAGCATAAAGATAGAGACTACCTCACCCTTAAATACATTCCGTTCAAGAGATTTCCGGATCGGATCACCTTCCCGGATAATTTTGATATACTGGGGACGGAGACAGATAGCTACCCGTTCTCCCGCCGGAATTTTCTTGCTGGTCTTCACCGAAAAATCTCCGAGTTCGATCTCCGTTCCACCAAACATAGAGCGGGTCTCTCCATAGAAGATATTCCGGTATCCCAGGAACCGGGCCACACTCTCCATTGCCGGCTGCCCGAAGACCTCCTCCTTCCGACCGCTCTGAACCAGCCTCCCATCTACCAGGACCGAAAGCCTGTCTCCCAATGTATAGGCTTCCTCCAGGTGGTGCGTAATATGAATGGCGGTAACTCCAGCCCGACGGATCGCCTGCTTCAGATCGAACCAGAGCATCCGCCGGCTACCCTCATCGATGGATGAGAATGGTTCATCAAGCAGGATAACCTTCGGCCGGGTAATCAAAGCCCGGGCCAGCGCGACCTTCTGCTGCTCTCCCCCGGAGAGGGTGCGGACATCCCGCTCCCGCAAAGAGCCTATCTGGAAGGCGTCACATTGAATGGTGACCTCTTTATCTTCGGCCGAGGCTGAGAGCCGACGGGAGTGGAGGCCGAACCGGATATTACCCTCCACCGAAAGATGAGGGAAAAGAGCGTAATTCTGGGGGAGATACCCCAGATCACGCTTCTCCGGAGGGAGAGGGAGGAGATCACTATCATCGAGAATAATAGATCCGCAGCTCGGTTTATATAACCCCAGGATACATTTCATCAGGGTTGATTTTCCCGAACCGGTCGGACCAAGAAGAACATGGTACTCACCCTGTCGGACCGATAGATCGATATCAGTGAGCTGAAAAGCACCGATCAAGAACCGTAAATTACTAATATTGAGATATGGATTATCCACAGGAACAACGATGTGTTTTCTTATTTTCTGATTATTTCTTTGTGTCTTAGTGCCTTTGTGGCGATTTATTTTAAATTCCGTAGCAGCGAAATATTTTCACCGAACGGACGGCAAAGATTGTGGTTAATGATACCGCGATCAGAATCAGGATGAAGATCAGCATGCTGTAGATGTCGGTAGATTCGAATTTGAGATAGATCGCCACCGGGATAGTCTCGGTCTTAAAGGCCATGGCCCCGGCCAGGGTGAGGGTGGCTCCGAACTCCCCAAACGCCCGGGCCCAGACCAGGAGGAACGCCGCCAGAACACCCCTCCATGCGATGGGAATCACCACCCGGGAAAAGACCTGGAATCGGTTATAACCAAGAGTTCGGGCCAGGTTCTCATACTCGGGATCAACCCCATCGAAGGCTGTCTTCAGCAGGCGAACCGATAGGCCCAGTACAATAATAAACTGGGCCAGAATAATCCCCTTCACCTCGAAGACGAACGGCCCCAGATGATTATTGATCAGCTTCCCTACCGGAGTATTGAAGAAGATCAGGAGCATCGCTCCGACGGCGATGGGAGAGAGCACGATCGGAAGATCGAGCAGCGTGTCCAGAAAGGTCTTACCGAAAAAGTTGTACCGGCTCAAGAGATATGCCAGCGGGATAGAGACTAATAATGCCGCTATCGATGATATGGTGGCTGTCATCAGAGAGAGCTTGACGGCAAAAAGAACCTCTCCGGTATCGAGAGATTTGGTGCTGTCCGACGTCACCAGTTCCAGAACTATCCCGGCGATCAAGGCCAGCAGGATAATGGATACGATAATTGCTGTGGCAATTAGAATTATTGTAAAGATACGGTTCATACTTTAAAAAATGGTAATCAGTTAGCAGTAATCGGTTATCGGTAAAAAATATCGGGATAGAAGACAGTACTCGGCGAATAGTTATCAGTTATTATAGAAATAATAAAACTCACCTGCCAACTGCTTACTGATCACCGATTACCGATTACTGATTACTGATTACCGATTACCGATTACCGATTACCGATTACTCTGATTTTAAAAGCGAATGGTACTCTTCCGGCAATATATACTCTCCTCCAATTCTGGCATGAGGCGCGAATTCCAGGGCCTTCTCCCGGGAAGTGACGTATCCATATTTATGATAGATTGCCCTCCCGACCGGAGAGAGAACAAAATCGATGAACCGCTGAGAGAGGGCGATATCTCGGGTATAGACCGGAATCGCGATCGGGATGTAGGAGATCCGGGGGATCTTCTCGGGAGAGATCGGAATATATTTCATCCGCCTGGGATTCCAGAAATGAAATACCCTCCACCCGATAATGGCATCCACACTTCCCAGTGCCGCCAGGTTCGCGGTTCGGGAGCAGCTCCCGGTCATAGTAACCACGTTCTTCATCACTTCTGACAGCAAACCATTCTCAGCCAAAAGTTCGATCCCGTAGAGGCCAAGACAGACTGTCTCCGGATTACCCATTCCTACCTTCAGACCCTGACGGGCCAGGTCATTCAGAGAACGGATCCCGGACGGATTATCGGCCGGGGTGATGATGGCGGGGATCAGGTAAGCAACAAACCGATCGCTTTTCTCAACCAGCAGCCCTTTGCGCTCCCCGATGATGATATAGTCGGGGGAACCGGGTATATATACCTCTCCCCGCTCCGACATCTCAATCTGGTAGAGAAGACCTCCGGAGCCTCCCAACAGCATCTCTACTTTAATCCCGGTCTCTTCCTCAAAGAGACGGGCAATCTCTTCCATCGCCGGCTTATTGGCCGCGCCGCAGAAAACCAGGAGCGAATCAATATCCGCGCCGGGTCCACTGCCACAGCCGCCTAGAATGAGAATCGCTGCCGCGATCATTACCAAAGATCGTATCCTACCCACTAAACTGACTCCTATCCAATAAATTAGCGCCTACGGCGCTAATTTAGTTTCGAACCAAGATTGATATAGTTATTTATACCGTTATATAATTGATAATATATCGGCATCGGTCAACATTTATTAATCGTTTCAATTTCTGGTAATGCCCGCACCTTAATCCTTATCTGACAAAACACGCTTGCAGACTGTGTCACAATTAGTTTTTTGAAAATTGAATCCCCACTCTGTGGCATAAAAATAGCCATATTCCCAGTTTTAACCCAGTTTTTAACGGAGAAATATGAGAACTACGCCCCGCCATTTCAAATGTTAAGCAATTACGACACAGCCTGTTGACCTGTTTTGTCAGATAAGCGGTGGGAGGACAGGGGTTTTTGATCATTACTGCCTGGGGGTAGCTATTCCTCGGACGACAACCGTGGCTACAACTTCGCCGGGCAGAGGTGGCTAGCATCGGTCTTATCGGTCAGATTTCCCTTTCGTCCATTATTTTTGATTGTTATAGTTCCCTGAATATTAGTCTGTTTTCAAAACTACTTTTACGAAGTAAAAATAATAATATGATCGCGATAATTGACTACGGGATGGGGAATCTGAGGTCCGTAGAGAAAGCGCTCCAGTCTCTGGGAACGGACTGCTCTATTCTCTCCCGCCCCCGCACCCTGGACCATTATACAGGAGTAATCCTGCCCGGAGTTGGCGCGTTCGGTGACGCCATGGTCAACCTCCGCCGGGAAGGATGGGTTGATTGGATCAGGGATACGGTCGATACCGGGCTTCCCTTTCTCGGAATCTGCCTCGGGCTACAGCTCTTATTCAGCTGGAGTGAGGAGGGAGATGGCGCGGAAGGTTTAGGGATAGTTCCGGGGAAGGTGATTAAATTCCCTCCAACGGTAGGGATTATTCCTCATATGGGATGGAACCAGCTCAAGATCGCGGCCGACAGACCAATCTTTTCCGGGATAGACCGGGATAGCTATGTCTACTTTGTCCATTCTTATTACGTCGTTCCCGATCGGGAGGAAGTTATAGCCGCCACCACCGACTACGGCATTGATTTCGTTTCAGCGATAGTAAAAGATAATATATATGGTCTCCAGTTCCA
>Ga0222696_1000601_pt1 | contig 15316 bp, 28 predicted proteins | sample AntAcemetage1400_FD_179817 | JGI IMG/M metagenome (GOLD analysis project Ga0222696, IMG submission 179817) | Saline water microbial communities from Ace Lake, Antarctica - #1400 | ecosystem: Environmental > Aquatic > Non-marine Saline and Alkaline > Saline | place: Antarctica: Ace Lake... | reverse complement strand
ATTATTTTTTTCATTTTCTGTAAATTTTATATATTTACCAAAAATCTACATTTATTAATTAAAAATTATCAGTTATGAAAAAATCATTTACAACAATCTTCATATTAGTATTTTCTTACCTATGTTTATCCCAAAACAAAGCTGACAGCGTAAAACTACAAATCAATGAATTAGGAAATATTTATTTTGAAAAAATATTTGAATTTGAAAACATCTCTAAAGATGATATTTATTTAAAAGCATCTGATTGGTTTGGAGAATATTTCAATAATCCTGATGATGTACTAAGTTATACTAATCGTGAAACAGGAAAATTAAAAGGAAATTTTATTTCAGATTATGATACGCCTGGCCTTATATCATTAGCATTTCCATTTATTCATACTATATCTATTGCTATTAAAGATAACAGAATGAAGGTAGTGATTTCTGATATAAAATATTTTGCTGACCAAAGTTACACTTTAGAATTTTATCTTTTGAAAAAAAATGGCAAATTTAGAAAAGCGTATAAAGTTTTAAAACAAGATGTTGAAAATAAAGTACCTCTTGTTTTTAACTCTTTAAATTCTTATATAATTTCTAAGGATAATGATGATTGGTAAAAATTTCTCTTGACTTTCCCATTTTTAGCATTATCTTTGCAGTAGATCAAATCGCTATAAAATGAAAATTAACGCTCTTAATAAGAGAAAATCCGCTGTGTTTCCGTTTACTCGGGAAAGGTTTTAGCGAACCTGATCACACAGCGGGTTTTTTCTTTAGGAGAAAAACAATGAAAAATTCTACAGCAACAATCACAACAGTTGCAAAAATTAACAACAAAAACATCTTATTAATCGAAGATGAAAGCGGTGAAAAAAGAATCGCAATTAAACCAATTTGCGAAGCTCTTGGAGTTGATTTCAGATGGCAATTATCCAAAATTAAGGATGATGAAATTCTTGGTCAGTTGTATAAGGTATCTTATACAACTGGAGCCGACGGAAAGCAGTATGAAATGGCAACAATTCCGTTTGAATGGTCATATGGATGGCTATTTTCAATCAATCCAAAAAAAGTAGCGCCGGAAGCAAAGGAAAAATTAATTCTTTACAAAAAAGAATGCTACGAAGCACTATTTCAACACTTCAACGGCTATGCCGAATTTGTTGAATACCGTCAGCAACAAATTGATGAAAAACTCACAATTGTTGATGAACACAAATCAGGTTTTAGCAATGCAAAAACCCGTTTAAGCCAGGCAAACGAGGAACTGAACAAAGCAAGAGTGCTTTCATTTGATGACTACAAGCAAATGAAATCACAAACCGAGATCAAGTTCCCTGAGGAAGGAGTTAGCAATGAAGGATAAAGCAATTGAACCTATTCTAATTCTCAATCCGGAAACAAAACGCTATTTTAATATAGGGCCTTTAGTAGATGATATTAATTTTTATTTTGAGCATGATTTTTCTTACGCCGCAAATAAAATTGATCAGGCTATTGAGCTGCTTGTATGCAATTTCTCCAAAATACCAGGCTACCAGCCTGAAGATATCTCAAATCATTTATACGATTTGTTTAAAATACGAAATGCCTTTCTTAAAATTAAGGAATTTAAAGAAAACTGATTAATTTCATGGGGTGGCTACATGCCATCCCATGATTATTTTTTAATAAAAACCCTATCAAAAATGGAAGAAAATAAAGAAGCCTTACTTGCTGCTAAAATCATTAAAAACACTTTACGCATTGGAAAAATTATAGAAAAGCTAAAGATAAAATTTCAACCGGCAAAAGATGAAGCATCAAGTATTCATTTATTAAGCACTGAGGAATTCACTAATATCATCACAGAACATGATCCTTCTATTTCTTTTGAGGGTTTAGACCTTCTTAAAATTCTGCAAGATGAGGGTTATAAATATGAGGCAGTTGAGGAAGATGGGGATATTTGTTTTAAATGGTTGGTTTTGTAGTTATATGTAATCATCAAAAACCCTAATCTGTTTTTTCTTCTTAGTTTCACTAACATGTGCATAAATCATTGTCTGAGTTATATTAGCATGCCCTAATAATTTTTGCAAGGTTGCCAGATCACTTGTTTTCTCTAAAAACAAAGTTGCAAAGGTGTGCCTGCTAATATGAAAATGAAGGTTTTTTTCAATTCCAACATAAGCAGCTATTTTTTTCAAGTACCGGTTTGTTACCGGGTCACAAAATGTATCAAATATCCTTCCTTTAACTTTTTGCTTGCCAGCATCAACTATAAGTTTTTTAGCAGATAAACAAAGAGGTATTTTTTGAAGTTCATCCGTAATATTTCTTAGTTTTTGTGGCCTTAATACAATAGTGTCATTTATTATATTATCATGTTTTAGCCTTTTTACATCAGTAATTCGCAAGCCCGTAAAGCATGCGAAAAGAAAGTATTTCAATACCTTCATCATATATACCGGTACAACTTCTCTTTTGTATAATTCAATCAATAACATTAATTCATGTTCTTCGAGATATTCAACTCTTCCTTTTCCTTTCTTAATTTTATGATCCTGAAACGGATTCTTTTTTATTACGTTTCTTTTCACAGCCCTGTTTAAATACGATTTTAATGTTCTCAGTTTTTTTGAAACTGTGGCTATACTATTCTTTTTTATAACCCTAAGAAATTTTTCAAAATCTTCAATGAATTTTGCGTCTATCTCTGAAAATGATAAGTTTGACTTAAATTGTCTAATAGATTCTTTGACTGAATGATGTAAGGCTATCGTGCTTTTTGTTATCAATCCCTTTCGATCATTAATTTCAACTTCCATCCATGAAATAAAATCATTGTGTTTTGCCGGATTATTGAACTCGCTCTTAAAAACTGTTGGGCTTAAATCAATTTCCAATAATTGATATTTCACTAAAATATCATTAGCCCTTGATCGTGCTTTTTCAATTAAAAGATTCAATTCTTTTGAGTTTTTCTTATTACCTTTTACCTTTCTGTGAGTGTTATCCCAATTTTCTTCATCAACCGTAACCCCAGTATTTACAATTGTTTTTTTCTTCATTAGAAACAATTGCAGGTAAACTATTGATTCTCTGTTTTGTTTTTTGTAACTCTTTCTTAATATGACTTTTATGACACCCATTTTTTAGTGGTCAGTTTTTGTAGCAGTTTAATTACATTTTCCCTATTTTATAAATACTTTATATACCTGTTTATCATTTAATTAAAAAAGCCCTCGTACAGTATATGAGGGCTTTTAAGATATTTGTGGGCCCACCTGGAAACGTACATACATTGCTTTATAATCTATGGTTTAGGCTATTACAACACATTTAAATTTTTACTGTCGCATTTTTTGTATCATTAATATTTATTTTATGCTTATAATTAATTGATATGTATCACGTTTTAATACTTCTTGCATAGCGATTTATTATTTCTTATTAATTAAAATTTTATGAAAAATCCATATTTAATGTTAAATTTTTTTTCTTATTTAATTTCTTATGAATGTGTTAATCATCTAATCAATCTTTTATTGCATGTTAATAACATACTTTTGAGAGAGGAAATGACACCTGAGATAAGAGAATTTATTTCTTTTCAGAATTCGGCCATTTCATTTTTACAGCTGATAAAAAAATCTAAGCATCTTTCTTAACAACAACATTTTTCTCCAACTCTTTTATTCTATCCTCTTTTACTTTTAATTCTATTAATAAATCAGCTTTTTCTGCTTGAAGTTCTGTAGCTATATTTACTATTTTATCAAAAGTCTTATCATCTCTTTTTCTTTGATAATATTCCTGCCGTTCATTTACCTGTAAGTATTCGGTTTCTTTATCTTCAAATAATGTTTTTGGCTCAATTTCAAAAACTTTGGATATTTTTAAAACAATTTCAACATATAATCTTTGCTTTCCAGATAAAATATCATATAAATGCTGACGTGAAACACCAATTTGACTACTTATTTCTTTTTTAGTAATTTTATTTTTACTAATTAAATCATTGATATTTTGTAATATATCCATCTATTCTTATTAAGATCAAATATAAATTAAAGATATAGCTTGACATTTGTCAATACATTTCTTTATATTTGCAATACTTTATCACTGCAAAGATATGATATAATTTGGATTTAATCAATAACATAAAAATATGACGATCGAAAATCTTGAAAAATTAAAATCAAAACTTCCTAAATGTTACGCAATTACATTAGGGAAAAAATGTGAACTTTCTGAAGATACAGTTAGGAAAGTATTAAATAACCGTCATAATAACCAAAATATCATTGACGAAGCAATTATTCTTGCTCAGGAATGGCAGGATCATTTAAAAAAACAATCAGAATTAATAGACGCATTATAATGGAATTACCTGAATACCTTAATAACTTTAATCATGAATTCATTGGAATCAATGATAATCTGTACAGAATTAAAGTCGAACTTATTCATTTTGTCGACTTTGATTCGTCAACAAAACTTGAACTCAGCTCATTGCTTGATAAAGACTTAATTGCTCAGGTTTCACTTGATCAATTGGGAATCAAGGATGAAGATGAACAATTACATAAATATGGTTTATGCAATTATGGAGGCTTTGATAATAAAGCTGACATAACAATATATTCAAATCAAAATGAATATTTTGATTGTGGCCAAAGAGGAAGCTGCCCGGTTGAAGGAAAACTGTGTAAGCATATCAAAACAAGAAATGGTTATATTACTCCAAGAGAGATTGAAGTTATAAAACTTATAGCTGAAGACTTGGCCGACAAACAAATAGCAGACCGTCTTAAAATTAGTGTTTTTACGGTGAATACACACCGTAAAAATATTCAACATAAGATTGGTTGTGCCAGTAAGGTTGGTATTTGCCGCTTTGCAATTGAACGTAGAATAATTTAACCCCAAGTGCTATGTTGTGTGCATTTGTAGATTTTTCCATTATGTTTTCCGAGGGGAAGTGATTAGCCCCTCGGTTTTTAAACTTACAATAATGAATGAAACAACTCTTAATAAATTTCATAAAAAATTTTAAAAACATGAAAAAGGATACTTCAAAAGAGCAAAATAATCAAATCGAAATTGTACACAAATTATCGAAAAAATTAAAATACCTCGAAGGGGGTGTTCTTCATAAAAAATCTAATAACTAATTTAAAATTTGCAATTATGATTATTGAAAGTATTGATATGTTAAACAGAGATAAGAAAGCTTATCTTGCATATCTTGAAAAAAATCTTCAGAGAGAGAAAAGATTGTTAAAAACAGTTGATCCGGCCAATCCTGAAACAGAGTTGTTAAAAATCGCCGGTGATTGCAAGGAGGAAGCAATTCAAAGCGAACTCCGTATCGAAGCAATAGATTTTGAAATCGACAAATTATCAGAAAATTAGTTTCACCCCGAAAGCCGGCTATTCATGCAAGTTTTGTCGGCTTTCATTTTTTGAATTTATATGCCTAAACAATACTGGACACAAGATAAATTAGACTACATAAAAGCTAACCTTCATCTAAGCGATAAAGAGCTTGGTTGTCATTTTTCAAAAGCAGCTTCTACTATTAAATCATTGAGAGGCAAATACAAAATTTTAAAAGGGATAAATACACAATTCAAACCTGGCCACACTCCGGCAAACAAAGGCAAAAAAATATCTGCAAAAGAAAAAGAAAAATATAAACATACTTTCTATCAAAAAGGACATAAGCCTCATAATACAAAATATGACGGATATATCGGTAAAAGGACAGATACAAGAACCGGAATAACTTATAAAGTTATCCGTATTTCTAAAAATACTTTTAAACATCTACATGTCCATAACTGGGAAAAAGCAAACGGACCGGTTCCGGAAGGTTTTATTGTTGCTTTTAAAACTTCCGACACAATGAATTGTGAACCTGAAAATCTTGAATTAATAACCAGGGCAGAAAATATGAAGCGTAATTCATTTCACAATTATCCGGAAGAAATACAATTAGCAATACATACCAGGTCTCATCTTACGAGACATATTAACAAAATTCAAAATAAGTAAAAATGAGTGATTCAAAAACAAGTATGAGTGCATTACGATTTCATCTTTTTGATGTAATAGAAAGGTTGAAAGAAAGTGTTGATCCGAAGGCTGACCCTAAAGACTCAATCACCATTGATGCTGCTAAAGCAATTAATGAAACTGCAAAAGCAATAATTAGCTCCGCCAAGGTTGAAGTTGATGCAATTAAAATAATTGCTTCAAGTGATAATTTAGTTGTTGAGGCCATTGTGAAACAATCAGGAGTTTTTCAGTTAAATGAGAAAAATAACTAATGCAAATCCTCCAACTAACCAACCAGCAAGCAATTGACCTTTCAGTACAAAGCAGGGTACTCATAGGCTCAGAGGGTTATTTCCGCCGTGCTGTTTTTCATGATAAAACCGAGGCAATTGCTTCTACTGTTGGTGGTGATATTATAGCTCAATCATTAAATGCTTTTTTTATCCTTAACCGAGATTTTAAAAAATAATTTTATTTATATGGAATCAGTAATTAGTAAAAAACCTGTCATTTCCCGTGGAGCCGGTATCTCAGTCAATACAGGCCTTCCTTGTTTTGTTGTATTGCTATATGAAAGTGATCAGTTAGGCATTACAAGCCTGGAGTATAAATTCAATTTCGGGAAAGGATTAGACACTAAAGAGGCCAAAACTTTTTTAACAAAAAGAGGTGCTGATATATACCTCTATGGTTGTAAACGATATTATATAAGCTCTATTTTTAACAAATTTCTGAACAAAATTATTTTATTAAAAGAAACAGAATCATTCAAATATTATTGGTCAACTAAGCGATCCTATAATTACCAGGTTTGCATAAATGAGCTCACAAAAATTGAAAAGAAAACTCTTATCGATATGTGTGAATCGATTCTCTTGATAAAAGAAAATGCAATTGAGCTGCTTCCCGGATTGAACCATCCCGATCGGGATTATCTTTTCAATTTCCTCTATTCTATAATGACTTTTTGTAAAGAATATTTAAATAATTAATTATGAGATATACTGTTAAGTTTTCACATAATCATAACAATAAATTATGCCTTAATCATTTTCCAACAATCCGAAATCATTCAGATTATTGGAAAATTGGCCGTGATTATCATATCGAATTAAAAGGAAGCCGGCCATTTCTCTCGTGCCTAAGAAACAAAAAAACTGTGAAATTCGCTAAGATTTCACCTGAATTTTTGATTTTTGATACAGGGCTTAACTATGATAATGCTATTCATTTGTTTCAAAAACTCATGAAGTGCAGCACCATTGATGAACTTAAAGAGAAAGTTGTAGATGTGCTTTATTTTGAAAGGGTTATAAAAGTAAATTATAAAATTGTCTAAAAATGTGTAGGTTTTTAAAAATATTTAGTATGTTTGCAATGCTTATCAAACACAAGGGCGAGTCGATAGCTTGCCAGAAATTCGTTGCAGGCTTTTTTTATGCCTGTACGATTTTAATATGCAGTGCTGCCCCTGTGCGGATGGTTAATGCCCCCGCAGCCCTTGTGGTGATAAGCAACAGGTCAGTAGCACTGTTTTTTTTGTTACTACTAATAATGTAATCGAATGGAAAACTGGAAAGCAATTACATTCATTGAAGGGTATGAGATTTCTGACAAAGGAAGAGTTAAGAGTATCGATAAATATATACAATGGAACAACGGTCATGCAAATTGTAAAAGATTTCTGCAAGCAAGAATCTTAAAAATACAAATAGACAGACATGGATATTTGCGTATTGTTTTAAAAAAGAAGGGATTTTTTATTCATCAATTAGTAGCGAAGTTATTTATTCCAAATCCATACAATTATTCAGAAGTAAACCATTTAGATGGAAACAAATGCAATAATTTAAAGGAGAATTTAATTTGGTGCTCTCATCTTGAAAATATGAGACATGCTAAAGAAATAGGTTTAAATAAATTTGAAATTGGCGATCATTATAAAAGTCGAAATCCCAAATTAAATCCTTCTCAAATTTCAGAAATTAGGGACAGGTATTCTAAACGAAGTATCATTAAATGCACTTACAATTCATTGTCTAAAGAATTTGGAGTTCATAAAGACACAATTGGACTTATTGTCCGCAAACATAAATCTTATAAAAATTATTAATTATGAATTTTTCTGAAATGCTTATCACAGAGAAAGAGATTTGCACGTGCCAGGCATGTGGCAAACCAAAGGAGCCTTCCATAAAGGAGCTTCTAAAAGAATTTTTTCAACAGCAATCCGCTAAAAGCGTTCAAGAAGAGCTTTGGCGTTGCTTCATTGCTGCCCTGGGTAGTAGTGATATGGACAATTGGACGGCATTTGAACGTTCAAGCCTTGCTTTTCTTTACGAGAAATTAACTGAGTTTATTATCCAACTCGAAATTATTCACCTTAAAACATTGGACGTGAAATGAGAGATTTTAACAAGCTTGAAAGCACAAAAAAGTTCATAGAATCATGCCTAAATTATCGGGAATCCCGATTAATTGAAGATAAAATAAGTGAGGAATCCTCACTTATTGGAGGTGGAATAAGTCGGGAATCCCGACTTATTAAAAGAAAATAAAATTTAACTAATTAAAAACAGAAAAAATGGAAGTAGTAAAATTTATTTACAACGAAACGGAAGTTGATTTTCTGCCCAGCGGGAATGAAAACGTAATGGTAAATGCCACTCAAATGGCTAATGTTTTTGGAAAAAGAGTAGATGTTTTTCTAAAAACCGACCATGCAAAATCTTTTATCGAAGCACTTTTATCCACACCATTTGGTGTGGATAAAAGTGAAAATAATCTAAAATATTCTAAAGAAGAAATCATCCAAGCAAACAAAAAAGGAGGTACATGGATGCACCGAATTTTAGCTTTAAAATTTGCAGCATGGCTTGATCCATATTTTGAAGTTTGGGTTTTTCATACAATTGATAAAATCATTCTTGGCCAATTTAAAGAATTGCGTGATGCAACGTTTGAAAAGCTAAATGCCGAAAAAGCAAAAAAGCTTATGGAAGATGAACTTTTGCGAAAATATCCTGATGAGTTTTCTAAATATCTTGAAATAGAAGGAAAACTTTCGGCTGCTCAAAAAAGGCGTATTGCTGCAATTAAGGCTTCTACGTCTCAACTTACAATGGATTTTTAATATTAACCTATTAACCTGAAAGGAGGTACTATGAGTCCACCAGACTCTTTTATTATCTAAGTTATTTTTACAGGCCGGTATAAAAACCACTTCAAAATTTAAGATTTTTGATTTCGCCGGCCTGTTTAATCAAAAATCTTAATTCTAAAATCATTTATCATGTCAATAAAAGAAAAAACAGTAAAGGCTAAATTCCCGGGAATAGGTAGTGTAAATATATCAAATATACGAGCTAAACAAATTAGAGAATTACAAAATAGTATTAAAAAAGATGTTTGCAAAAGGTGTGGTGGTAATATTGAATATAAACCAAAAGAAGGATATGTATGTAGAAAATGCAGTTGGACTAAACTTTTCGCAAACTGATTGTGATCTAACATCTTAATTCAAAAATCAAAATGGACCAATATACAATCAAAAAATTAGGCTTTATTAAAAACACAAAAGTTATAAATGGCTTTAAGCCTCATTTTAAAAAAGGCAAAGATTTACTATTTCTTATAGGTGCTGATTATTGGCCAGGTAAAATATATAGAATTGATTCCGCATATAAACTATATGAAGGCAATGTACTTGGAATTCTTACAGATAAATCACCTCGATCAGCTGATAAAGACTGGGTAACCGCTGATATATTAACCCTTTTAGAATTAAATCCTCTTTCTGTAGGTCAATGGAACAAACAGGGTACTGATATTGAATTTGCCGAAATATTTTTATTTTAAAAATCAATCAATCTTAAAACAAAAACAAAAAAATGAAAACAAAAGAAATAGAATATTTAGGAATTAACCTTGAAGCTGGTAAATGTGATGGTAATTCAGGGTTTTATTCAATTTATGATGAAGGTGCTTGTTATTTTAATCACACAGGTAAAACAATTGAGGAGGCCATTGATAACTCAAAAAAATGTATTGATGAATTTATAAACTTTTCCCCAAAAGATCTATTTGAGTTAGGATATGGTATTGATCATTATTGTAGAATTTGGAATTCAGATACACATTGCTTTACCGATCCTCGTTTATTAAATATTTTTTTAGACAAATTTTTGAATTCTAAAGTCAAAAGAATGCAATCTGAAATCATAAATCATCAATAATCAATAATAAATCAAAGAATGATTTCCGAAGACAAAAAACAACAAATATTACAAGCCTGTAAAATCGAAGATGTTATTGGTCATTATTATGATTTGAAAAAATCAGGAAAAAGCCTTTACACAAAATGCCCGATGTGTGGCAAAGAGGGCAAAGGAAAGGGCCTTATTGTTACAGCAAGTAAGCAAATCTATAAATGCTTTAGCTGCGATTTTTCAGGCAAATCTGCCGTTGCTTTTTTGATGGAAACAAAACATATTGATTTCATTGAGGCAATGAAAATGCTTTCGGAAATCACAAATATTCCACTAACCGAGATTCCGGCAATAAAAAAGAAAAAGAACAAACTTACATATTGCGATACGCAATTAAAAGCTTCAGGCCTTACGCACAATGATGTGAATTTCTTTATTAAAGTTGATAAAAACACTGAAAAAGAAGTTAAGGTTTTTGAATCAGGTACAAAGGATCAATATGGAAATATTGATTACACCGGTGATGATATTATTATTTGGTATTACAACCTTGAAGGCCTGCCGATAAAATACAAATCAAAATCCGGGCGAATGCGTGAGCTCTTCCGGATCCGGTACCAGAATCCGGATGCAAATCACGATCAGCACGGCAATCCTATGAAATATGCCAGTCCTGCCGGTTCGGGATCCCATTTATACATCCCCGAAAAACTTCGCCGTATGTACCAGGAGAGCCGATCATTCAAACGGCTGTATATCCAGGAAGGCGAAAAGAAAGCCGAGAAAGCCACCAAACACGGTATGCCGTCGGTTGGGATCATGGGGATCCATAACATTGCTTACAAGGGCCGCCTGCCCCAGGAGTTTCAAATGATAGTACAAAGGTGCAATGTTGAAGAAATTATTTTTGTTGTTGACGCCGACTGGAAGGACCTTTCAAACGAGCTTTCTCCAACCAAGCCAGTTGATCTTAGGCCCCGCACTTTTGCAAGTGCAGTAATCAATTTCAGAGATTATTTCAAAACTTTTAAGAATCTTGGAATATTCCTTGAGTGTTATTTTGCAGCTATTAAACCTAACGAAAAAGAAGACAAAGGCATAGATGATCTTTTGGCCAACACAATGGTCAAAGAAGAAATGAGGCTTCGCGAAGATTTTGATTATGCAATTAATGATGGCAAAGAGGGCCAGGGAACCTTTGTTGAAGTCCACCGGGTTTCCGGACTGGCTACTGCAAAAATATATGAGTTCTGGAACCTGCAAAGTGCTGAAGCTTTCGTTGAAGTTAATCGGGATAAATTGAAGGATCTTCCGGAATTTATCATTAATCGCAATCAATGGCGATTTAATAAATCAGGAAATCTTGAACTTTCACAGCCTCTTGATAATGATGAAATGTACTGGGAGCAAGTTTTAGCTTTCGACAGGTCAGGGAATGAAAAATCAAGCTACCGTTTCAGATATCTTTACGGTTACAATTTCTTCCGGAATCGTGGTTATGGCCGCATTAAAATGCTTGGAAACAATTATTTATTTTGTCATGTGCAAAACAAAACCGTTGAGATAGTTGAACCATACCAAATCAAAGATTATGCTATGGAATTCACTAAGGAAGTTGTAAAGAAGCATGAGAAAGTTGATGTTATGGATATGCTGTATCGAGGCGGAAAAATGTATTTTGGCCCCGACAGCCTTGGTAACCTCGATTTTGTTAATCCTGTATTTGAGCATGCCGGCAAAGATTATCAAAACCTTTATTTTGCCAATAAGATTTGGAAAGTATCTGCAGACAGCATAAAGGAATTTGATTACAGTGCTTTAGAGAACTATGTTTGGAAAGACAAAATACGTAATTTTGATGCTAAGCATATTCCCGGTCTTATCAAGCTCCGTGAGATCACTAAGGAATATCTTGACGAAAACAATGCAGAAACCGCAATGTATGATCATATCGGTAAGCTTGACCTGGTATTTTCCGAAAAGGCAAAGAAATCTCATTTCATTCAATTCATTTGGAACACCGGTGAATTTTATTGGAATAAGAAATTCAAGATTCAGAATAACGGAAAGCATAAGCCTTTGGATGTTGATGAAAGAACTATTGAAGAAAAATTTGAAACAACGCAACATTTTCTTTCAAAGGCTACTGCATACGGTTATTTACTTCATCAATATTTCGATAAATCGAAATCAAAGGCAGTGATCGGCATGGATGGGAAGCTTTCGGAGGTTGGAGCTTCAAATGGTGGTACCGGAAAATCAGTTGTTGGTGATTCGCTCAGGGAAGTGATCAGCCAGGTGGCCATAGGTGCGAAAAATAAAAAACTTACCGAAGATCCTTTCCTGATGGAGGAAGTGAACGAAAAAACCGATAGTGTTTTTTTGGATGATGTCAGGGCAAATCTTGACTTTGAATTTTTGTTTCCATACATAACCGGAAAGTTCCTGGTAAATGGAAAGGGAGAAAAGAAATTTACAATTCCTGATCATCTTACTCCCAAATTATATATCTCTACAAATCATGCTATAAATGGTGAAGGAACATCATACAAACGCCGGCAGTTTTATATTGCTTTCTCCGATTTTTACAATGACAAACATGTTCCGATCGATGATTTTGGTATTAATTTTTTCGATGACTGGGGCTTTGATCAATGGAATTTGTTTTACAATTTCATGGCTTTTTGCCTTCAATTGTATTTCAAGCACGGCTTGATCAATCCCCCTATGGAGCGACTTATACAACGGCGACTGAGGCAAAAGGTAGGAGAAGACTTCCTGCAGTGGGCCGATGAGTATTACACTTTCGATGAGCTTCAAAATGAGTTTTTAAACCATAACGATGTGAATGTTGCAATTCCACGAAAAGAACTAAATGATAGTTTTTTTGAACGAAACCCAACACAACGCAAATATGTTACCCCCCGGATTTTTAAAGAAAAATTCAAGGCTTATTGTAAGTACAGAAATGCCAGGTTTAACCCTCATAAATTTTTTGATAAGGAAATGACCGTATCCGGAGCGGATGATAAAGGTGGAGGAAAAGAATCGTTTACGTTGGGGGATGAGAAATATTCTATTTAAATGAAAAATGAAACAACATAAAATAAATATTATTAACTAAATAAATATATAAATATGGAAAACTTTCAAATTAATGATGTTCATGGTGATGATAAAGCCATGCATATAACAATTTCAGGTATTAATAAATTTTCAAATACTGAAATCAGAGAAACATTAGAAGTTGCTTTTATGAAAAAGCACTTTAGTAATAAAGAATATGATGAAGAAAAACAACTTAATGCAATCTTAATTAATAATCTAACTTTACTTTTTACAAAATTACATAGAAAAGAATTTTTAAACTATTATGGCCAGGCTATGCAATCAATAATTCAAACAACTAAAGGATTAACATCTGAAAATTCTGAAATTGAATTTATTTCAGAAACAGCCCTTGAATACGCAAAATCAATGATTCAATCATTATATGAAGATTATTATGATTCTTTTATTAAATAATTAAAATGGGTACACTTTTTAACCAATCAGAAAGAATACATTTCTCTTTAGATAAGGAGGATGTTATTAATGAAATACTTTACAATTTTAAAGATATTCAAAAAAAAACCGGATATAACCTATAATCAAGTTATAGAAACCTGTAAGCTGCTTGAGTTGCGTAGAAAAAATAAATTATATATTAAAAACGCTGATGCACATGATGAGCAAATGGCAGGCTTTGGCGAATTATTTAAAATTTTTAATGATATTTTTTATGAACACAATTAAGCGAATTTATTGATCAAATTAATTTCATTAACCTAAAAAATTTATAGAAATGGAAGTAGTACAATTTATTTACAAAGAAACTGAAGTTGATTTTCTGCCAAGCGGAAATGAAAACTTAATGGTAAATGCCACTCAGATGGCTAAAATATTTGGGAAAAGGATGGATGTTTTTCTAAAAACAGACCATGCAAAATTATTTATTGAGGTGTTTGAGCTCACACCATTTGGTGGGAGCTCGGTGCCTTTGAAACGTGAACAAATTATTAAAACTAAAAGTGGTGCTAACACTTATTTTCATCGCATATTAGCTTTAAAATTTGCTGCATGGTTAGACCCTCATTTTGAATTATGGGTTTTTTCTACAATTGATAAGATAATTCTTGGTGAATTTAAAGAATGGAAAGAGGCTACGGTTGCAAAACTAAAAGCTGAAAAAGAACGGGATTTAAAATATGAGGAACTCTCAAGAAAATATCCAAAAGAATTTTCAGAGTTCCTTGAGTTAGAAGGAAAGATCTCGAATGCTCAACAGATAAGATTAAGAACAATAAGGGCTTCTGTGGCTCAATTGCGGTTGGATTTGTTTAATGAAGATAATCAGACTATTTAAACACTTCTAACAAACCCCTGCCTTTATACGGAACTTCACATCAAAAACATTTTAAAACAGCCTCACACTTAAGCTTGTGAGGCTGTTTTTTTTCACCGGCCTTAGCCGGTGTTTTTATTTATGCGAAGCATACCTTTTATTATTTTTTTCCTTTTTCGTTGGCGTTTTGCCGCCGCCCCCCTTTTTTTAATTATTAATAGTGCAAAATTACAAGCTGTATATATATAATATATCTTATTTTTATTCTTTTTGTAATAATATACTTATATAAAAAGAGATAAGAGTTAGTGCATTAGTACGCACTTTTCTAATTTACTGGTATTCATTGCGTAATCCCGCACTTTTCAGGCACTTTTCGGCACTTTTCGCACTTAGTACGGAATAGTGCGGAATGCACTTTTGTACTAATGCTGTTAATCAATTATTTATGTAATTTTTTATGAATCCGTACTAATGTACTAATGAAATTGGATTATTCTGCAGGTGTGTGTGTGTGTGTATTTAGTTTTTTTCCTTCAATTTTATGCTACAAATATAATTCTTTTTTACTTTTGTCGGTGCATGAATGGCCGGCTTTCGATTAAATATCGAAAGATGATAACAATTTCAGTACCTACTTATTCTTATTGCAAGAAATTTGCAATTTACAGGGCAAATAGTGATAATG
>Ga0222696_1000596_pt1 | contig 15423 bp, 12 predicted proteins | sample AntAcemetage1400_FD_179817 | JGI IMG/M metagenome (GOLD analysis project Ga0222696, IMG submission 179817) | Saline water microbial communities from Ace Lake, Antarctica - #1400 | ecosystem: Environmental > Aquatic > Non-marine Saline and Alkaline > Saline | place: Antarctica: Ace Lake... | reverse complement strand
CTTTACCCTGAAACCATAGGAAAGATAAGCAAAGAAGCTGTTACGCAGATCTCGAATCAATATTTTAATCCTAATGCATGTGTAGTATCTACGACGGTTCCGGAGGTAAAAGCATAGGAAAAGGTAAAGGTAGAGGTAAAGGAAAAGCTGTATGATAAGAGAACCGATTGTCGCTGATAAGTTTTATCCCGCAGATAGGGTTTTATTGAAAGACCAGATAGAGTCTATGGTTGACAAGAAGGCTACTCCTAGGAAGGCATTGGGTGTTGTTTCGCCGCATGCCGGTTATTCTTTTTCAGGTAAAGTAGCTTGCGAGGTCTTTTCTAATGTCAAGCTAACTGATACAGTGATAATTCTGGGACCTAACCACACGGGCTTGGGTAAGGCGTTTGCCCTTTATCCTAAGGGTAGTTGGAATACCCCTTTTGGCAATGCTTATATTGACAGTGATTTTTCAGAGAGCTTATTAAGTAGATCCGAACTTATTCAGGAAGACGTTACTGCTCATTTGGCTGAGCACTCTCTCGAGGTTCAGGTTCCCGTGTTACAGCATTTTAAGCCGGATATAAAAATTGTTCCTATTACCATATCCGCTACAGAGCTTGCTCCCTGCCTGAAAGTGGCAGAGCAAATAGCAGCTACTATCACCGACTCAGGTAAAGATACGTTAATTGTGGCAAGCAGTGACATGACTCATTACGAATCTCAGCTTGAGGCTAAAAAGAAGGATAAACTCGCTATCGATGTTATTCTAAAACTTGACGAAGGCATGCTCTTTAAGAATGTAGAGGAATATAATATTACTATGTGTGGAGCTATCCCAACGATAGTTATGCTCTCGGCTGTAAAGGCCCTTGGGGCAAATTCCGCTCGTTTGGTAAGATACCAGACAAGCGGTGATGTGACAGGAGATTATAGCGAGGTTGTAGGTTACGCGGGTATTATAATAGAATGAAGAAAAATATTAAGAAAAAAATAGCTTTAGTGCTTGGTGGAGGAGCCGCGAGAGGCATAGCGCATATAGGCGCGCTAAAGGTATTAAAGCGGCACAAGATACCTATTGATATGGTAGTAGGCACAAGCATAGGCTCCATCGTAGGCGCTGTCTACGCCCTTGGGATACCATTAAAAGATATCGAGGCGCTTGCTCTAAAGACGGGCTGGAAGGATCTTGCTGATTTTGCCTTGTCAAAAACAGGTTTTTTAGAAGGAAGAAATCTGGAAAGGATAGTCCTTGAGCTTATTCAAGGCAAGGGTTTTAATGACCTTAAAATACCGCTTGCGGTAGTAGCTACCGATATAGAAAATGGTGAAGAGGTTGTGATTACTTCCGGAGATCTGGCGAGGTCCATACGAGCGAGCTGTTCAATACCGGGTATTTTTATTCCGGCGCGAATAAATTCCAGGATGCTTGTAGATGGTGGCCTAAGGAGTACTGTTCCTTCAGAGGTAGCCAAGAGAATGGGCGCTGATTTTGTAATCGCCATAGACGTAGGTTATTGTGTGCGCAAGGGCAAGATATCTAATATATTTCAGGTGCTTTTTCAGTCGATACAGATAATAGGAAGCGAGCTTAGTAAGCATGAGAGAAAACCTTCAGACGTAGTAATAGAGGTTCCCCTTGGGGAAGATATAGATCAGATGGCGTTTGATAAAGCCGCGGAGATAATATCTATCGGTGAAAAGGCCACGGAGGCAGCTATGCCTGGGTTATTAGCTCAGATGAAGAAGTCCTGCATGCTATGATAATGATGTGAAAGAAGAGTTTCGTAGCAACCAGCGCAGAATATTGCTTATGGCTTGCCATAAGCAGTTTGACAGGCGAGTAACATTTTTCGCACAAAACCCATTAACATAAGGTATAATAAGATTATGGAAGAAAAAAAACTGGAAGATAACGGCAAAGAAAAGGCCGCGGAGATGGAAAAGGCCTTTAAGGACGCTGGAAAGGATTTTTCACTATTTATTACAAACCTTAGTATGCAGGCGCTTGTTTCGTTGGGTGAGATACCAAATCCCATTGATAATAAAAAACAAGAAGACCTTGGACAATCTGTCTATATTATAGATACTCTGGATATGATCAAGAAAAAGACAGAGAATAATCTAAGTGCTGATGAGGGGAAGCTCTTAGATGACATACTATACAGTCTGCGCATGAAATATCTCGAACTTTCAAAGAAAGAGAAGCCTTAATATGAGTATCGGTTTTTTAGTTATCCTGTCTATCCTCTTTATTGTAATTATAGCTATGATGGCTGTAATTATGATTCTGCTTTTAAAGCAAAAAAAAGATGTATTTTCAAAAGAGGGCTTAGGTCTTGTCTCAGATGTAGGGGCATTGAAGTCACTGGTAGCTACAGTTGAAAACAATCAAAAGCTTAATCAGCAGGTGGTCCAGGAGCTTAAGGACTCTGTAAATAATGACTCAAAGACAGGTGACGCTATACGCCGCAATCTTGATACTACCTTGCGCGCGGTTGAAAGCATAAGACAACAACATGGTGAAAGCCAGAAGAGAGAGGCGGAGAATTTTCAATCTTTAAAGCGTCTCGAAAGCGTAATAGCAGGCTCCAAGCAGAAGGGCATTGCGGGTGAAAATATATTGCGCGAGGCCTTAAGCATCTTTCCACCCGAGATGATAGAGACGAATTTTAAGGTCAAGGGAAAAGAAGTAGAATTCGGGTTAGTGTTATCCGATAAGAAGGTCATGCCCATAGATTCTAAATGGCCCTCAACTGAATTGCTCGAATCTGTTACAAAAGAGGAGGACCCTATCAAGCTAGAACGCCTTATGCATAGGGTGCAGAAAGAGGTCTTAAAAAGAGTATCTGAGATAAGCCAATATCTCGACCCAAATACAACAACGCCGTGGGCCATAGGGGCTATACCTGATTCTATGTACTCTCTTTGCAGGGACGCTCATCATAGCGCGTATTCAAAGAATGTAATACTTGTATCTTATAGTATGCTCTTGCCATACCTTCTGATGTTTTTTAGCCTTCACCTGCAGTACTCCTCATCTATAGATATGGAAAACCTTACTCATTATCTTATCGATATCAAAAGAAATACAGAGCAGATGGGTGAGATACTTGAGAACAGAGTAGAGAGGGCGCGTGCACTGCTTTCAAGCGCCTCAGATGAATACCGCCAGATATTAGGCTCACTCAAAGGTTCGCTATCATCGATAGAGACGCAACAGGTGATGCCTAAAGAACCCACCACAAAATAATACCTACTAATCCCCTTTAAATGTTTGACAAGGCGCTAGCTTTATGATAAACTCTTATAAATACCTTTTTAATAAAAATTAAAAAGTATAAAATAATTGGGGGTCAATATGTTATCTTCCAGATCAGTTGTCGTAACAAAAAAAGCTATATCGCTTTCCATTACTATTCTATTTACTATTAATTCTCTATCATTTGCTCAAATGCCATCAAAAAATGCTTTACGTGAGAGATCGACAGCCTTGTCCAGTTCGGCAGATATAGTAGATTCACTTAAGCACGTAGACATATCCAGCTTGACTGCCCAAGAGATTAGAGAGCGCATACCTGCATATGAGTTACTAATGAAGAAGGCAGATCGAGAGTATTTTGATGCTGTAAAAGAATTATTTGATGTTAGCGGCATTACTTCTTTTGCCAAATCTTCCTTATCAGGTATTCCAGTTGAGGTAAAGGTTGAGAAGGTGCCTGCAATGTTTAAATCCCTTGAGATGACACCGCAGGAAGAAGAAGCGATGCTTCTTATATATGAGACCGGATTATATACTCCATATGCATATGGCAGGTGCTCAGTCGCGTTGAGATTATTGTTATTGGCAGGTATGTATGAAGATCCATTGGCCCCATATAAGAAGACTGTAGTTTCTTTCTTAAAAGATAAAATGGATAACTTCGATAAGAGTTATAATGGAGAAGATAAGTTATTCCTGGCATTTGGGTTAGCTGTTCTTGGGAGCAATTATAAAGAGATTGTGCCTGATTATAAGGATAATATCCGCTCTACCCTGAAAACCTACCGCAAAAGTGAGAACATCTATTATAATATGCTGTCAAATACAGGCTTGGCGATACTTGATGGGAATCTGACAGCTGATTACATTGCAGACATACTCCCAAAACTGGACAATGCCCTTAAAAAAGATGATCAAGATGGTAAATTATTATCAGCAGTAATAGTCGCGGCCCTTGGCAGTGTAGATGAAGTTATATTAAAGACACGCAGGAGAGATCTTCTTCGAGTATTTAAGCATGTTCAATACAATAGTTCTAAACACGACCATCTATTGTCTGTAATAGGCTTGGCAGCTCAAAGTAATAAAGATTCCGTATCATTATTTATAAAAGACAGTATCGCTAATTACGATATCGATAGTGAAAGCCAGGGCAATTCCGATTATAACCTTTTGCTATTACTGACAGGTAATAGTAAAGACGATAAGCTGCTATTAGCTCTTGGGCTTGCGGTTCTTGGAAAGAATAATAAGAAGATATTGGCTGAGTATCAGGATATGATCCGCTCTATTCTGAAATCTTACCGAACCAGTAAGAATACGCATTATAAGATATTCTCAAATATAGGCTTAGGAATACTTGATGGAAATCTGACATCTGATTATATCGCAGGCATACTTTTGGAACTGAAAGATGATCTTGAAAATGGTGACGCAGATAGTAAATTATTATCAGCAGTATCAATAGCGATACTTAGCAGGATAGAAGGTGTCATACATAGCAAATATAGGGGTCGTATTTTGTCGATATTAAAGGCTGCTTTGACAAGTACCGGTAATTATTCCTATTTCAGCACTAGGCCTGATAATGGCAACCATGCAAATCAGGGGTATACGTATTTGTTATCAGTAATAGGGCTGACAGCCTTAAGCGAAGAAGTAGAATCTCTGTACAGAATTACAATAGAATATCCTGGAACCCAAAAGACAGATACTATTTTTGGCAAAGACGCATATGAACTTGCGGATAGCCTGACCCAAACAATTCCTAAGGAATTAGGCATATCATTAACTGCTTTATCAGATAAAAATCTGAAATTATTGCTTAAGGAAGACCCAGCAATAGAGACTACAGGATTAGATTCATTGATCCCTTCTGGCCCGATGATAGCGGACATTGATCATAAAGACATGCTTGAAAGTGCATTGAGTTATACCCTCTCTAGTGCAGTCGAGACTGCCAAATCCTCCTCAGGAGGTACAGTGGAAGTAAGCAATCGGGAATTGAATATGGTGAGAGAAAGGATAACTGATTTAATGGGTAAAGATGGTGTAAGAAGTACTAACTCGCTGACCAGAGCGCATGCAAGAGAATCCTTATCCAGATATGACAGAGAGATAGTAACACCGCTTATAGGAGAGCACCTATCAACTAGCGCACAAAGATTGAAAGAGGATATGGAAAACGCGCATTCAGCGGCTGTAGATATACTGGAAGTGAGTTTCCAGCTTTGGGATGCTTTTTATCAGGCGCAGGAGAGGTATCACCGAGCTGTAATTAGTGATATCGATAAACTTATTGCTGCTGAAGATATTGCTAACCCTCCTGACAAATCTTTGCCAACAGATAAATTGGATATGTCTACTATCTTGGAATTAAATTATCTACGACAACGTATACCTTATCTATTAGGTAAATGGGGCTTTAGGAGTACTGATCCATTAAAACAAAGAATCGCAGTATCAGATTTATTCCTTCTTAATACCATGATAGCCAATCTGGGTATAGATGAACAGTTATCGCCTAAAGAGAAAGCTTTTAAAGCTCATATAAAGAACGAGGCGGCGCGGTTCACACTTGCAAATAGAGCTGATTATCGTTCTTTTCCTCAGGAGGAATACAGCCGCTCAATAAAGGGGTATTACTATGGTGTAGTTAAGATTATTGATGGGATAATTGATGGTGAAAGTTCTGTTTTAAATCCCAGATCCTCATCAGCAGGTATCTCAGTGAAAGCAGACAATCTGGAATTGGGTAGTATAGATGAAACGATAAACTTTTTAACGAGCGATAAAGGTTTAAGAAGTACTAGACTGTTGACAAGGTTAGCAGCAGCAAAGGCTTTAGCGATATTTGATAAAGAGGTAATAGCGCCATACATGGATAAAATCCTAACTGTTTTAACAGGTACTGATGGTCTAAATAATAGCGACCAATGGATAAGGTCAGGAGCAGCAGTGGCTCTATCCAGATTTGGTGAGACAGTACTCTTGCGTTATACAGTGGATATAAATAAAATAAGAACTATTCTTATGGGCAATGAGGGCTTAAGAAGCAGTAACGCATTGATAAGTTCAGAAGCAAAAGAGGCTCTGTATAGGTTTGATAATGATCTAGTTGCTCCATATTTAAGTGAGGATATAACAATATTAATTGGAGACAAGGGCTTAGGAAGCATCGACATATTAGAACAAGTAGCGGCAGCGACAGCCCTGACCAGATTTGATAAAGATGCAATTGCTCCATATATAGACAAAATAATAGCTATTTTAACAGGTGAAGATGGATTAGGAAGTGATGCGCTATGGATAAAAACATGTGCAGCAGAGGCCCTGGTTAGATTAGATAAGGATACAATCGCGCCATACCTAAAGGAGATACTAACATATCTTACAGGTGAAGAGGGTCTAGAGAGTATTGACTCATGGACTAAGGCAAAAGCAGCGGCAGTGCTTCAGTTAATAGGCAAAAAGTTTTTACCCGTTAACATAGTTGCTATAAGCTACTCAGGTCTTGAAGCACCAATTACTATCCTTGCAATGGATGCATATGAGCTTGAAGAGAGGCTGAATCAGGAGCTGCCTGATGATCTAAACATAACCTGTAAAGCCATGTCAACTGATGTAATAGCATTATATTCGTTGGCTCTGGCGGATAGCGATAGCATTGTTGTGAATATAAAACAGGAAAGCATGCTTGAAGCTGCATTGGCATTTATGATTTCAAATCAAATATTAGGCAGGGTAATTACTGCGGAAAATGGATTTGCTTTTACCAAGGCCTTTTCAGCAGGCAATGCGATTTCTAAGGTAGGTAAAGGGCCTGAGCTACTGGAGTACCTCAATTCTAAGGAATATCTGGCTACTATTCGTGAGCTAGAGTACAAACTAAGTTTCCCACAGCTCGATTACAGGGCATTATCAGCAATGCAGATGGCCCTATTGTTCAGGATTGATAATAGCCTCTTTTTAAAGAATAGAGAAAGAATATTGTCCGTACTAGAAGAATCTCTAGGAGACAAAGACCTTTATATAAAATTATTATCTATGGCGGGATTGGCGTCTTTGAGCAGCCTGGATGCTGACATACTATTAGAGAATAAGGGTGATATATTGTCTATTCTTGAGACAGGTATGCATAGCGGTATATCGTATTATAAGCTGATATCAGCTATCGGGCTATTGTTGCTTTCTGATGTTGATAAAAACACATCAGATAAATATTTTAAGATGGCATCCGCTATAGTAGAAAAAAATCTAAAGGGAAGCGATCCAAGCAACAGGCAATTGGCAGAGATGGCGTCTCTGGTCATAACAGGAAAAGATGCTCCATACGCAGCAGGCACAGATGCCTCGTTTAACGACAAGATGCCTGAGCTGCGGCTAAAAGATAGAGATTTTTCACCTCCTGCCGGTTTACCTAAATCCTCCTCATCAGATTTTAACAGCAGGAAGGTAAGCAAGCTTGAAGCAATCAATATCGATGAATTGATGACTTTATTAACAGGCGAGGAAGGTATTAAGAGTGCCGACTTATTTATAGCAGCAGATGCGGTGGATCTCATATCAGAATTTGACAAAGAAGTAATTGAGCGATATATAGAGATAGATGAGATAACAGATGTCTTTGCTAGTTATTTGACAAGTGGTAACCCCTGGACAAGGGCGTATGCTGTTGCAAAGTTATCCGGATTAGATAAAGATCTCCCCGAGCCATATATAAAAGATGTTATAGACTTTTTAAGAAGCAATAAAGCTTTTGGGAGTAGTGTTCGAAAGACACAACTAAGGGCAGCAGCTATCCTATCCAAATTTGATAGAGATCTGCTCGGCTCGTATATGAATCCGGATGATATAGTACAATTTTTAGCAGGAGAAAAAGGTTTTGAAAATAGCACTCCATCAACAAGAGAATATGCAGCGGAACTATTATCCGGCTTTGGCAAAGACGCGATCGCTCCATATATAGATATAAAAAGGGTAACAACTAGTTTAGTTAACTATCTTGAAGGTGCTGATGACCCATGGAGAAAGGCAAGGGCAACGTCAGCATTACAGCAATTACTTGGAAAGGATAACTTCCCGGTGATATTCAAGCTCGTTTTTACCGGTCCGGATTATAAAGAACCTCTTACGATTCTTGTGAAGGATGCTTACAAGCTTAGAGATATGTTGAACCAGTCTCTCAGCCCGATTACAGGGAGTTCCTTTATCGCTGTAACAGACGATAGTATCCGTTTATTGCCTCATATTAAATCTTCTTCAGCAGGCGATCTATCAGTAGATGATCTTGAGGATAGGGTAACCTTCTTAGTAGGTGAAGAGGGCCTAGGAAGTACCGATGAACGTACTAGGGCATTTGCGGTAGAATACTTGTTAGAATTGCCGGAGAAGGGCTATGCATCGCATAAAGATAAGATAGTAGCTGTTTTAAAAGATGGTTTGACAAACATAGATCCGGTTATCAGATCAGATGCGGCAAAAGGTCTCGCCAGCTTCGATGTGGGAACACTCTCAGAGCATGGGTTGGACCCATTGAAGGTAATAAGTGCCTTACCATTCGATATGCCCATAGCACCGGTTGGGCCAACAGTTCCTTTATCTAAGAGTTCCTCATCAGGGCTATCCCTTACACCAGAGGAGATAGAGAATATTGAGCTTGCCGCTAAGGCAGCCAATTTAAGTAACGTAATAGGTACTATAGTATACGATGATACTAAACTCTCAGATGAACAACAGCAGAAACTCCAAAACTTAATAGGCACAGGCAAGGATAGCCTTCTTACGGATCTTGAGGCAAAGTTAGGAGGCTGCAAGGTAAGACTTATGTCTCAAGGTGGTATTGAGGATAATGTTAATACAATAATAATCTCAACTGAGCAACTAAGTGGTTTTGAGCAGGCTAAGTTTTTTATTGTAGAACAGGCAAGTCAGGATATGGCCAGAGACATGAGTTACGCTAAGATAGTCCCTCTTATAGCGATAGCAAAGGGGTTGTTAGGCTTAGAAAATATTAATGAGCATCATGATCTTTACCTAGCGCTTAAAGCCGCGATAAAAAGCTTAAGCCGAGGTCAGCTTAATGATAGTGCAATTGAGGCAGCTATTACAGCCTATATAACTGATAAGCTGATCTTTATAATGCTGCCTCTTCCAACATCTTATGATTATGACAATCTTGAGCAGTTACAGCGCCAGGCGCTTATGGTACTGATCGCCGCTTAGGCTTAAGTTGACAAATATTGCCTGCCCTGCCTACCGGCAGGCAGGCAATGCAGAAACTGTCAACTTAGAGGAATATTGTCTAATACAATATATACTTTACTTTGTAATTACCATTTGCTATACTATCTTCTATGAAAAGCAAGTTATTTACAGTACTAAGAATATTCGTAAGCGCATTTCTTATAGGCCTGCTTTTTTGGCTTATGCGCGATAGTCTTCCCAGCATATACACAGCCATAAAGAGCGCCAACAGGCCACTTCTTTTATTAGGATTTCTCGTCTATGCTAGCACAAGTATCTTGATAGGCTTCAGGCTCCAAAAAGTACTGTCTGTGCAGGAGATTAACCTAAGCGTAAAAGAGTCCACATACCTTACATTCATAGGTTATTTCTTTAATAATTTTATGCCAACCTCTTTTGGTGGCGATGTTCTAAAGGCCTATTACGCCGGAAAAAAATCAAATAAAAAAGCAGGGGCGTTTGCCGGCGTATTTATGGATAGGGTTCTTGCTCTGATACCGTTTACATTTATACCTGCTATCACTATTACATTCTTCGCGCATAAGATAAATAACAGACTTATCGTTGCTGCGGTATACTTGCTATTTGTAGGTTGCATGGTATTCGTATGGCTTCTGCTTCATAAGAAGACAGCAAAATACCTCGCTTTTATAATAGAACCTTTTAAGGAGAAATTCTGGTATGAAAAGATTAAAAGTGGTTACGAATTTTTAAATCTCTATTCACGGCACAAGATAGTATTGACATGGAGTCTTATCTTATCAGCCATCGCGCAGATATTATCTATAGTAGCCACGTATTTATATGCGAGGGCGCTTGGTGTAGACTATGTTAGCATAGGGATATTTTTTATTATCGTGCCTATTGTAGCTATTGTGACACTTACACCATCCTTAAACGGGCTGGGTGTAAGAGAGGGTGCTTTTGTATACCTCTTGAAGGCGTATATGCCCAGTGAAAAGGCGTTCGCGTTATCTATCCTTGTTCTTGCCTCGTTAATATTATTCAGTATCTTTGGCGGTTGTGTATACGGTTTTAAGAAAAGCATATTTACATTAAAGGCAGAGGAGGCTAAATGATGGATAAGGAATTGCTTGATATACTCGCGTGTCCGGCTTGTAAAGCTGATGTAAAGCTTGAAGGGGGCAGGATAGTCTGTACTGATTGCGGCAGGCGCTATCCGATTAATGATGATATACCGGTTATGCTTGTAGATGAGGCTGAGCTGCCCGATAAAAATGAAAAAAAGTAAATCAAGAGGGGAAGAGAGTAAAATGAAAAAAGTACTCGTAATACACGGTCCGAATCTTAATCTTTTAGGTAAGAGGGAAGAAGATATCTATGGCAAGATGAGCCTTGAGGATATAAATAACTCTCTAGCCGAAAAAGCAAAGGCGCTTGGTATAGGCGTAGATTTTTTCCAGTCCAATCATGAAGGGGATATGGTCCAGAGGATACAGGATGCCAAAGATGAAGGTTTCTCCGCTATATTGATAAATCCTGCCGCGTATACGCATACGAGTGTCGCTTTGCGCGACGCGGTAAGTGCTATAGACATACCGGTTGTGGAGAGTCATATATCTAATATATATGCGCGGGAAGAATTCCGTCATACGTCTTTAATAGCCCCTGTTGCCGCTGGGCAGATAGCGGGTTTTGGCGTAAATAGTTATATTCTCGGGCTTGAGGCGATAGTAGAACTGATCAAATGATTATCGCGGATAGGATAAAAAAGACAAGGCGCGCTTTAAAGCGCTTTAATGCGCAGGCGTTAATCGTATCGAATCCATCGAATATATTTTATCTAAGCGGATTTAGAGGAGACGACTCTGTTCTTCTTGTTACTCCTGATGAGAATTACATAATAACCGATTTCAGATTTGAACAAGAGGTGGCAAAGAATTCCCCCGGATCTGAGATAATTACAGGCCAAGGTAACATTTATCAGAAGATAGCCAAGCTCACAAAGAGGCTTTCCATAAAACATATAGGCTTTGAGTCCGCGCATATTAAGGTCAGGCAAGCGGAGATACTGGGTAGTTTGATCGCAGGTAAACTTATTCCTGTCGTAGATATTATTGAGAACTTAAGAATTATAAAATATCCCGACGAGATAGCTGCTATCAGGACTTCCGCATGTATAGCAAAGAAGGTATTAAAAAGGATTATTAAAGAAATTAAAAATGGTAAGACTGAGAAGGAGATAGCTGCTCAGATAGATTTTCTTTTAAGAAAAGAAGGGGCAGATAAGAACTCCTTTGATACTATCGTTGCTTCAGGTGAGAATTCCAGCATGCCACACGCGAGGCCACAAAAGAGGAAGATCAGGACCGGGGACGCTGTGGTACTTGATTTTGGCGCGACTTGCGATGGCTATAGTTCTGACTTGACAAGAACCTTCTTTGTAGGTAAAATATCAAAACATCTATCATTACTATATAATACAGTATCAATCGCGCAGAAAAAAGCTATAAGCAGGGTTAGTCCTGGCGTGAAGATCTCTGAGATAGACAAGGCAGCACGAAGCTATATAACTGAGAAAGGTTTCGGAGATTATTTTGGTCACGCGACAGGCCATAGTATAGGTATAGATGTTCATGAATTACCCGGTATCAATTCCAAAAATTATGCTACACTTAAAGAGGGCATGGTTTTTACTATTGAGCCAGGTATATATATACCTGGTTTTGGCGGAGTGCGAATAGAGGATATGGTCTTGGTAAATAAAAAAGGATGTGAGGTCTTGACCCGATGATAGCTACTAGTGATTTCAAGAACGGTATCTCTATAATATTGGATGGTGTGCTTTTTCAGATAATCGAGTTTCAGCACATAAAGCCGGGTAAGGGAGGTGCTTTTGTACGTACAAAACTTAAGAATATGCGCACAAAGGCTGTTATAGACAGGACCTTCAGGGCAGGCGAAAAGGTTGAAGATGCCTATGTGACGACAAAAAAGATACAGTATACATACAATTCCGGTACCAGCTTTTTCTTCATGGATTCAGAGACTTACGAAGAGGTTCTTATCCCCGAATCGGTTATAGGCGATGATAAGAAGTTCCTAAAAGAGGGTTTAGAGATAACATCCCTCTGGCATATAGACCAGATCGTGGATATCAACCTTCCTCCGGCGGTAGTCTTCAAGATCGAACATACCGAACCGGGCATAAAAGGTGATACCGCAAAAGCGGCTTTTAAGCCGGCCAATATAGAGACAGGCGCCGTAGTTTTGGTGCCTCTTTTTGTTAATACAGGCGATAAGATAAGAGTAGATACCCGTACGGGTAATTATTTAGAAAGAGCATGAATCAGGTAAAGGCAAAGATAAAGGTAAAGAGTTGCGTAAACATATAGAATCTTACCTCTACCTTTACCTATACCTATTTTTTAAGGAGATAACATCATGAATCTCAAAGAGATCAAAGAGATAATAAGCCTTATGAATGAGCATAACCTCTCGGAGATTGAGGTAGACAAAGGCGACCAGAAGATTAAACTCAAGAAGGCTACAGGGCAGTCTGCTGGCGTTGTCTTCGAGCAGCCAGCCTTTACTGTACCGGTAGCGCAACAGGCCCAAAAACAGGATATTAAAACACCTGAACCTGAAGTTAAGCCATCAAACCTTATAGAGATAAAGGCCCCTATAGTAGGTACATTTTATAGCGCGCCTTCACCTGAAGCAGCGCTGTTTGCCGAAGTGGGTCAGGAGATAGAGGTTGGCCACGTGGTCTGCATTATAGAGGCCATGAAACTCATGAATGAGATAAAGTCAGAGGTTAAGGGCAAGATAGTTGATGTATTAGTTGAAAATGCTGATCCGATTGAATTCGGACAGATACTCTTTCTTATAGAACCGTCATAATAATATGTTTTCAAAGATCTTAATCGCCAATAGAGGCGAAATAGCTTTAAGGATAATACGTGCCTGCAAAGAATTAGGCATCAGGACCGTAGCCGTATATTCAGAAGCTGATGTAAATTCTCTCCATGTAAAGTTTGCGGATGAGGCCATCTGTATAGGTGCGCCATCCTCAGCAAGCTCATATCTTAACATACCAGCCATTATAAGTGCCGCGGAGATAACAGATGTAGAGGCTATCCATCCTGGCTATGGTTTCTTAGCGGAGAACGCGCATTTCGCCGAGGTATGTGAATCCTGTCAGATAAAATTTATCGGCCCCCGACCCGAAAGCATGAAGCTTTCAGGCGATAAGATGGCGGCCAAGCTTGCTATGAAGAAAGCAGGTATACCAACGATCCCGGGAAGCAAGAGTGTAATAAATACAAAAGAGGAAGCGTTAAAGGTTGCCAAGGAGATTAAATACCCTGTTATTATAAAGGCCAGCGCCGGCGGCGGCGGAAAAGGTATGAGGGTAGCTCACAATGATGTCAGGCTGGGAAGCGCTTTTTATATGGCACAGAACGAAGCAGAGGCAAATTTTGGCGTTCCTGACGTTTATATAGAAAAGTGTATTGAGAATCCCCGTCACGTCGAATTTCAGATATTAGCGGATGAGCATGACCATATAGTACATCTTGGTGAAAGAGATTGCACTATCCAGCGCAGGCACCAGAAACTCATAGAAGAGTCGCCCTCTCCGAGCCTTGATCCCAAGCTGCGTAAAAAGATAGGTGAGCTCGCGGTAAAGGGCGCTAAACAGATAGGCTATGTCAATGCCGGTACAATGGAATTTCTGGTTGATAAGAATGATGATTTTTATTTTATGGAGATGAACGCGCGCATACAGGTCGAGCATCCTGTTACTGAGATGGTAACGGGTATAGATCTTATAAAAGAACAGATAAGAGTCTCATCCGGAGAAAAACTCGGATACGACCAGAGCGATATCGTTATAAGAGGCCATGCCATTGAATGCAGGATAAACGCGGAGGATCCTGATAATAACTTTATGCCTTCACCGGGCAAGGTCGACAGGTTCCATGTCCCGGGGGGTAGAGGCGTCAGGGTCGACAGCCACATCTACGCGGATTACAGCATACCTCCATTTTATGATTCCATGATAGCAAAGGTTATAACGCATGGCCAGACTAGAAGTGAGGCCATATATATAATGCACAGGGCGTTGGATGAATTTGTAATAAGGCCGCTTAAGACGACCCTACCATTTCATATGAGGGTCATGACAGATGACGCCTTTATAAGAGGCAAGATAGATACGAGTTATGTTGAGAAATTTTTAGGCGAATCAAACACATAAACCAAGGAGTAAAGCAGCATGAAGAGGATCGGAGTTTTGACAGGTGGTGGTGATTGCCCGGGCTTAAATCCGGTAATCAGGGCGGTAGTAACAAAGGGAATAAAATTAGGTTATGAAGTAGTTGGTATTAAGGATGGATGGAAAGGCCTTATCGAGGGTTCAACGATGAAGCTTAGCGAGAGTACTGTTTCAAAGATACTTACAAGAGGCGGAACTATTCTCGGTACGAGCAGGACTAATCTATATAAGGATCCACAGGATAAGGACAAGGCTATCAAGAATTTTAAGAAGCTCAACCTTTACGCTTTAGTAGCGATAGGCGGCGAGGATACACTTGGTGTCGCTAATAAGCTTAATAAGGAAGGCCTTAATGTGGTTGGCGTACCAAAGACGATCGATAATGATTTAAATGCGACGGATTTTACATTTGGTTTTGATACAGCTATAAATATCGCTACTGAATGCATTGACAGACTTCATACAACAGCTGAGAGCCATCATCGTATCGTGGTCTGTGAGGTTATGGGCCGTCATGCAGGATGGATAGCTGTTTATACAGGTATAGCCGGTGGAGCGGATGTTGTTCTTATTCCGGAGGAGCGCATAGATGTTAAAGAGGTCTGTGATACATTGAAAAAAAGCTATAAAAAGAACAAGGGATATGGGATAGTCGTAGTATCAGAAGGCGCTCAGTTTAAAAAAGGCGATATGG
>Ga0222696_1000580_pt1 | contig 15965 bp, 12 predicted proteins | sample AntAcemetage1400_FD_179817 | JGI IMG/M metagenome (GOLD analysis project Ga0222696, IMG submission 179817) | Saline water microbial communities from Ace Lake, Antarctica - #1400 | ecosystem: Environmental > Aquatic > Non-marine Saline and Alkaline > Saline | place: Antarctica: Ace Lake... | reverse complement strand
GCCTGGATAAGTTCCATGTCGTTTTGATCAAATGGGATCACCTTGTCTCGAAAATCAGACGGCTCTCTTAATAGATCGTGCCTGTTTCTCTTTTTGTTAATCAATTGAATAACACCTAATGTCTTGCCATTATGTCCGATCATAGGGACCAGCAACATGGAATGGGATTCATAATTTGAGCGACGATCGTAATCCCTATTAAAACTGTAAGAGGCAGATTCAGGGATGTTGTAGGCATCCTCCAAAATCAAGGGCTCTTGGGATATGGCGACAAAACCACTAATCCTCTGGGGCGTTATCTCCATCAAGTTACTGCTATCGTCTATGGTTAAACCCGAAAGGATAAACTTGAGCTTCGCTTTCCCCTGATGCTCAACCACCTGGTAAAATGTACCCTCATCGGCATGGGTGAATTCCTTTCCCGTATCCAAGATTTTTGTGAAAATATGAGAGATATCCTTGGTTTGAGATAGGGTGATGCCGATATTGATGATATCCCGCAATTTGCGATGAGAGAGATCCAGACTCTCCTGGAATGGGTCCCGCGCGTCCCTTGGATGCCCCACTTGATTAAAGTTACCGTTTTCCATATTTTTTACCCCTCATGCCGTGCAGGCTCTCAGCGTTCCGAGTCTTCCGCTGAACTCGCGAACTGTTTGGTTTTTCAGAGGAAAGAGTATACAGAAATTGCGTTTTTGTGTCAAGACGTTGACCTGACCGGCCCTGACGCAGCTTGCGCATTTTCGAGTTTTCATTTGACATTCTCAGGTTCAAAGGTATGATATCCGTATGGATGGAAAATTCATGAATCCTTTTCAATACGAGGCCGCCTTTTCCGTTTTCAATGCACGCTAAAACCAGCACTTCCGAACCTATTCCGGCCTTTTTCTTTTCTTCTGAGAGATCAACTGATCTATTCGTTGACCTCTGGCTCTGCCTGGGAATCGCAGCCGTGTACCTCCACGTGCTCCAGTACCCCTTCATCAGATTTGATGACCCGCTATATATCACGGAGAACCCTTATGTTCAATCGGGGTTGAGCTGGAGCGGCATCCGCTGGGCGTTCACCAACGTTTCCGCAGGGTTCTGGATGCCGGTTACCTGGCTCTCTTTCCTGTGCGATTACGAGCTCTATGGCCTCAATCCTGCCGGCTACCATCTGACCAACATACTCCTCCACATGGGAAACAGCCTGCTCCTTTATCGGGTGCTCAGGCTCATGACCGGGACGGTGTGGAGAAGCGCTCTTGTCGCCTTTTTGTTTGCCCTTCATCCACTGCGAGTCGAATCGGTGGTCTGGATCAGCGAACGGAAAGACGTTCTGAGCACCTTTTTCTGGATGTGCACCCTTTTGGCCTATTACTATTACGTAGCGCGCAAGGGTGCCATGCGATATATGGCCGCAATGTGTACGTTCATCCTCGGTCTCATGGCCAAGCCAATGATCGTGACCCTCCCCTTTGTTCTCCTGCTGCTCGATTACTGGCCTCTCGGGAGATATCATTCTCTCACCCAGAGAAAACATAAAGCCAAAAATATTTTCTTTGGTCTTGTGACAGAAAAGATCCCCTTTTTCATTGTCAGTGCCATTTTCAGTGCATTGACCTATACGGTACATACAATGGCCGGTCTTGTCATCTCTTTTGGCGCCCTCACCCTCGACTTGCGGTTAGCCAATGCGCTTCTTTCTTATCTCGTCTATATAAAGAAAATGCTATGGCCATTTGATCTGGGTATCTTCTATCCTCACCCAGGGGCCATAGAATTGAAAGAAATAATTCCTACGGCACTCGTTCTTGGTCTGTTCACTTTCATAGCGATCAGATTCTTTCGAAAATGTCCTTATTGGGTCGTGGGGTGGTTCTGGTTCCTGGGGACACTCCTCCCCGCCATCGGTATCGTTCAGATGGGGTTCCAGGCTTCAGCCGATCGATACAGCTACATACCACTGATAGGCCTGTTTATCCTGATCGCGTGGTCGGTCCCCATAATTTCGGCACGGCCTCCCTGGAAAAGACCCTTGATCGTTGTGCTGGGCTTGGGCGTTATCATTGGGCTCTCAATCAGGACCTGGGATCAGACGCTTCACTGGCGAAGCACGCTCTCCCTCTTTACACACACCCTGAGCGTCACAAAAGACAACTGGCTCATGCATCATAATCTCGGGATTCTGCTCAGTGAAAAGGGGATGCCTCTCGAGGCGGCATCTCACTTCACACGAGCCCTCGAGATCAAACCCTACTATGAGAATGGGATGCAGGCTGTTTGTCTTGCCATGTCTCCTGTCCGGGGCAATTCCTTCCCTCATGGCACCGTGGTTACCCCGAAACCTGCAACCGGCTCGATCCAAGACGACTACACGGTCTCTCAACAATACCTCTTGGCCGGGAAATTTGACCAGGCCATAAGGGTGTTGCAAAAGGCGCTCCTCTCAGATCCTGTATCGCCGACCACCCACAACAATCTGGGCGTTGCACTCCTGCGAAAAGGCCATATTCCCGAGGCCATGGCCCACTTGGCATTTGCGCTGAAATACAGATTAGAATTCCCGGAGGCCCATTACAATCTGGGAAAGGCGTATGACACCCTGGGATACAATAGCCAAGCCCTCCTGCATTATGAAAAGGCCCTTCTCCTGAGACCTGATTACAAAAGGGCTCGGGACGCGGTTGAACGGGCAAGGAAGGAGGGGGATGTTCGGAACAACGCTGCGCATTAGAAAAACTTGCGCAAATCGGCCTGCCCAACTATAGTGCCCTGAACCATTTTGGAAATCTTTCGATCTGTGAGATTAGAGTCCGTAGAAAGCGATTAGATTGTTGTTTCACCGCTTTCTCGCGGGGGCTGATCAGGGTTAAGGAACATGCCGGAATCGACTTGCTTATCGGCCAAACTTAAGGCCCGGCATCATGTAAAGGCAAGATTTGTCATTGTCGGCATATGGAATACTATTTTCGGTTATGGTATTTTTTGTTTGTTTGACACGTTTTTCGCGTGGCTTTTTTCAGCAAGATTTTCCGCCTACATGTGTGCCATGGTCCTGGCACAGGTCCTTGCCGTCATGAATGCCTATATCTGGCACAAGTACGTGACCTTTCGGTCCAAGGCAAAAGGGAGGGCAATAATCAAGGAATTTCTAAAATTTACGGCAACTTATATGGTCACCTTTTGTCTGAGCCTGATCTTGCTCCCCGCTCTCGTGGAAATCATGCACATCCTGCCCAAGATATCCGCTGCAATTATTACGCTGATTTGCACGGTTATCAGCTACCTGGGCCATTCAAGGTTTTCATTCAGAGCGTATAAATAGGCTGAAATACCTTGTCAAAAGATATAGATACAATAGTGACTGCAGAAATCCGTTCGCTTATTCCATAGGGTATATTTTAGAAACCTGTGAAACTGTTACGAATTGAGTCCCTATTTTTTTATGTTTAGACTGATTTTTTGATATCATATGACCAAACTGTGATTCAAATTAGGAAATAATTCTTGATGCACTGTTTTCCTGAAACCTGGATGGATCGGTATGGAACTATGTTTTTGCAGGACTTGTATCCCGCATTTTACGGAATTATCTTGTCAAGAACATGCTTCGTTTGGGATATAGGAGTATATGGATATGGACCCAAATGATTTGGCAGAAAGACCAATCCATTGATTCAAGGAAGGGCGACATTTTTTGCTATGCTTATAAACATCTTCAGGGACAAAAAGGTGCTAATCACCGGACATACCGGGTTTCAGGGCGGCTGGTTGTCGCTTTGGCTGAACACCCTCGGGGCCAAGGTTGTTGGCTATTCCCTTGAGCCTCCATCGGAGCCAAACTTGTTCGAGGTGATTGGATTGTCCAAAGACCTCTGCGATAATATTCACGGCGACGTGCGTGACTTTGAAAAGCTGTATGGGGCCTTTGCGAACTACAGACCGGATGTGGTTTTTCATTTGGCGGCCCAGTCTTTGGTGCGGCCTTCCTACAAATCGCCTGCCCTTACCTATGAAACAAATGTTATGGGAACCGTCAATGTACTTGAAGCAGCCCGACAAACGAAAAGTGTTCGGGTCATTGTTAATGTGACGAGTGATAAATGCTACAAGAACCAGGAATGGATCTGGGGTTACCGGGAAAATGATCCCATGGGTGGCCATGACCCTTATAGCTCCAGCAAGGGATGTGCTGAACTTGTGACCGCTGCCTACAAGAATTCGTTTTTTCCTCCGGAAAAATATGGAACGGATCATGAAGTGGGGGTCGCTACCGTCAGGGTCGGAAATGTTATTGGTGGAGGTGACTGGGGGGAGGACCGACTCATACCGGATTGTGTACGTTCGATAAACCAGGATAAAGATATTGTAATCCGCTACCCCAAGGCAATACGGCCCTGGCAGCATGTCTTAGAACCTCTTTATGGGTACTTACTTTTGTGCGCGAAGTTGTGGGAGAAAGCCCCGCGATATAGCGGCGCATGGAATTTCGGCTCTACGGATGGCAAGTTATGGACGGTGGAAGATATTGCAAAAAAGATTTGTAATCTCTGGGGAAACGGTAAATGCGTTATTGACAGAGATCTTCATCCCCATGAGGCCCATTCGCTTACCATTGACTGTAGTAAGGCGAGGAAAATGCTCGATTGGAATCCCCAATTTAAGGTAACAGAAGCCGTTGAAAAGACGATTGATTGGTACAAAGTTTATTACCAAGGCGCCGGACCAAATGAACTCAAAAGATATACTGCTCATCAAATAGAGAATTACTGTTTAAATTTGTGAACGTAGTTTATGAGAAATCCAATAACTTATCGAAATATATGGTTTTCTGTACAGGAATATAATTCCCGTGTCTGTTGGTAAGGGGGCATTTATGGAAGCATTAAGGAAAAGGATGCTTGTGGAAAAAGATGGATATATTAAAGTACCGGTCCCCTCCAGCTTTGGCAAACAGGTTGAGATTATAGTCATGCCGGTATGCGAGCAAAATTTTGAGGAGTCGGAATATTTTGAATGCGTGGGAGAGGACGGTACCTCCTATAGATTACAGGATTGGACGGATAATGAATTCAACAAGGCAAGCGTATTAAGTGCATTCAAGGATGATGACACCACTGCTGAGGAGATATTTGATGTCTGATGTCGGCGCCCTTGCCTTGGTGAAATACGAATACAAAAACAAATCAGGCTGGAAGGTAAGGCCCGGGTTAATTACTGGCGAGTATCAAGATGATTATCAGGTGACTTGCATCACCAAACAGGTGGACAAATACAGGCACGAAGAAACATCAGTTATTATTGGGAATGATGACCTTGCTTCGGGAAAGCTCAAGAGAAGGAGTATTGTACGAACACATAAGACCTTCTGGATTGAAAAAAATCAGTGCAAGAGAGTCGCTGCCCTAAAAAGGGATGTGACAGATAAAATATTGCGGTTCAATGAAAAATACAATGTGCGAAATTACTATGATTTTGCTCACAATGGAGAACCTTTTATTCCAGGACACTCAGACGTCCCTGTTTCCGGTCGGGTTTACGGGCCGGAAGAGATGATCAATCTGGTCGATTCCGCCCTGGATTTCTGGCTTACCACCGGCCGGTTCAATAAAGCCTTTGAAGAGCGTTTTGCCAAATATCTCGGGGCTCGCCATGTCCTAACCACCAATTCGGGGTCCTCGGCAAACCTCCTTGCTGTGTCCGCCCTGACATCGCCAAAACTGGGTGAAAGGCGTTTGAAACCGGGAGATGAAGTCATTACTGTCGCTTCCGGATTTCCCACAACCGTAAACCCGATTTTTCAAAATGGCCTGGTTCCGGTATTCGTGGATGTGGACATCCCCACATACAATGTCAATCCGGGCATGATTGAAGGTGCTGTATCTGAAAAAACGCGCGCTATCATGCTTGCGCACACGTTGGGCAACCCTTTTGACGTGGATGAAGTTCTTCACGTTGCCCAAAAGTACGACCTGTGGATCATCGAAGACTGCTGTGACGCCTTAGGTTCACTATATAGTTTGAATGACACATCACCCAAAACCCAAAACTCAAAACTCAAAACGCGTCCCGTTGGGACGTTCGGCCATATTGCCACCTTCAGCTTTTACCCCGCCCACCATATTACCATGGGCGAAGGTGGCGCGGTTGCCACGAATGACGACACACTCAGAGCAATTGTTGCATCGTTCAGGGATTGGGGGCGGGACTGCTGGTGCACTCCAGGACATGATAACACCTGCAAAAGGCGCTTTCAGTGGCAACTTGGAGACCTGCCATACGGCTACGACCATAAATATATATATTCTCACGTGGGCTATAACCTCAAACCTACGGATATGCAGGCGGCCATTGGTTTAGCACAACTCGATAAACTTGAAGCTTTCATACAAAAACGGAAGGAGAATTTCCGGACTCTGTACGATGGCCTTCGTGATCTCGAGGAATTTTTCATCCTGCCTCAATCAACGCCAAATTCTGATCCAAGTTGGTTCGGGTTCCCGCTGGCTGTTCGAACTGAAGCGCCGTTTACGCGCCAAAGCCTGATCGGGTATCTCGACGAGCGTAACATCGGCACACGGTTGCTTTTTGGCGGCAATCTAATTCGCCAGCCGGCGTACAATAATCTGGCTTTTCGAAAAATAGGCGACCTGCCGAATTCCGATTTTGTAATGAACCAGGTGTTTTGGATTGGGGTGTATCCCGGGCTGACCGCTGAGATGATTGCCTATATTTTGGACAGATTTAAATTGTTTACTTCCCGTTTCTCAAAGAAGGGATAGATGGCGTGAAAAGTAAAATACCGGTAGTGATACTTTGTGGGGGCATGGGTACGCGGTTGAAGGAAGAGACTGAATTTAAGCCCAAGCCCATGGTTAAAATAGGTAACCGCCCCATTATATGGCATATCATGAAAATTTATGCACATTATGGATTCAAACGGTTTATTCTTTGTCTGGGCTATAAAGGGGAAATGATCAAAGAATATTTCTATCAGTACGAAATAATGAACCATGATGTCACGATCACATTGGGAAACAACAGCGGTTTTAAAATTCACAATCGTAATCCTGAAAACGACTGGGAGATTACTCTTTGCGACACGGGGGATAATGCGCAAAAAGGGGCAAGGCTGAAGAGAATCGAAAAATATATCAATGCCGACCAATTCATGGTGACTTACGGGGATGGTGTTGCCAATATTGATATTGATGAGCTTTTTGAATTCCATAAATCCCACGGCAAAATAGCCACGGTGACCGGGGTTCGGCCAAAGTTTCTGAGATTCGGGGAACTCAATATTCGCCAGGAGAATCAATCCATTCGATTCACTGAAAAACCTGAATATGCGGGCAACTATATCAATGGCGGTTTTTTTGTTTTTGACCGGATATTATTTGATTACCTGGAAGATAAAGATGATTCGGATCTTGAAACAGGGGCACTGATGAAAATCTCAGAACAGGATGAATGTATGATTTATAAACACGACGGATTCTGGGCCTGCATGGATACCATCAGGGATGCTGAATATCTAAACAGTCTCTGGGATACGCATCGTGCAGAATGGAAAATCTGGTAAATTGGATGGAGATTCTCTATGGAAAGCAAGAAATCACTCTTTGAAAACCTTTTTGTATTTGACATGGCCAACAACCATATGGGTGATGTGGATCATGGCATGAGAATTATCCAGGAACTCCATAGGGTAACTTCCAAATTTGATTTTTCCTCTGCAATCAAATTTCAATATAGAGATCTCGACACCTTTATCCATCCGGGTTACAAAAACAATTTCGAATTCAAATATGTGAAACGATTTCAGGAAACGCGGCTAAGTGACGATGAGCTTTTTCGCCTAAAGAAAGAGTCGGATAAGCAGGGCTTTATTTCGATGTGCACGCCTTTCGATGAAAATTCAGTGGATAAAATTGTCGACTTTGGCTTCGATATCATTAAGGTGGCGAGCTGTTCATTCACTGACTGGCCCCTCTTGGAAAAAATTGTGGAAACGGACAAACCGGTTATTGCCTCGACCGCAGGGGCTACCCTTGATGAAATCGACAGGGTAGTTGTTTTCTTTGAACATAGAAGGAAGCAATTTGCCATTATGCACTGTGTCGGCGAATATCCTACTTCAACAGAGCATCTCAATTTGAATCAAATCGAGTTTTTAAAAGAGCGTTATCCAGATGTTACCATCGGGTATTCAACCCACGAAGACCCCGAGAACCTTGATGCAATTAAAATGACTGTAGCGAAAGGAAGCAAAATCTTTGAACGGCATGTGGGTGTTGCTACCGAAAAATATGCTTTAAATGCATATTCATCCAACCCGGCTCAGATTCAGCGGTGGCTGTCCTCTGCCCAGGAGGCAATGGCGATGTGCGGTGTTTCCGGGCAAAGCCGGGAAATTTATAAAAAGGAAAGGTCCGACCTTCAGGGCCTGATGAGAGGTGTTTTTGCCAAAGAAGATATTGCCACGGATCAAAAGATTATTCCGGAAAATACCTTCTTTGCCATACCGAACTTAGAAGGGCAGATTGTAGCAAATAACGTGTCCAAATATTCCGAAATTTTTGCCAACAAAGATCTAAAAGCTGGAGACCCGGTCTATTTCAAAGACGTATCTGTGAGGGATATCAGAGAACATGTTTTAAAAGCTATTGGCAAAGTAAGAGAAATGCTTATTGAGAGCAAGGTGCATTTGCCGCACATGTTGGACTTTGAGCTGTCACATCATTACGGTGTAGAGCGCCTCAAAGAGTATGGCGCTATCATCATCAATTGTGTCAATCGTCAGTATTGCAAGAAATTGATCATCATGCTACCTGGCCAACAACATCCTGCACATTTTCACAAAAGAAAAGAGGAAACATTCCAGATCCTTTCGGGTGAGCTTATCCTTGATCTTGGCCATGGTGAAAAAATCTATCGTCCGGGTGATATCGTTCTTGTGGAAAAGGGTGCCAAACACAGCTTCGGCTCTGAAAATGGTGCTATTTTCGAGGAAATCTCCAGCACCCATTATCCTGACGATTCCTATTATGATGATCAGGAGATCCTCAAGAACAAAAATCGAAAAACAGAGATGACCTTTTGGAAGGACTGGCTATACGAGCCTCTCAAATAGGGAAGAAAATGCTTACCCTGGCTTGGGATATTGATGATGTATTAAATGACCTCATGCGTACCTGGTTCGAGGAATGGTGGCGGCCCCGGCATCCGGAATGTATGTTGGATTGTGAAGATATCAAGAAAAATCCACCGGACCAACTGTTGGGCATTGCATTGGATGAATACTTACAGTCTCTTGATGATTTCAGGCTATCCGGACGCTATGAGCAGATGCAGCCCCACTCAGAGGTGCTTGAATGGTTTAAAAAGCATGGCTCTTTATTCCGGCATATTGCCGTAACCTCGGTCCCCCGTGAAGCCGCCCCTGTAAGTGCGGCGTGGGTTATCAGCCATTTTGGAGACTGGATTCGAACCTTTCATTTTGTTCCATCTCCCCGCGTTGGAGACATCTTCACAACCTATGAGTCGACCAAGGCAGGCTATTTGAAATGGTTGAACCGTGTCGATATATTTATTGATGACAACGAGAAAAACGTTCATGAAGCAAGATCACTTGGAACCCGTTGTTTTTTGGTATCGCAGCCCTGGAATTCTGGCGGGATCAAAATAGAGGAAATCCTGGAGTCTTTAAACTTGGAGTGCAAAACGCGCTCAAATCATCAGGGATAAGGTTAGCTTGCAGAAAAAAATCCCGAAAATCTTGTTAATCCTGTCAAAATATAGAAGAGATGAAGATAAAGCTATCAGATTATGTGTTTAAGTTTTTAGCCAGTGCCGGGGTAAAAGATGTTTTTCTGCTTCCGGGCGGTGGGTGCATGCACCTGGTTGATTCCTTGGGACAGCGAGAGGATATCAACTATATCTGCTGCCTGCATGAACAGGCAGCAGTAATTGCTGCAGAGGCCTATGGACAATATACCAATCGTTTCGGTGTAGCCCTGGTAACAACAGGGCCTGGAAGCACTAATGCCATTACCGGCGTGGTGGGCGCCTGGATAGATTCGACACCTCTGTTAGTGTTGTCCGGGCAGGTGAAGCGCCAGGATATGCTTAGAAATGTTGGTGTTCGACAGATGGGAATACAGGAAGTCGATATCATCTCCATTGTAAAACCTAACACCAAGTATGCTGTGACGGTCTTAGAACCTGAAATGATCAAGTATCATTTGCAGGAGGCCTTAAACCTGGCAACAACGGGAAGGAAAGGGCCTGTATGGATTGACATCCCGCTGGATGTCCAGGGAAGTGTCATTGAGGAAGATGATCTGGAAGAATTCAGGCCTCCTGTTGCAAAGGGAAACAGGGCAGAACTAAATTCCAAGGCCCAAAAAGCCCTGAAACTCTTGGCACAGGCGACCAGACCTGTTATCCTTCTGGGAAATGGCGTCAGGCAATCCGGGGCCTGGAAAGACTTCTCCAAAATCATCGACCTGTTAAGAATCCCTGTCCTCGTTACCTGGAAGGCCGCGGATATGATGTATGAAAATCACCCCCTTTACTGCGGGAAGCCGGGGGTCATTGGACAGCGAGGGGCAAACTTCGTACAACAAAATGCCGATTGGATCATGACCCTCGGCGCCAGGTTGGATCTATGTCAGGTGGCTCATAGCTATCCGAATTTTGCCAGGGCAGCCAAAAAAATAATCATTGATATTGATGGTGCAGAGATAAAAAAATTAAAAACCTTTGGAATGAACATTGATGTCCAAGTCAATGCAGATATTGGCTGCTTTTTGAAGGAGCTACTTGTTTTTCTTGAGGAAAAAACAATAAAGGATTACCGGGAATGGTTGGACCGCTGTTTACAATGGAAAAAGCAGTATCCAGTTGTTTTACCTGAATATAAAAAATCGAAAGGGCTTATCAATCCTTATGTTTTGCTGGATGTCCTTTCAGATATTTTGGAGGAGGATGACCTGATCGTACCCGGGAGTTCAGGTGCCTGCGCCGAACTTACCCAGCAGGCGTATCGGTTAAAACAAGGCCAGCGCATCTTGAATACGCCAGGATTGGGGGCAATGGGGTTTGGGCTGCCGGCTTCCATGGGCGCCTGCCTTGCCAGCGGGAGGCGGCGCACCATAAGTATTATAGGAGATGGTGGACTTCAGCATAACATCCAGGAATTAGAAACCTTATCACGGCTTCAGCTCCCAATAAAAATCTTTATTTTGAACAATAACGGGTATGGCTCCATAAAAGCTATGCAGGAAAATCATTTTAATAGCCGTTATGTCTGCTGCAATGCTCAAAGCGGGTTAACATTGCCGGATATCTGCCGTATCGCAACCGCCTATGGGCTGAAAGCAACCCGCATAAAAAACCAGAAGAACCTGAAGGAAAAAGTGTTAGAAGTTATACGAACCGAGGGGACGATGATCTGTGACCTTTTGGTGGACCCCGATATACCGACATCGCCAAGGGTATCTTCCCAGGTGCTGCCGGACGGGCGGATTGTTTCCACGCCCATGGAAGATCTGTGGCCGTTTCTTGATCGGAATGAATTCGCTTCCATCCAACATGATGAATGAAAAATCCTTCAGACATGGAGCGCAATAGATGCAGGTAAGCATTGTAATCCCGGTTTATAATGCTCAAAATTTCCTGGAAAAGGCTGTTAGAAGCGTCCTGAATCAGACCTATAAAAATATTGAGTTGATTCTCGTAAATGATGGCTCTATAGATGGCAGCCGCTCATACTGTGATGCTTTTGCCCGTGATGATCAAAGGATCAAAGTAGTTTACCAGGAAAACAAAGGACCTGCGGCGGCCAGGAATACGGGAATCCGTCATGCTACGGGAGACTTTTTATTCTTTTTGGATGCGGATGATTTTATCGAACTGAGGGCAATTGAAAAACTGATTTCATGCTATCATCAGTTCCAACCTGAACTGGTCATGGGAAATTTCCGCAAACTGGAGAATAATGGAGCGATCATAAATCAAGGGGTATCATTTAGTCCTGATAACCTGCAATTTGGGGGGCAGCTAAAAGAATTGGCGAGAGTGGATATTCGAAACTATGTACGGCATTTTTTCAAACATCCCAGCAATCATCTTGTCAGCTATTGCTGGGCAAGACTTTATAATCTTTCGATCGTTAAAAAGGAAAAAATATCTGCTAATGAGGATATGCGGCTTTTTGAGGATTTTGCGTTTAACCTGGACTATCTGAAACACACAAACAAGCTCTTGTTTGTCAATGACCCCATCTACACCTATACCATGCATAACAGCCATAAGTCAGCAAGTATGACCATTGTTGATGCGAATAGTCTGCTTCATGACATGGGTATTTTCAGGGAAAAGGCAAAAGGATTTTTTGTACAGACGCAGGCTGAAGCTGAGAGCGGCTTTGATATTGAACAGGAGATCGGGCACACAATAATACATTATGTCATCATTTTTTTGATTCGCTCCTGCCGCTTTTTGAATAGCGGAAATCGGAACAGAATTTACAACGAAATCAAACAGATCATTGATTCTCCGATATATAAAGAAAGCCTGCCGAATTATTCTCCGTTAAAGGGAAACAGCCGTGTTCTTCCGTTGCTGACAAAGCTGAAACTCCTTCGCCTGATCATGATTTACTGTAAGTATAAGGCTTACAGACGATATGGGAAACCTTTGGAAAACATACGGTTAAAATGAAAGAAGTGATCCTTCGGGAAATCAACAATAATGACCTGCCGGTCATCATCTGCGGTGCTGGCATTGTGGGAGAAGCCCTGTTGTCTATCTGTAATGATGCGGGAATTCAGGTGAAATGCTTTTGTGACGGCAGTAAAAAAGTCTCTAAAACAACACTCTCTGGAAAAGAAGTTATCTATACCCCTGCTCTCAAATCTAGGTACGATGATGCGAGTCTGTTGATATCCGCTGCAGCAATTAAAGATGTGGTAGACCTTCTCCACGAAATGGGTTTTTCAAAATGGTACGCTGGTGGGAACTTGTTGAAAGATCTGGACCTTTCTCAAAGCGTTTTGCTCGATTATCGAAAGTTTGCGATTGAAAACTGTATTTTATGTCATGAGGGGTTTTTAAACCAAGATGAAATTTTTATCCGAAGCATTGACCTCATTATCACCGAGCGGTGCTCTCTGCGATGCAAAGATTGCTCTAACTTAATGCAGTACTATGAAAAGCCAGAAAATTGCGATAAAGATATGCTCCTTACGTCCATTGATGCCTTTTTTAAGGTTGTTGACGAGGTCATGGATTTTAGAATTATCGGTGGTGAAACCTTTATGAACAAAAAATGGCCCCTTTTTGTAAAACGAATAACAGAGGGGGCAAAACCTAACGACCCTGAAGTAAAAAGGATCGTCTTGTATACCAACGGCACCATCGTTCCCGCTGCGGAGGATATCGAATGCCTCAAGAATGACAAGGCACTAGTGATTGCAACGAACTATGGCCTTTCCCTGTCACGCAAACTGATGGAATTGAGGCAGATCCTGGAACAAAACAGTGTCTCCCATCATGTGCTGGAAATGGACGAATGGTTGGATTGTTCTGCCATTACGCAGCACCATCGCACCGCGGAAGAGAACCGGGGAATCTACAAGAAATGCTGCGCCAAGAATATGGTCACCCTATCAGATGGAAAGTTGTTCAGGTGTCCATATGCAGCCAATGCCGCAAGACTGTGCGCGGTTCCGGATTTTGAAGACGACTATGTTGACCTGTTTAGAGAACCTCTGGATAAAAGGCATATCGATAAAACAAAAAAGAAAGTCAGGAATTATTTACTGCATAAAGAATGTTTGGAAACATGTGATTTCTGTGATGGAAGACCCTTATCCGGAAAAGCAGTCGAACCCGCCGTACAGCTGGATAAACCGGTTGTCTATTTCAAGTACGCTTCCAAATAGGTAAAAGCCACAAAATCACGGGAACAGGGGGATTAAAATGAGTACCCAAGAATTAGAACCTGAAGAAACGAACAGACGGAACAAACTCAAAGAAGAAAAGCCTTATGTATATGGAAAAATATTGAAATTTGATGAAAAGCTCAGCAGGGGAGAAAGCATTGCCATCATTCAATTTCAGTATAATTATGTATGCAATTTAACCTGTGAACACTGCTCAATAAAAGGGTTTCAAGGCAAAAGAGATGGCAAGCAGTTTATCCTGAGCGATGTAAAAAGGCTTGCGCGACAGGCGGATGAACTGGGGCTTGCGCGTTTCGTAATTACAGGCGGAGAACCATTGGTATTTAAGGATTTTGATGCATTAGTAGAGGCGATTGACCCTGAAAAATTCTATTTAAACTGCGATACCAATGGGTGGTTTTTGGATAAAAAGAGAGCGGAACATATAAAAAGGATAGGTGTTGACAGGATCCAATTGAGCATAGACAGCCTTAATGCGGATGAACATGACAGTTTCAGAGGCGCTAAGGGATCCCATGCAAAGGCGATGCAAGCGGTTGATGCAAGTTTGGATGCAGGCCTGGGTATTTTTATACAAACTGTCGTGACGAAACAAAGGCTTTACTCAGATGAATTTATTGAATTTGTTGAATATTTCAACAAAAAAGATGTGGGTGTATTTGTGTCCTATGCAAAACCGGTGGGCGCATGGGAGAGTAATTTCGAGTGTTTGGTTGATAAAGATGATATGAACTACATGAGGGAGCTTGAAAAGAAGCATAATGTTTTTACTCATTTAACCCCGGCTTATGGGCTTAATATGGGTTGCATCGCGGTTAAGGGAATGTTTTCTGTAACGCAATATGGCGATGTGTTGCCCTGCCCATATATTCACACCTCAATTGGGAATGTCTTTGAAGAGCCCCTGAAAGATATAATTCAAAGAGGACTGGGGATTAAATTCTTTGGCGAGCGTGTCGATACTTGCCTTATTGCTGAAGACAGAGAGTTTATTAATAATTATGTGGCCAAAAAAATTTACGGAAAACCGCTGCCGGTTCCCTGTTCCGAAGTTTTTACTGATGAGGATAAAACGCAAAAACCATTTAATGAAAATGAACGCCTATTCCGATGAAATTGACTTGGTCACACTGGAATAATTTGAAGACCCCATGAATATTTCAGATCCTAAGGATTGTGAATATTAGATATTTTGGGGAGAGTGTCGATACTTGCATTATTGTGAAGATAGAGAGTTTAAATTATAGAACAAAAACTCAAGTGTTCAAACTAACATGTGTTTTCAGTTAAAATTGTTAGGAATCGGACTGAAACACTATATGGAAAACCACTTCCGGTTTCTTATTCCGAAGTTTTTACTGATGAGGATAAAACGTAAAGCTATCTAATGGGGTAATGTAAGAATGGATAAAATGTTGCTTATAGTCCCACCGTATGTGAGTTTTGATAGTTTCGTAAACCCTCTTTTCAATGAGCGCACTGTAGTCAAGAAATCCGGGAATTATGGAAGTGTTGTTACTGATATGCCAATAGGATTGATTTCTTTGAGCACCTACTTGAAAAAACACACGGCGATAGAGATAAAGCTCATTGATTTCAATATTGTATTAAATAAGATGGAAAGTTTTGAGTATAGTTCTTTTTCGGCGTTATTCGATGACTTCCTTTCGGCAGAAGAATGGATTAATTATACGCCAGGCATAATAGGAATATCAACATTATTTACGCCATCATACTACAACATGATAGATATTGCACATGTAGCGCGAAACATATTTCCCAATGCGTTGATAATAGCGGGTGGTGGTGTACCTACCAACATGTATAATGAAATATTTAGAGACAGCACATGTTTTGATGCTCTTTGCTACGGTGAGGGAGAAAAACCTTTGTTAGGTCTCGTAGAGGCAATTGATAAAAATGAATATTTGAGGACTCATCTGTCATGGATTACAAAAGGGCAAATTGAAAACAAACAGTCTTTTCAGCATGATTTTATTGAAAATCTTG
>Ga0222696_1000578_pt1 | contig 15986 bp, 18 predicted proteins | sample AntAcemetage1400_FD_179817 | JGI IMG/M metagenome (GOLD analysis project Ga0222696, IMG submission 179817) | Saline water microbial communities from Ace Lake, Antarctica - #1400 | ecosystem: Environmental > Aquatic > Non-marine Saline and Alkaline > Saline | place: Antarctica: Ace Lake... | reverse complement strand
TATATCGGAATTTAAGAATCTTGGGTACATTAGCGTATTGAATGCTCAGCCAAAACAATCGTCAACTAACTATTTGACGAACTCCGAGCCCGATTCTCTTTCTTCTAATACCCTGTAGCACTCTGCTATGTGAGGGGCCGCGTGTTCCGAATTTCTGAACTTCAAGAAAGATTCAAGTGCTTTTTCATATTTGCCCAGGTTCATATAACTTAGACCCAGGCAGATGTTCAACTGCTCGTTGTCAGGAAAGACCCTAATCCCCTCGGAAAGGACGCTGACAGATCCACGGAAATCCCTTTCCTGCTGTCTGACAATCCCTAACCCTAAATAGGCCCGATCATTTGGGTAATAATCTAAAGATCTTTTATAGAGTCCTCCGGCGATTTTCTGTTTCTCCCTGATTGCTTCGATTCTGGCATAGTCCCCGTGGCTGAATGTCATCCCGAGTCTTGAAAGAAAATCGGCATGCAGTTCATAAAACACCTTTCTGTCTATAAGGTCAATCGAATCCACAAATGCAGGCAGTCCTTCATGGAACGCGGCCCTCAATTTTTCACCAAAGGCTAAGACTGATTCCTGGCTCAGATCGGGGTCTGTTTCAAAATACATGATATCTTCTATCTGTTTTAGCCACATATCATCCGTAAGCCCTGATTGTTCCAAAAAATCAGCATATAGAGCTGTTCCAGGAAAGATATCGAGTATATAGAAGATGATGCTCAGTGGTTTGATTTCATGGATCAGATCTATGGTCTCCTGAATGGTCTCCCAGCTTTCCCCAGGACACCCGTAGATAAAATATGCACGGGCCAAAATGCCATACTTGGTTGTCAATGTAAAAGCGTTTTTGATCTGGTCGGTCCGGATATTCTTGTTTAACAGTTGTCTTATCCTCTCTGACCCGCTTTCAACACCATAACTGATCTGGGTGCAGCCGGCTTTTCTCATCCATGACAAGACCTCTTCATCCACAAAGTTGACATGGGAGATAGCGGCCCATGAGATGTTGAGGTTTTTCTCAATGATTGTTTTGCAGATCTCTACGACGCGATCCTTTTTGAGCATAAAGGTGTCGTCTGAGAAATAGAAGAAGGTTATCCCTTTCTTGTAGAGGATTTCTAACTGGTCTACAAAGTACTCAGGAGAGTGAAACCTTACCTTATGGCCCCAAAACCGGGGGGACCCGCAAAAGGTGCAGTTTCCCGGGCACCCACGGGTGGAAGTAATGTGTTGATATCTGAAATATTTTGCAGGGAGAGGCAGTTCATCAAGATTCTCGATAGGAGTGGCGCGTTCATTCCTAACAATTTTATTGTTTCTCCTGAATGCAATTCCGCTTATCTCTTCAATACCTGTTTGGTCACCCTTTTCAATGGCTTTGATAAGCTTTAAGAAGGGGTACTCCCCCTCTCCCAGGACGCAAAAGTCTATCTCCCTGAAATGGGTAAGGAAATGGTCCCACAAAAAGGTGGCACCGATCCCGCCAAAGACGATCGTTACCGACGGGTCAACCTGCTTAGCAACCCGGGCGATTTCTATGGCGCCCCAGCGATTTGCGTGAAACACAGAGAGGCCGATCACATCCGGCCTTTTCTCGATTAGAATCTTCTTGATAAGCTCTGGAGCCCTGTTGATACTGTACCAGTTCAATATCTCGCAATCGTAATGGTTTTCCTTTAGGACAGCGCCTACATAATAAAGGCCAATGGGTGGCACACTCACATCTTCATGGCTAAGCCTCTCTTCGAGACAATAGGGGTATATGAGTAGTATTTTCATTTTGTTACACTCTTATCTCTCACAGAGCACACAGAGATCACAGAGGTCTATCGAGTTTCCAGTTTTTTCCGTTAACAGAGCCCGAATCTTTCCAGAGAGCGTATATCAAATTACCCCAAAACAATCCCCTACTATAAACTATCCCTTTCCTATACAAAGCTCGGGCTGTTGTCAAAGAGGTTTTCCGGGTGCTGGCCCGGATTTTCGATCAAGTTTGACTCAAAGGAGTGGGAAGTGATAAACAACTACTGCTTAGTGCCCGAACGAAAACTGTCTTTTTAGCCAATCTCTGCGTCAGATAAAAATTTTAATCCTCAAAATACTCAGTGTATTCCTGCGGTTAAAATTTTGATCTTCCTTGACCTTGACAAAAAATCCTAGTTTTCGTTCAGACACTATTTATGTAATCCGATTCCTGGCCCTCTTTTTCCGATCTTAACCAGTGTCATGATCAATGTTGGGAGAACATCATCCATGGAAAATCTAAAAATAGCAGCTGTTTGCATGCATTCTACGTCCGGAGAGGTCGACAAGAACCTCGATAAAATTCAGGTCATCACATCAGAGGCCTCGGCGAGGGGGGTAAATATCGTATGTTTCCCCGAGCTTTCCGTAACCGGTTATATCCAGGAATCTCCCGGTGGTATTTACAAAACTGAAGATGCGGAAAGGATCGTGGATCGGCTGGTTCGGATGGCGCGGGAGATGCGCGTGGTCCTTCTTGCGGGCTTCATAGAGATCGTTAGTGAGGGAGGACCATACATCACCCAGGCAATAACAGGCCCGGATGGCCTGATCGGTCTCTACAGAAAAACACATCTCGCACCCAATGAAACCGGGAGCTACTCTCCGGGACAAAAGATCGAGCTTTACAGGTCCGGAAATACCACCTTTGGAGTGCAGCTCTGCTACGAGGCCCATTTCCCTGAGATCAGCACCACTATGGCCCTCATGGGGGCCGACATACTTTTTATCCCTCATGCCTCTCCGAGGGGAGATCCGGAGGGAAAACTACAAAGCTGGCTGAGACATCTCCCTGCCAGGGCCTTTGATAATGGTCTCTTTGTAGTGGCATGCAATCAGGTGGGTAAAAGCGGTGAAGGCCTTTCATTTCCAGGGGTTGCAGTGGTTTTAAGGCCTGACGGCCGGGTGTTGGCCAAGTATGTGGGGGGGGACGATTATATTCTTTTTGCGGAGCTTGAGGTTGAGATGCTCAGAGATGTGAGAGAACACAGGATGAGATATTTCCTTCGAGAGAGAAGGCCGGAACTTTATGAATAGTGCCTGAACGAAAACTGTCTTTTTCGCCCATATCTGCGTCAGACTCAAATTTTAATCCTCGAAATACTCAATGTATTCCTGCGGTTAAAATTATCGTCTTCCTTGATCTGAACGAAAAATCCTAATTTTCGTTCGGACACTAAATGAAGAGTGAGTAACAGCAGTTTGCTATCAGCCGTGATTTACATCCGCCACCATCCAATCAGGAAGGGAATCATTGATTGGCGAAAAAACTTTGCATTATTTCTTTGAAGGCTTCGCCTTTCCAGGCTGTGGAGGGTTTGGTCTTTTCATTGGTCAGGATATCGGGGGGTAAAAAAGGGAGGAAATCTGAGATCCCTGGTATCACCACTCGAACAACCGGAAACTTAAGGATTGGATGGGTGTGGTTCAGCAGGATACAGTCGGTTCCGAGACCTCTCAATATCTGTTTGATCCCCTTGATTTCTTCGAAGATGTCCTTCTTGCCCCATGGCCGGAAGTTTGTGATCTCCCCCTCATTCAAAAAAGAAATCTCTTTTGGTGAAATCCCGCATCTCATCAGCATATAATAGTCCTTGACCTGGGATCTGGAGACCACAGGCTTGTTGAACTGTGGCCTTGGAGACAAAAGGGTCTTTTTTCCCTGCATCCCTTCGGTGAAGCATCGTGTCAGGGCCTCCTCTAAGTTAAAGGATGCGCCGGCTATCAGGGACCTATGTTCCAGACGGTCCGGGGGGAGATTCCGATTAGTATACAAGACCCCGATGACCGGTAGCGTTCCGTCAAAAGAAAGGTCTTTTATGATGACGCTGACATTGAATCTGGTATAAAAATCTACCATCTTGTGTGTCAAATTAAGATCGATTGAGTCCGGATCGATGGACGGGACGATTTTCTCCGGTTTCACAATATTGATCTGAGCGTAACGTTCCAGTATCTCGCACGTTGCCTGGATCATGGCCTCTTCAATGGTATTGCCTGCAGCCATGCCGTTAGAGCCGTGGATATAGGCGAGGAATTTGACCGGGACCTTGACAGTTTCTTCCCGGAGCAAAGAATAACCATCGACCCAGTGTCCCGCCATTTCGCAGCCTTTGATCTCCTCCAAATCTCCCTTTTTGAGGTGGCGTTCCCTCTGGAGCAATTCCTCTATGGTCAAGGCGTTATTTAATTCTGTCTGGTGGGCCCAGACATATCCATCCATCCACTCGTAATTCAGAAAACTCCGGGTCCCTGCGCTGTAGATTCCCGGCATGTGGAATCTGACCTGTTCCTCAAAAACCGGATAATACAGCCCGGCACTGAGCCGTTCGGTCAATTCAGCATAGGCGCTTGCCTCAGCTAATTCCTCGGTAATGCCCTTGCCTTCACATACGATCTGGAGGGAATCAATCCAGATTCTTCCCCAGAATAGGAAATCCGAAACCCTGACTCCGGTATATGCGGGCTGGAGTTCAAGGCGCTTGAACCCTTGCTGAATTCTGCGCACGGTATTATCAGGACTGTCGCATTTGTTGTATTCATTCCTGATATGATTTTGAAATTGCATCGCGCTAAACCCTCCGAGCCTTATGTGGCTGTCAAATTCCGCAAACCTCGCTATATTTTTCCTGATTATCAGGATGGTTTATAGAGTGCCTGATGAAAATAGTCAAATAGGGGCTAAGGGCTCAACAATAAATAACTTCACATTTTTGCATCCCGCCTTCACGTCATCTTCGTCCGATCTCAAACCACAGGTAAGCGAAGACTCCGAAAACATCAAAATAGCCTGCTATTCCATCAGCTTTTGTGGTTTGAGATAAAACAAATCTAACATAAATCCAGGTGCCAATTCTGCTAAGTTATTTATTGTTGAGCCGTAACCGTTCATGATTGAAAAAGGTTTCAGATTTATTGCTAAGACACAGAGGCAGCGTCTAAAACGTCTTGACAATAAAAAAATCCCTGTGTATATGGAGAGTGTAAGATTTTGAAATTAAAGAACCCTAAACTTAGCAAGAGGAGGTAGTTAGATGGCTGATTACTGTATTAATCTCTTTTTGGATCAAGAACAGCAGAAAAAGATCGAAGAACTGGGCCTGGGAGAGCATATTCAGGAGATCGATGGCAAAAAGGCTGTCCAGGTGGCCATGAGCAAAAAGGATCAGAAAAAGCTCCAGAAGAGTTTTCCTGGACTTGAATTTGACGCTTCAAATGCCTGTGTGCTTCCTGATGAGGCCCAGATTACCCTGGCAGATATCATTTTTGATTTAAAGAGCCTGGATGTTATGAAGTTTGCCATTACCAAACTCTACAATCCGCTGGCAGGAAAGGCTCTTCGAAGCAAGTCCTAAGCGATTCACGTCATGGGTCCTTATGGCCCGCCGGGTTGATGTAAAAAAAGGCGCAAAAGACAACTTTTTTGATGATGTCTTTTGCGCCTTTTATTGGCTTGAAATGGATTTTGTGGAATTAGACGCAGCCAGTCGGTTTTGGCAGCCCTGCCATCTTACAGGCGCCCTTGCCTGGTCCTGATGGGTATAACTCATAGATGTATTTGAGCTTGTATCCGGTGACCTTAGAGAGAATCCTGACCATAGGGGCGATCCCGTTCTTTTTGTAATAGTCCTGGAGGACTTTAACGACCTTATAATGTTCGTCGGTCAGTTCCTCAATACCTTCTGTTGTCTTCACATGACTCATCCAATCCTCATTCCAGTTGGTGAAATCGTCGATGAAACCGTCCTCATCAACATTGTAAGTGTTCCCCTTAAATTCTACTGTTGGCATAACCTTTTAACCTCCCTTGCTTAAAATATCTTCCCATTTACAATTTATAGAACTCCAGATAAATAACTTCCTCATGTTATCCCGACTCTGTCGAGACATACCAACAAATGCTTACTACATGAACTTATCTTTTTTGTTTGGTGAAATTGTTTACCTGAAAACCTATGGCTTTCTATCAAATTACAACTAAGTCTTTTATTATAATTCTCCTTTTTTGTATTGTCAAATATTCTTTTTCCATTTTTTAAAGAAAATCATCCTGTTTTTTGATGCTCAAGGGCTGCGCTGAAAACCCCTTTTGCCCATTTGGGATTCCCTGCCGAATGTACATGCGTATAGGTACCCAACAGATTCTTTTTACAAATCCCGTCTCTTATGCCATCTACACCACGCCCGCGGTTGACTTTGAAGACAAATTCCAGGTCCTTTTCTTTGGTAAGCACTGGTTTGGAGTAGTGGAATTCATGGCCTCGCAAGAGCTCACCCACGGGATAGAAAGGGTTTGGGCCTGCAACTTCTAAAACGCTATATCCGTGACCTTGGGGCTTTCTTTGAAGAATGAATTCCACCGGGAGCGCTCCAACCATGGGGTAGGACTTGTTGTCTACAAGGAGCCGTTCTCCGAGATACATGAATCCCCCGCACTCGGCATAGACCGGCAGCCCTTCTTCGGTTGCTTTTCTCAGGGAATCCCTGAAGGTTTTATTATCTGCAAGCGCCTGGGCCTGCGTCTCTGGAAATCCGCCCCCAATATAGAGGGCGTCCAAAGGTGGGAGCTCCTTATCTAAAATAGCATCTATCCGGACCAGGACAGCCCCGAGTCGTTCTAATTGCTCCAGATTTTCTGGATAGTAAAACCAGAATGCCCGGTCTCTTATGAAACCGATCCGTGGGGAGCGATGATTGTCAATGATGATTGATTCCGGGCCTATATCTTCGGGGATTGTTTCGATTTGTTCAGCGCTATGGGCAATTTCCCAAATTTGATCTAATTGGAGATTCTCCTGGACCGTTTTTTTTGCCCATAAGATGGCCTTCTCGGCACGATTTCTCTCCTGGTATGGAACCAGTCCCATATGCCTTTCAGGAAAGATATTCTCCTTAAGTTTGGGGACAGATCCGACCACAGGTATTCCACAATATTTTTCGATGGCGCCCGTTATTAACCCCTCCTGCCTCCGGTTGGCCACCCTGTTCAGGATAACCCCTGCAATATTTAGATCAGGATCAAAGACCTGACACCCCTTGATGATTGCCGCTATGGTTCGGGTTGTCATGGACACATCCACAATAATCAGGACCGGCGTCCTAAGAAGTCTGGCCAATTCAGCAGTGCTGCAGCAACCATCCAGATCAAGGCCGTCATAAAGCCCTCTGTTCCCCTCTATGATGGAAAGGTCAACCCCGTCTGAGCGATGGAGGAAAGACCTCATGATCTGCCTCTCATTCATTAAAAAAGGATCCAGATTATAACATGGCCGATCAGCGGCAAAGGCGAGCCATCCGGCATCAATAAAATCCGGGCCTTTCTTAAAAGGGGCAATCCTGAACTCTTTTTCCCTCCATGCGGCAACAAGTCCTAAGGAAAGGATGGTCTTGCCTGACCCCCCTCTCAGTGCGGCGATGATAACACGGGGGTGCGTCATACAAAAAATCTCCCTTTTTTTGAACATTTTTGCCTGCTAACTGCACCTCGATGCATGCAGGATTTTTCGAAATAGTGTCTGAACGAAAACTAAGATTTTTTGTCAAGGTCAAGGAAGATCAAAATTTTAACCGCAGGAATACATTGAGTATTTTGAGGATTAAAATTTTGATCTGACACAGAGATTGGCTAAAAAGACAGTTTTCGCTCAGGCACGAAATAAGGATCACGGACTGGCAGGATTGTCAACAAAAAAAGTTATCCATTCCCCCAGTTTTTTTGTTGACATCCTATGAGCCGTTTGATTATAAACCAAACCTTAACTATTTGAAAAGCTAACTAATTAAAATTTTCACAAATAGTTATAGAACTTAACCGTAACTTCTCAATAAGTTCGGGTAAGTGCTTTTGTATGCTACATTTCTGGATTCCCGCTTTCGCGGGAATGACGGGCACTTAGCTCATTCAGTCATTCCCGCGAAAGCGGGAATCCAGTTGATTCGCCCGAACTTATTGAAAAGTTACACTTAACCATGGTATCTCTTAGAGATCAGGAACGATTGATAAAGGTCAAAAACTACAGAATTATTTTGCAACTTATAATCATTTAAGGGAGGAGGTGAAGGCAGGTATATAATATTTTTAAGGTTTACTCCTTAAAATATACTTTTTCGCAAATAGCAAAAGGAGGCATAAATAATGGCTTTTGAAGCAAGAGAAGAACAAAAAGAACTAAAATATGAAGACCTCAGGATCTATTCCGATGAAGAGCTGAACAATTACACGGAAGAAGATCTCAAGAATTTCAAGGTCAAACATGATATCCCAATGTGTGATGAGCTTGAAAAAGGCCCGTGGCCGAGTTTTGTGGCCGATGCCAAGCGCGAGGCCCTGCACCGCAAAAATCTTGGTGCTGATCGAATGCTGGTAGATGGCGACTGTGTTGAAGACGTGTTAGGACAGTTGGAGGATTCTTTTATAGACGGTGAGACCCACTGGAAGCATGGCGGCATAGTCGGTGTTTTCGGGTATGGCGGCGGCGTCATTGGTCGTTATTCGGATCTTCAGGAAAAATTTCCTGCTGTTGCCCATTTCCACACCATGCGTGTCAACCAGCCCATGAGCAAGTATTATAACACGGACTACCTCAGGAGCATCTGTGACCTGTGGGAGTACCGGGGCAGTGGCCTGTTGAATATGCACGGTTCTACAGGGGATATTATTTTCCTGGGAACAACTACAGAGCAGTTGGAACCTGTCTTTTATGAGTTGGGTCACCAGCTTCAGCAGGACTTAGGTGGCTCCGGCTCGAATCTTCGTTCCCCTTCCTGTTGTTTAGGCAAGTCACGTTGCGAATGGTCATGCATTGACACACAGGATATGTGCTATGAACTGACCCACTACTATCAGGACGAACTCCATCGTCCCGCGTTCCCCTATAAGTTTAAATTCAAGTTTGATGGATGCCCGAACGGTTGTGTGGCGTCAATTGCCAGATCGGACATGTCTTTTATCGGAACCTGGAAAGATAATATCCGGATAGACCAGGAAGCGGTCCAGGCATACATCGACGGCGAGATTCCACCCAATGGCGGTGCCCATGCCGGAAAAGACTGGGGCAAATTTGACATCGAAAAAGAAGTGATCGGTCTCTGTCCCACAGGATGTATGTGGATGGAAGACGGCAAGCTTATGATCGATGATAAGGAATGTACACGCTGCATGCACTGTATCAATGTCATGCCGAGGGCCTTGAGACCGGGTGAGGACATCGGGTGCAGTATCCTGTTTGGGGCCAAGGCTCCTATTCTTGAGGGTGCCCAGATGGCGGTGCTGACCATTCCTTTTGTCAAATGCGAACATCCTTACGACAATATCAAAGAGATCGTGGAAAAGGTGTGGGACTGGTGGATGGAAGAAGGGAAAAACCGTGAGCGCTTGGGCGAGTTGATCCAGCGTTACGGCATCCCGAAATTCCTGGAAATTCTCGAGATTCCGGCCATGCCGCAGATGGTGACCGAGCCCAGGAGTAATCCATACATCTTCTGGAAATCTGAAGATGTTCCGGGTGGTTTTGAGCGAGATATAAATGCATACCGCGCCAAGCATAAGAGATAGGAGGGAATAACAATGGCATTATCTACAGATAGATTAGGACTTTTTAACCCGGATAAACCGATGGAAAACAGGCTCACGGACTTGGGCCCAAGACACTTCTGGCAGTATTTTCCTCCTGTTATCCAGAACAACTATGGGAAATGGAAATATCATGAGATCCTTGAGCCGGGTGTTTTAGTGCATGTGTCCGAGACCGGGGATGAGGTCTATACGGTCCGCGTGGGCGGTTGCCGCTTCATGTCGGTTGAGCATATTCGTGAGATGTGCGAAATCGCGGACAAGTTTTGTGAAGGGTATGTGCGATTTACCACCCGGAACAACATAGAATTTATGACCGACAACAAGGAAAAGATGGAGGCACTGAAAAAGGACCTCCAGGAACGCAAACACGTAACCGGCAGTTACAAGTTCCCCTTAGGCGGAACGGGTGCTGGTATAACAAATATCGTGCACACCCAGGGCTTTCTCCACTGCCACACGCCGGCCACAGATGCATCGTCCATGGTCAAGGCCGTCCTGGATGATCTTTTTGATCATTTTCAGGGCATGAAGCTTCCGGCCCAGGTCAGGATTTCCATGGCCTGCTGCCTGAACATGTGCGGGGCCGTGCATTGCTCGGATATCGCGCTTCTGGGTTACCATAGAAAACCACCGGTTATCGACCATGAGGTCATGGATTCTCTTTGCGAGATCCCGCTGGTTATCGCGGCCTGTCCCACGGGCGCCATATCGCCTGCCAAGACCGAAGACGGCAAAAAGACCGTGAAGATCAAAGACGAACGCTGCATGTTCTGCGGTAATTGCTACACCATGTGCATGGCCGTACCCCTTGCGGATAAGGAAGGTGACGGCGTGACGATCCTGGCCGGTGGCAAGATTTCAAACCGGATCAGCCCGCCCCAGTTTTCTAAGGTAGTCGTTCCCTGGCTTCCCAATGAATTCCCGAGGTTTGAGCAAGTTTGTGCAACAACCAAGAAAATTGTTGAGACATATGCCGGTAGTGCCAACAAGTATGAGAGGTTGGGTGACTGGGCCAAGAGGATCGGATGGGAGAAATTTTTTGAAAAATGCGATCTTCCCTTTAGCGATCATCTCATTGATGATTATCGACTCCAATATGACACGTACCGCACGACAACCCAGTTTAAATACACTGAGGCGGCCTGGGCCGTATCCAGGGCAGCGGGCGGCATTGAATAAGAAAATGATTTGGTGGGGCAGTCCCACATACGGCGGGGCTGCTTCCCAGTCAAGTGAGGAGTATTGAAATGGAAGACATGAAAAAGGTCATTATGGATTTCGCAGAAAAGAGTAAAAAGACCAAGTTCTATTTTAATGATATCCAGAAGGCTGTCCGGAAAGTTCTGCCCGATGCCAAGGCCAGGGAGGTCAAAAAGGCCGCGACAGCCCTGATTACTGAAGAAAAACTGATCTATTTCTCTACCGGAAGCAGTACAATGTATGGTATGAAAGGCAGAGGTGTTACCGAGGATCACTAATAAGCCGTGGTTCAAGTGTGAAATCAATTTTATCAGATACTATGAGAGGTCGCAATCCCATAGGGATAGCGACCTCTTTTCATATTTAAAGGCATATCATGAAAAAACCACAGGCTACCTTAGAATTTATTGCAGAGCAAAAGCAGATACTTGCAGATAATTCGGAATGTGCCAGCTCAAGCTATAATTTAGGCGTCGGCCTCATGGAACAGGGAAAGCTGGATGAGGCGATCGGTGCATTCAACGATGCCATTGGCAATAGCGGCAGGATGTTCGAGGGCTGGGTCAATTTAGGCTACATCTATTTTAAAAAGGGAGATCTCAACCGGGTCGTTGAGTCAAATCTAAAGGCCATAGAGATTGAACCGAGATACGCCCGGGGCTATGCAAATCTCGGATTTGCCTATCTCCAGATGCTCAGAACGGAAGAGGCTGTTGATGCCCTTAACAAGGCCATTGAGCTGAATCCTGAGATTGTACAGGCATGGGCCAATCTGATAAACGCCTATCTCCAGAATGATGATGTGGAAAAGGCCATAGAAACGGGAGAAAAATTAGTCGAGCTGGCGCCCGATTTTGCATTGGGACACAACAATCTTGCTTCGGCATATTATAACAATGACAACCACCAGAAGGCGATTGAGCATCTGGATAAGGCTATTTCGTTAGGATTTGAAGCGCACCCGGAATTTCTTAAGGCCCTGGAGCCTTACCGGTAAAAACGCGTTCTGACGTTATCCCGTGAGAGCAATGGATATTTCTTATTTATTCGAACCTTACGATAACCTGGTGGCAACGGCAGATCAGGCCTTTCAGAGAATTGCAGGGGAATTTGGGGAATGTATCCAATGCGAACCCCATTGTGCTGACTGCTGCCACGCCGTGTTTGGCCTTTTTTTGATTGAAGCAGTTTTCCTTAAACGCGATTTTGGTCAGCTGAACGAAGAAGAAAGGAAGGCGGCCTTGCAAAGGGGGCGTGACGCGGACAAGGCCCTTGAAAAATTGCAAAAGACACTCAAAGCCTTCAAAGATGATCCCCAAATGGCGACCTATTCATTGGGGAAAGCGCGAATCAGGTGTCCGCTTCTTAATGATCATAACGAGTGTATCCTCTATCCCTACCGGCCGATCACATGCCGTGTTTATGGGATTCCAACCAAGGTCCAGGGCGTGCCCCGAGTCTGTGGGCAGGCGGGTTTCAAAAAGGAACAGACGTATCCTGTCTTTGATCTTGACGGGACCCATCGGGAACTCCATCAGCTATCCAAAGAACTATTAGAAAGGGCTGGCGAGAAGAACTCTGAAAGGGCGTCGCTTCTCCTATCTGTTTCAAAGGTTATAAAGACGCCCGTGGAAGAACTTATAACCGGGAATCCCGGAGGGCCTGGCACAAAAAACTGACATGGCTTTTGAGGTTCGTCAGTATTATGGGAAGGTCCGCAGGGCCATCTTCCTGATAGAGGCCAAGCAATGGCTGTAAAAGCCTTTCAACCTCGTCCTCGTTCAATGACTGAAGCAGTGAAAAGAGATCCTGCACATGACCAGACTCGAATATTCCCTCCCCGTCCATGATCCGGAGTGCCTCAAAAAATCCTTGTATCGCGGCATGTACGGAGAAATCTCCGGCCCAAGCTGTTTCCCCCACACCATCTAACTTATCTAACCGCAGCCGGATCGTCAGGTTCAAAAAGAAATAGACCATGGCGATCATCGGATGAGCGGCATTCTCTGAAAAAAGCTCCATAATCGATCGATAGTCTCTGACTGTCGTGAGTTTGACACGGATGCCATTCTCTCCGGTTTCTACGATAAAGTCCCCGGCCGCGTGATGCCAGGGATAGATCTGTTTGAAGGCATGGGCGTCATAGTAGAGGGTAAGGATTTTGGATACCTCCCTGAATATCTCGAATGACTCTTCTTCAGAAGCATATCGATTGCCGTTTTTAAGGTCCCAGATGCAGACCTTCTGGCAATTATCTTTTTCATCAATGGAAAGATGCCATTCATGGTAGTCTCGAAACCATTCGGAAAGGATCAGGGTCAGTGTGTCATGATGGTGATGCCCGTCCTGACATTTCACATCTCCCTTTTCATGGACCTCCGGCAGATAGGGAAGCTTGAGAGATCGATTAAGGGATTTCAGCATCTCATATTCATTTGTCAAGCACGCCCTTGCTTCCTCCGAGACGGCTGTGGTAACGGCAAACTTGATGGGCCTTTCATACATAAAAATATCGACACTGGCCACGTGGTACAGGCCCCCATGCTTTTCACTCCGGATCAGTATCTTATGGATTCTGTCGAGGCCTATTTCTCTGTTCAGGCTCTGTTTGAAGATGTGGACCAGGCGTTTCCCTTGATCTTTCAAAATAAATGCCTTGATGGCTTCGAAATAGTCTCTTAAGGTGAGGAAGGGATGGTGTTCTGAGGGTGTGATTAAGAAAGGCCTTGCCAGGTCTTCAGGCCCAAGGGGAATGTCCCCGACTGGGGAAGAGAAGAGATATTTTATTTCCATGGATTTAGGAATTTAGGGATTAGATTAAGGAAGATTGTTTTCATTTACTCAATCTGCAATTCCCCAATTCCGGGGTTATCCAGACTATACATTTCAGTCCCGCCTGAGGCGGGATTAATCACTTATCTTCTTCAGGGCCTCTGACGAGATCTGCCCAACGCTTTTCTTTTCAATAATCCCTTTTTCGTAGATCTCGATCTCATGGGATTCCTGCAGGAGTTTTTCAAGGTCTTTCTTTGCTTCATAGGCCCCGAGATTACCCATAAGCCAGGCCGTATAACCCCGCACGGTGGGGTCAGGGTCTTTCAAGAAGGCAACGAAGTGAAGGGTGTGCTTGCGGAGGATTTCCGGATTTGATTTTGCGATCCTGCCTAAGGCCTGAAGGGCCTGAGATTTCCGCGTTTGATCGGCAATGAATTGATAGAGCTGCGGCGCATACCCCCCAAAGAGATCCGGTCTGTGGCTGATAATTTCTCCAATGGCTTCAAAGGCCCCGGGGGGGAAGGCCGCCGTATCGATCAGGGAATAGAACAACCCCTGAAGGAGCTTGGAAACGATTCCGGGGTCTCTTTTGCCAATAACCGCACATGCCCTCCCAAGGGTTTCGGCGGTCCTCTGACGGAGTTGGGCATCCCCCGAATAAAGAAGACGCTGCAGGTACCTGATCATCCTCTTGTCTTCACCTGCGGCATTTTCTATGGGCTCAATCTGATATTCCCTGACAAACTCCTCAACCTCTCTTTTTGACAAGGTTTTTTTTCTTGCATGCCCTGCAGATGAATCAGATGAAGCTGGAGAAGCCTTGGCAAGTCTCTGCCGGACCCCTTCAGAGGTAACTTCCTGAACATCCTTGTGCAACCTTATAAAATATAAGGCCCCGGCGATTCTTCTCCCCTCATAGGCACCGCTCGGGATGATCAGATGGTTCGTCAGGTCATAATTCTCAACTATTTCCTGTAGATAGTCCTCTTCAGGTTCCAACCCCCATGCGAGATCCCAGTCCATATTGCATCCGAATACCAGGGCCTCAATCATGGCGGAGCCAAGATTATGCCCGGTTTCGTCACAGGCATAGACAGCGCCGCATGAACATAAACCCACCGGCATCTCCCCGGTCCTTCTGGTACTCAACTCCTTTGGGCACTCAATGAGCAATCCACAAAAAGGGCATTGAGGTTTTTTTATAGGTTCTCTTCCAAAAAATTTGCTTTCAAACATGTCAGCTTAAATCCCTAATTAATCGCCGGGGAGCAAGTTCAAAACTCCTTGAGTCTTCATCATACTCAAAGTCAACAATCTCGAAACCGAATCGAGTGGATCTGAACTCGATAACCCAGTTTTTATATTGTTCTCCGGCGAATTCGCAGTTTATATTACCATTTCGTGCGTGCATTATCATGAGTCGCGGTGCAATGTCTTCATCAAAGACCTCGACAATATGAGTCTTGTCATCATCATCCAGTTCACGTTTGACAAGGGGAGAGGTGGAATCCTGATCGCTCATTTAGCAGGCCCTGGCAGGTCAAGGGTCATACATTGATTGGAATCTCCACATGATTTTGCGGTGATCTTGGGCTGGTTGCCGCCGGGACCCACACCGATCGCATAGTTGGTCCTGCTGACCACCCGTTCAATCGATTCGGCGCTGCATTGGGGACAGGTCATATCCACCTGTTCATCCGGGTTCATGAAGAGCTTTTCAAACACCTCCCCACAGGCGGCACACCTGAATTCAAAAATTGGCATTGTCTTACTCCTATCATATAAGGTATGTTGAAAAATTATAGTCACCCGTCAGGATAAAGTCAAACCATGATCCTCTCATTTCACCCGTGCTTTGATACGGACTTCCAGATTATTCTTGGAGATAGACCTGTTGATTCAGATGATCTGGAATTTATCAAGAAGGCAGAGGCCATTATTCTTCCCCAGGCATGCACCCAGAATCTTTACGAAATCTGCGCTGTATCCGGTGCATCCTTATTCCCCCGCTATGAGGCTCGTACCAAATATCCGGGAAAGGTTGGCCAGAGCCTCATGTTCGAGGATTTTCAGCTCCCGCATCCCAGGACACTGCGCTGGCAGGGTGTTGAGGATTTCGAGGAAGCATACCCCCCTTCGGACACCCTGCCCCACGATCTACCCTTTTTGGTTAAGGAAAACATGAGCCACGAGGCAGAGGGTGTATTCTTTATTGAAAATAGGACTGCAGTGAAGGACGTCATGGATAACCTTGCCCTTAGGGAAAGATCCGGCCTGAAGGGATTTGTTACCCAAGGGTATGTCCCCTGTGGCGGGAATGTGCTCAGGGCAGTGGTTATGGGAAAGCGGATCATCACCTACTGGAAACGACCCAGTAAACCGGGGCAGGAGATAACCACTATCAGCAGGGGTG
>Ga0222696_1000574_pt1 | contig 16062 bp, 7 predicted proteins | sample AntAcemetage1400_FD_179817 | JGI IMG/M metagenome (GOLD analysis project Ga0222696, IMG submission 179817) | Saline water microbial communities from Ace Lake, Antarctica - #1400 | ecosystem: Environmental > Aquatic > Non-marine Saline and Alkaline > Saline | place: Antarctica: Ace Lake... | reverse complement strand
CTTTTTCACAGTCGTGTCTCCGACTATCGCAGAGCTGTTTGGGATCGGGTCTCACGGCGCCATTTTTGGGATAGTCCTGTTCGGCGGAATGATTGGTGGTGCGATTGGCCCGGTGTTGACCGGCCGTTTCTTCGACGTGACCGGAAGCTACCAGACAGCCTTCATCACTCTTATAGGAGTGGCCATCTCAGGCCTAATACTGATCACATTCCTGAGACCGCTCCAGGGCGCCGGTGAAGGGAGATGAAGGTTATAAAGGATGAAGGCCTCTATTGCCCTCCACGAACGGGCCACACGAAGTAGGTTTTGGTCTTATCTCGTGGTTGCGCGGTGGCATCATAGAAATGTACTTCCCACGCCTCGTCTGCTCAAACACTATCCGCACTGTACGCACTCCTTGACCAGTAGCATCGTCCGGTATTCCATGAAAATCAATGATAAAAATTGACAAATGCTGTTGCATTTGTCAAGAATTGTCAGTAGTCTTAAAACTACCTGTTCTTCCAAGCGGGGTTAAGGAATCAATACGGCCCGACTGCAACCTGGGCTGGCAAATTGCCGTTAGCACGGGGACCAGAACTGGTGAGAGGGAGTTCTATGAAAGGTGTTTGAGGCGTATTTGGTGAAGTCTGCACATAGGGGAAGGACTATGAAAAAAACAATTGGTTACATTTTGATCGCGGCCCTTTTAATGACGGGCACGCTTTTTTGGGGTTGCTCCGGGCATAGCCCCTCTCCCGTATACACAAAAGAAGGCAAAACCTACGGCAAGGTCCAGGGCGCCTTTAGGCACCGCTGGTGGAATTACTATGAGCGAGGCCTATCTTACGCTGACGGGCGGTTCTATGAGGAGGCCATCCGTGATTTCAAAGCGTGCATTGAAAAGAGAGACAAAGATCAGCGGATGGCCCGGACATATGGTATGCACTTCATGGATTATTTTCCTAACAGGGAATTGGGCATTATCTATTACAAAGAAGGAAATCTGGAGACAGCAAGGGATGCGTTGGAGTCTTCCCTGAAACAATTCCCCACGGCCAAGGCCAGATTCTATCTGGATCGTGTAAGAAGGGACCTCATTATAAAGGGAGAGCGGGTGTTCATGTCGCCAAAACTAACCCTCGATTTTCGCGGGGATGAGGTATGGACCAGAGAAGATCCCATCATTATTTCAGGTCTTGCCGAAGATGAACACTATGTGTCAGGCCTCAAAATAAAGGGTGTTCCCGTGTACCTGGAGAGCGCTGAGAAACGCCTTGCTTTTGAAGAGGCGCTGGTGCTTGAGCAAGGCCAACATACCATTGAGATCGAGGCAAAAAACCTTCCCGGCAAGGTTACCAAGCGCAGACTCACCATCCATGTGGATCGTGAAGGACCCATGATTACCGTAGACACCCTCTACACCAAAGATCTGGGTTCCAGACGAGAGATAACCATTCAGGGGTCGATTGATGACGAGGCCGGGGTATCACATTTCAGTATTAACGGCGAGACCGTGTTGTTGAAAGGCGGCGAAGAGGCGTCCTTTGCCAAGAAATTGATCACCAGTAAGGCCCATTTAGAAATGGTAGCACAGGATAAACTTGGAAACAGGACTTCATTTACCATAGATCTGAACCGCACAACAGCCGGGTATGAACCGGTCAAACTGGCCTTCGCGGGCTCAGACTTGAAAGGTCTTTCCTTGGCCGGTCTTTTTGGCGCCAAGGACAAAAAGCCACCTCAAATCCTGCTCAAAGGTTGGACCGGGACTCAGACCGTTTTTTTGGAAAAGATATATCTTGAAGGCCAGGTATCGGACGATACCAAGGTGAAAAGCCTTGAAATCAATGACATTCCTGTCCTGCGGCGTAAAGGACAGAGAGTCATTTTCAGTCACCTGGCACAACTTCAAGAAGGTGAGAATGTCATTGTCATTCAGGCCGAGGACGAGTCCGGCAATGTGGCAAGCAACAAAATCCTTGTCATCAGACGCATACCAAAGGCCCTTCAATTGGGACAGCGATTGAGTCTCACGGTGCTACCCTTTGAGAAAAAGGGGGCCGTCTCAGAGGCCAGCCTTTTTGTTCAAGATAGTCTTACCCTCGGGCTTGTGACGCAAAACCGTTTTCAGGTCATCGAGAGAGAGCGGCTGGATCTCATTTTGCAGGAACAGAAACTCAGCCAGTCAAAATTGATCGACAGAAATACGGCGTTGCGATTAGGGCGGCTGGTTGCTGCACAGGCCGTTATAACAGGCAGCATCATAGAAACCAGTGATGGCATAGAAGTTGTGGTGAGAATGATAGATACAGAGACCTCCGGGATTCTGACCTCAGTGGATGTCTACGGTGAGAGTAAGGATTTGCCCGCCATCAGGACGCTGACAGAGGGCCTGGCCACCAAGATTCACCGGGAATTTCCGCTCATTGGAGGCGTAGTCCTTCAGCAAAAGGGAAACGCCATCTTCACCGATCTGGGGCAGAACAAAACGAAAATTGACCGGAAGTTGATCATTTACCATGAAGAGGAAATAAAGCATCCCTTAACAGGCAAGGTCCTTGGCGCTGACAATCAGATCCTTGGCAGGGCCCGTGTGGTTCAGGTGATGCCTGAGATGTCAAAGGCCGAAATACTAACCAGTAACAGCGGATCCATAAAGCGGCTGGACAAGGTTATCACCGAATGACCGGTCCTTCTGAAGGCGACCGAAGACTGATATTGAGATGTATTTCCGGGGACAGGGAGGCATCTGAAGTTTTTATTCGCCAATTCTCAGGGCTGGTCTACGCATCTGTACACAAAATCCTTATAAGCAAGCAGGTCCCTTATACACAACAAGATATCGAGGATCTTCACAATACCATATTTCTGAAGCTATTTGAGAAGAAGTGCAAGAAACTCAGGCAGTACCAGGGAAAACACGGATGCAGTGTTGCGTCCTGGATCAGAATTGTCTCTATAAGGATTGTACTGAATCATCTTAGAAAAAAAGGGATGGACAGTATGCTCTGGCAGCAAAAAAGGCTACCCCTTGATGAGATGAGTGAGACCGGGGGAGATCATGTGGAAGTCTGGACCCTCATCGAACGGAAGGAACAGACCAGTATCCTGGAGGATGGGATCCGGAAACTGCCGGCCCGGGACCGGTTGTTCATGAAACTCCATTATGACAAGGGACTTTCCATCGAAAACGTTTCTAAGGCGATGGATCTGTCTATCCAGAACGGCTATACAATCAAACATCGAGCCATTCAGAGGCTGAAAAAATACGTAAAATCTTTCATTGATTCTTAAGCCTAACCCTTTTGCGCATCTGAATCATGGCTACATGTAAGATATCCTGCATTTTGGTGTCTATAATTATGAGGCCTATGTAAAAAGTCCTTTTTACATAGGCATCAATCATAATGTGTAAAAAATGGTTTTTTGGTGTAATCAAGCATGCGAGAATTGAAAAACACCTGTCCGTGTTTTCGTGAGAACCTGGAAACTGGATAAGTACCAAATTATAACAGAGGTTGCCGTGAAAAACTCCTGCCCTGATGAAGAGACGCTCGCCGCTTATCTCGAAGGCCTTCTCCCTGAAACAGAAAGGTCCCAGACAGAGGAGCATCTATCTGCCTGCGATCTCTGTTTGGAAGAGCTTATGGACGCCAGGCCTCTCGTTAATGGGGTCTACGGGCTTGATTCAATTTTGGCGCCATCCGAAGTCACCCATGCTGCTGTGAACCTGGTAAACCTGCAGAGTGTAAACTGGTATCGTTCTCTGTGGTTCAAATTAAATCAACGTATCAGGGCTTTGCATATGAGAGGCCTTTCCCCTTTTTATTCAGTCTCAAGTGGAGGATTGCAGATTTCCACAGTCAGGGGAAATGAGAGGACGGCACTCATTGATGTTATCCACATCCACAGGAACTTTAAAGGACTCGAAACAGATATTGAAATTGAAAAGACTGGAGAGCGTAAGGCTCATATTCGGATCAGGTTGTCCGATGGTCATGGCAACGAAAAGGAGGTCAGGATTACCTTGAAAAAGGGAGAAAGAGAATTTTTTTCATCCCTTCTAAGAGATGGGTATGTGCTTTTTGAGGACCTAAGGTTTGGGCGTTACAGTCTCACCTTTACCAGAAACGGTATAACAGTGGGGATCTATCCTTTTGAGATTAGGGAGACACGTTGTGGGAGAAGATGAAAAGGAAGCAGTTCATACGGAATCGAGCAATGTTTCAGAAATCCTGAGGGAACGGGATCGTCTCGACCGTATGCTACAGGACAAATTTAAGAAAGAGGTGACCGTACTCTTCACCGATATTTGCGGATATACCCAGTATATGGACACGCGGGGGGATATCAGCGGTCGGGCCATGCTCCAGCAGCACAATGACATAATATTCCCTCTTGTTGAAAAAAGAGGGGGAACGGTCGTTAAAACAATTGGGGATGCGGTCATGGCCACTTTTTCATCCCCAATAGACGCAGTCAAGACATCCATTGATATTCAAGAGGAACTGTTTAAATATAATCGCAAGGCGGACCCCGCAAACCGAATCCATGTCAAGATTGGGATCAATACGGGTGAGGCCTTGATGGAAGAGTCCGATGTTTTTGGAGATGCGGTTAACGTGGCCTCGAGGATTCAATCCCAGGCAGGGAAGGATGAAATTCTGATTTCCCAGAGTTCTTACGGTCAGGTTCGTGAAAGTGAAGATATCCTTTGCAGATTCCATGGAACGGTCCAGGTGAAGGGAAAATCCAGGCCTCTGGAACTCTACAGGGTCGTCTGGAAAAATGAAGACGTAGTGGTGAGAGGTGAAACAAGGGCGAGGGCCTCCATGGAGAAGCGCCCAAAAGTCTTCAACCTTGAGGCGACCAGGGAAGGCAATCACTTAAAGATCAGCGCTCACGAGCAGACTGCAAAAGATACGAGCACCATACAGCATTTTGAAGAGATAAGAGTTTCCATGGACTGGATTGAAACACGCTGTCAGGACATGGTCGAAACCCTGAATAAATTCAATCGCAGCGGCCGTGTCTCTCGTGAGGGCCTAAAAAGGCTAAGAGATATCGGTCGTGTTTTTTCAGACGAGCTGTTTACCTCTGATCTCAAAGAAAAACTCAACAGCTCCAACGCCGAGTATCTCATCCTGAATCTCGATGAACATTTGGTCCAGATGCCTTGGGAATTGCTGCACGATGGGCGGCAGTTCCTGTGCCAGCGATTTAACATGGGCCGATTGGTAAGGACCCGGCAGGCGGTGAGCAACAGCATGAATCGTGTTCTGGAGCGTCCGTTAAGGATGCTTATGCTGGCTGATCCGAGCGGTGATCTGAAGGGGGCTTATTCTGAGGGGATACAGATCCGTGATATCATGGATGAATACATGCATTTAATCCATACCACATCGCGATCAGAGAACGTTACCCCTGAATTTATAAAGGAGAAGATACGGAACTTTGACATTGTTCATTTTGCCGGACATGCGGACTACGACCGGCAAAATCCCGAGGAAAGCGGCTGGAGATTGAGCCGGGGCAATCTCAAGGTGCAGCACATCAAGAAAATGGCAGGTACGGCAAGCATGCCCGCACTTATATTTTCGAACGCCTGCCAGTCTGCCCGGACTGAAATGCGTCCCTTGACTGAACATTTCCAGGAGGAGATCTTTGGTGTGGCCAGTGCCTTTTTGCTTGCCGGGGTAAGGCATTATGTGGGGACTTTCTGGGAGGTTCTGGATGAACCGAGCAGCAAATTCGCAGTGGAATTTTACAATCGCTTTATTTCCGGTATGACTATGGGTGAGGCCATCAGGGAGGCCCGGCTGGCCCTTATCAAGGAATACGGTGAGGAAAACATAGTCTGGGCCAGTTATCTTCTCTATGGAGATCCCACCTCAAATTATATTGATCAAATTAAAGACGAACAAGTCAAGGAGGAGGGAGCAGATGCTCCTCCTATGCCAACCCCAAGGCCCCCCATGGAAAGTGCAGACAGGACACGGGATACGGTCATCGATTTCGGTGAAAGGGATGTTCAGAAAAGGAATTGGACCTGGTGGGCGATTGCTGCCGGAGTTTTTGTACTGGGGGCCCTGCTACTCTGGGGATACCCTGGCTTCCTCCGGATTGACATCATGAAATATGAAAAGGCGCTCCTCACTTATTATCAGGAAGGCGATTTCAAGAAGGCCCTGAGTGCCTCTAAGGCCCTTGAGGAGAAAGAGCCCCAGATCCGTTTGATCTATCTAATTCAGGGAGATGTCTACTTCAGAAAAGGTAATTTGGATGCAGCTAAAGCGGCCTACCAAAAGGCACTTGAGGTCACCAAGGGCACCGATCAGGAAAAGGCCAAGGCCTTCATGGGGTTAGGGCGGATTGCCTCCATTAGAAAACAGACAGATCAAGCCCTGAATTATTACCGATCTGCCACAAAGGCGGCCCCTGATAATGGATCGGGGTATCTGTCCCAGGCCCTCGTGCTGGAGGATAAGGGCGATTATGAAGAAGCCCTCCCTCTCCTAAAAAAGGCCCAAAACCTGACGCCCAAAGACCAGATCCTGACGGCCGTCATAGGCGAAACAAACAGAAAAGTCGGTTTATCAAGGGATCATGAAAAGCAGGAGCGGATTAACCGCATGGTCAAAGAGTTGCTGGAGACCATGAAGACGCCCCCAAGGGCCCTGCTGTCTGACGGCTGGACCTCATACCCCCTGACCCTATGGATAAGGGATTTCAGCACACAGGGGTATTCACTGCAGGAGGGGGGAGAGAAACTCTTAGATTTGGGTATTACGGAGGAACTCCTCAGCCACAGCCGCGCTCAGGTGGTGGAGCGTGCCCTTCTCGACAAACTGTTAGAGGAACTGAAGCTGGGATCCTCTAAAATGGTGGACCGGTCTACGGCCCTCTCCTTAGGGAAGATTTTGGCTGCGAGACTTATCCTTTCAGGACAAGTCACATACGCCGGACCCATGGCCCAGGTTTCAGTACGCCTGATCGAAACCGAAACCGGACGTATTACCTTGGCATTAAACAGATCCTTTGGAAGCGCAGTTCCCTCATCGGCTATGGCAGAACAGATAGGGAGTGAACTCCTTCAAAAACTCAATGAGCTTTACCCTCTTCGGGGAAAAATCTCAGGAATAAAAGAGAATGAGGTCACGCTGAACATCGGTCAAAGAACCGGGGTGCGAATCGGACAAAGATTCAAAGTGGTCGGTTCAGATATCATATTGGAAGGGATTGGTGTTCGGATACAGGCAAGTCTTGCCCGAGTCGCTTCAGGAAAAGACCCTCTCGCTGACGGTCTCCGTGTGGAAGCCATAAATTAAGAGGATGGAGTTACAGGTATGAACCTCTATGCCCCGTGGGTTCGAACCGCTGCTGTCTTTATTTGGATCCTTGTGCTGATTCTCGGAACAGGTCATTTCGATCCTGCTGCTTCGCAGATCACCCAGCGACTTGAAATCCCTTCCTCTCCAAATCCCGTGGGTTCAGGGGCCAGGGCACTCGGCATGGGCGGGGCTTTTATTGCCGTAGCAGATGACGCGACGGCCGCCTCATGGAATCCGGGAGGTCTTATCCAGTTGGAAACGCCTGAAGTATCAATAGTCGGCGCAGGGTTTTATCGAAGTGAAGACAATACATTCAGTCTGCATCCGGAGGCATCCGGCAGGGAGAGTGTATCTGAAGCCAGGGTCAACTACCTGAGCATGAGCTACCCCTTTACGGTCCTGGACTGCAATATGGTCGTTTCGTTGAATTATCAAAATCTATATGACTTCACGCGAGAGTGGCAGTTTCCCTTTAAACAGAGTGAAGGCCTTTTGTCTATCAATGAAAATATTGACTACCAACAGGAGGGATCTCTTTCCGCCTTAGGGCTTGCCTATGCCATCCAGATCACTCCGCAGATCTCCTTTGGCTTTACCATGAACTTCTGGGTGGACAGCCTTGATGAAAACCAGTGGGATCAGACGATTCATAAGAGCGGTTCAGGCACATTAGGCATGAATCCGGTCAACTATGAATCAAACACTCAGGACAAATATACGTTCCAAGGCTTCAATGCCAACCTCGGTGTTTTATGGCATGCCACAAGCAAATTTACCGTGGGAGCGGTCTTTAAAACGCCTTTCAGCGCTGATCTCAGACATGAATTCTCCTCTGATTACTCGGTAAGGTTTCCATCGGATCCGGAACATAATTACAGCCATCGAACGCCCCTCGCCACAGAGGACGAAACACTCGATATGCCTATGTCCTATGGGATTGGCCTTGCTTACCGGTTTTCAGACCAACTGACTGTTTCTGCTGATTTCTACAGGACCGAATGGGACGATTTTGTCTTAACCGATGCAAAAGGGAATAAGACATCCCCCATAACCGGGTTACCCGAAAGTCAGTCTGATGTTGATGCTACCCATCAGGTGCGTCTGGGGGCAGAGTATCTGTTCCTAAATGAAGGCTATGTTATCCCCTTGAGGGGCGGCCTTTTTTACGACCCGGCCCCTGCGGAGGGGAGCCCTGACAGTTACTTCGGCTTCAGTCTCGGTTCCGGGATTGCCTACAAGAGAGTGATTTTTGATGTTGCTTACCAGTATCGATTCGGTAATAATGTAGGGACCTCCATATTAGAGGACTGGGGGTTTTCGCAGGACGTTGATGAACATACACTCTATGCCTCTGTTATCTTTCATTTTTGATTGCGATCCGTGATAAACCGCTGTCTGCCTGCTGGAGTCCCCGGTTTACGCAAAGCCATGGTAACCGTTCAAGGGTTCAAAGGTTCAGAGGTTGTATGAGCCACCGTATCCCAACAGACCTGCCCGCCATTGCCGACTTCTTGGGATATGCCCGTTGAGTACATGACAGGAGAGGCGGCGTGTCTGGAACATGGTATTTGGCAATTATGTGGCAAACCCAGCATTTTTTACGAGGACTTTGAGTCTTCGGTTTTATCCTTCTCCCTAACCCTGAACGTTGAACCCTGAACCTGTGAACGCTTACAGCCCCTGCAAGGGAGATGCCATCTTTCAGCGAAGATGATAGGATAACAAAATGATCAGAACGCAGTCTGAAGGATCCATGATATGGAAGGCCCTTGTTATCGGCCTGTTTATAATGACCCTTGTGCCTTCTCCGGCCTGGGCTGAGGATATCTACCGTTTTGAGCGGATGTGGCCATCATTGCAGCAGCCGTGGTATTTTGATTTGCCTATGGGTGTTGCCCTGGACGCAGAGGGCAGCGTCTATGTGGTTGATATGGCCAATGACCGGATACAGAAATTTACGTCAGATGGTCAATTTATCGCTAAATGGGGGAAGAATGGGAGTGGGGATGGTGAATTCCACTCCCCTTATGGCGTGGTCGTTGATGACAGCGGATATGTATACGTGGCTGACAAGTGGAACAATCGCATACAGAAATTCACGTCAGAGGGCCAATTTGTTGCCAAATGGGGAACAGATGGCACAGGGGATGGAGAATTTAGCAATCCCTACGGCATATCCCTCGACAGTGAAGGGTATGTCTATGTGGCCGATAAAAAAAATCACCGTATCCAGAAATTTACTTCAGGGGGCCAGTTTGTTACCAAATGGGGAACAGAAGGTTCCGGAGACGGGCAATTTCGTTTCCCCACGGGTCTTACCGTCGATGCAAACGGGTATGTATACGTTATTGACGCCGACAACTACCGCATTCAGAAGTTCAGCGCGACTGGAACTTTTATTATCCAGTGGGGCCAATTTGGAACCGAAGACGGGCAGTTTGATTTTAAGACCACGTCCGACCCTGCGAGAGGGGGAATCACCGTTGATGGGGCAGGTAATCTCTATGTATCCGATTCCGGGAACAGCCGTGTTCAGCAGTTTACCTCTGAGGGTCAGTTCGTAGCAAAATTTGGCATACCGGACTACCAGAGTACGAGTGATGATACCCTGGTTTTTTATAACCCTGTCGGACTGGCCATAGATAAAGACGGCAATATTTATGTGGCGGATAATGCGGATTCCCGTATCGTAAAATTCAATCATGGGCAATTATCTGCCAATTGGGGCGGCCCTGCGAAAAATGAAGGCAAGTTTGACGGACCTGCCGGGATCGCGATCAATACGGAAGGTCATGTTTATGTCATTGATCAAGGGAACGACCGCATCCAGAAATTTACCTCCGACGGCCAGTTCGTGTCGAAATGGGGAAATGAAGGCGACGGAGATGGCCAGTTCCAGACGCCCACGGGGATTTCAACCGATCAGGCCGGTCATGTCTATGTGGCCGATACGAGCAACCACCGGATTCAGGAATTCACAGCCTCTGGTGAGTTCGTGAGAGAATTGGGCACGGAGGGTAGTGGACCGGGAGAACTGTCCAATCCCCACGATGTGACCGTAGACATCCATGGCGATGTCTATGTGACGGACACTGACAATAACCGCATCCAGAAGTTCACCTCAGAAGGCGTTTTTGAGTGGGGGAGTTTGGGCACAGGTGACGGCCAGCTTGAATATCCCGTCGGCATTGCCGTGGACAGCAGTGGTGGATTTGTTTATGTGGCTGATACCAATAATGACCGAATTCAGAAGTTCACGTCGGATGGGGATTTTTTAGCAAAATGGAGTGGGGAATTTGGTACGGGAGAAAGACTGAATGACCCCTGGGGCATTGCGGTTGACGATGAGGGGTATGTTTACGTGGTGGACAGATGGAATTACCGGATCCTGAAGTTAACTTCAGAAGGCGTATTTGTTGCCGTCACTGGAAATCAGGGCTCTACTCCGGGGATGTTCAGTGCCCCTATATTCGTTGCTTTGGGGGCCGGTGGGAAGATATATGTGACCGAATCCCCCAACAACCGCATTCAGGTCATCAAAGAGACGGGGACAGGGGCCAACAACAAGGCGATTATTGTGGCCGGCGGCGGCCCGTATCCCGGCAATCACCTGTGGGACGCCACCCAGATGTGTGCCAATTTTGCCTACCGCACCCTGACCTATCAAGGCTTCACCAAACAGAGTATAGATTATCTCAGCTCAAATACGGAACTGGATCTGGACGGTAACGGTGAACCCGATGATGTGGACGGGGATGCCACGAACAGCAACCTGCAACAGGCCATCACCGAATGGGCAGGGGATGCCGATAATGTGGTCCTATATCTTGTGGACCATGGCGGCAACGGCACCTTCCGCATGAGCGGCACCGAGACCCTTTCCCTGTCCGATCTCTCCGACTGGCTCAATACGCTTCAAGCAATGATCCCCGGCAAGGTGATTGTTATATACGATGCCTGCGATTCAGGGAGCCTTCTGACCGGTCTTACGCCCCCTGCCGGCAGGGAATGGATCATTATAACAAGCACCTCACCGGGTGAGAGCGCCTATTTCGTGACGCAGGGTTCTGTGTCATTCTCCAACTATTTCTGGACACAGGTTTTTAACGGTCTCAATGTTAAGGATGCCTTTGACGTGGCAGCCGAAGCCATTTCGTACACCACGCCATATCAGAATGCCCTTCTCGATGATAAGGGCAATCTGGCCCCGACCAGCTATATCGGAAACGGAACCGATATCCACGGTGATGCGCCTCTTATAAATCAGGTGTCCCCGGCCCAGACCATCAGCTATACGAACGCGGCCCCTTTATATGCCACGGATGTGACAGACAACGACGGTATTGCACGGGTCTGGGCCGTGATCAGGCCCCCTGATTACAACTCTGGGGCAACAGACAATCCGGTCAAGGGCCTTCCCACCATGGATCTGATGCCTGTTGGTGACAACCGGTTTGAAGCCACCTATGAGGCGTTCAGCATCACGGGCACCTACCAGATTGCCATCTATGCCTTAGACAGGGCAGGTAACAGCTCGATTCCTCAACAGACAAGTGTGTCAGTAGGGAGCCCAAGAACCCGGAAGGCGATTATTGTAGCCGGGGGCAGGTCATCAGATCCGCTGTGGCCGGCCATAGGGCACAACGCAACGCTTGCCTATGAATCCCTGACCTTTCAGGGATACGGACAGGACGACATCCTTCTCCTGAGCAATGTGAACTTCTCATCTGGATGGGATGCCTCGGCCACCTTAGGAAACATAAGCTATGCCGTCAACACCTGGGCCAAGGAGAGTACCCAGGATCTGGTGTTATATCTAATGGGAGATGGCGGAGATGGTGTCTTTAAAGTCAATAATACAGAGAACCTTCCAGCCACGGATTTAGACGTATGGCTTGACAGCCTGCAGGAGATCATTCCGGGCAAGGTCACGATGATTTATGATGCTCCCTACTCCGGGAGTTTTCTCCCCGTTCTGACGCCTTCCGTTGATAAAGAGCGGATCATTATATCGAGCAGCTCCAGTCTTCAGCCGGCCTTTTTTCCCCTCGATGGGAGCATTTCCTTTTCGAGTTACTTCTGGTCACAAGTCTTAAATGGGGCCAATGTGCGGGAGGCCTTTCTGCAGAGCAAGGATGCTATTCAATATATATTGAGTGAACAAAATCCTCTTCTCGATGATAATGGAAACGGCATCGGCAACGAGAAAAAGGACGGCCTTCTCGCTAAGGACTACACCATCGGGGTGGGGATCACATTAGCAGGGGACGCCCCTCTGATCGGATCGGTTTGCCCGGAGCAGACTCTTAATGGCAGTGGTTCCGTGACCCTGTGGACAGAAGATGTCACAACCACAGGAACCATAGCGAGGGTCTGGGCCGTCATCAGCCCGCCGGGATACAACCCTGCCTTGGCCACGTTAGAGCTTCTTCCCCGGGAAGGTGGTAGATACGAGGGGGTCTACAGCGATTTCCCCGTCTTCGGCTCTTACCCTGTGGCCGTTTATGCAATGGACACTGAAGGAAACACTTCCCTTCCGGCCGAGACCACGGTAAAACAGGGGACCGGCCCGGACGTTTTTGAAAATGATGACACCTTTGGGCAGTCCCATGTGATTATCCTGAACCATGAATCAGCCCAGCAGCACAACTTTCATGATACCGGTGATGAGGACTGGGTACGGTTTCTCGCAGTTTCAGGACAGACCTACACCATAAAGACCAGCCATTTAGAACCCCGATGCGATACGGTCATTACGCTCTATGATATCGATAGCGATGGCGTCACCCTGCTTTTGTCAAAGAATTACAAGGGGTATGGTGAAGATGAGATTCTCGAATGGCGTTGTCCCCTGTACATGGACGGCGTTTACTACGTGAAAATAACAGGCGATAATTCCTCTTTTTTTGGTGAAAACACCGGCTATGATCTTGATCTCTATGAACCGATCACCCCCTTTACCGGCCATATTGTGGGTTCTGTCACGAGTTCCGTTAACAGAGAGGCGATTCAAGGCACCCGGATCACCACCGATGTCCGTGGCTCGGGATTGAGCCTCGCGGATGGGGCTTACTGGATCATACACAAGGCAGGGACCTTCACGGTAACGGCCTGGGTACCGGGTTATCAACCGAAGAGCTATTCCGGGGTGGTTGTCAGCGAAGGGGGGATCACGGTCAGGGATTTTGAACTGGTGCCCGAGGCTGTGCCTGTTATGGAAGCCGATTTCACTGCCAACTTCACCGAAGGCCTGGTGCCGCTCACGGTGCAATTCATGGACCAATCCATGGGAGATATCACATCCCGGACCTGGGATTTTGGGGACAGTAACACAAGCACTGAGACTGAGGATCCTTTCCACATCTACAACAGTGTGGGTACCTATACGGTGAGCCTGCTGGTAACAGGCGGTGAAGGATCAGACATTGAGACCAAACCCGGCTATATCTCGGTGCTATCTTCCAGGGTGGGGACGGTGACCGTCACCCTTATGCCTCAAGAGGCCATAGATGCCGGGGCCCGTTGGAATGTGGACGGCGGAGCCTGGCGGGAGAGCGGCGGTATTGTCTCAGGATTGAGCATGGGAAGCCACACTGTAGATTACAGGACAGTGAATGGGTGGGATACCCCACTCGCAGAGAATATCATTGTAGACGACGAAGAGACGACTTCGACAACGGGTGTTTACACTGCTGCACTGCTCCCCTCTGTGGAGACCAATGCTGCGAGCCATATCACGTTTAATGCCGGGGTCCTGAACTCGACCGTTAATCCCAACGGGGGGATGACCGCGGTGGTATTTGAATACGGAAAAGATACCGATTACGGCTTTACCGTTACAGGGGCCAGTGCCGGTTCAGAGACGGGTGATGTGGATCTGGGCATCGCCGTAACCGGTCTTAAGGGCCAGACCACCTATCATTTCCGTGCGAGGGCCACCAACAGTGCGGGAACGGTCTATGGAGAAGACCAAACCTTTCAAACAGCATCGGCGCCGGTTCTTTACGTGGAGGCTTCGCGGAATTGCGGCGACAAGACTCCCTGCTATGAGACCATACAAGGGGCAATAATTGCCCAAGTGGGTATAATGGCCACCATAAAAATAGTCCAGGGGTCTTATGATGAAAATATAGTATTGAACACACCCAAGGATCTGACCCTTCAGGGTGGATGGGATGCTGCATTTACATCGCAATCAGGAGATACAACCATCCATGGGTTGAGAATTCGAAAGGGAAAAGTCGTTGCTTCCCATTTGATCTTGAAGCCATGAGGGGGCCACGGGGATATGAAAGGGTGAAGACAATCAGAGTGAGGTTCCCTGTCAGAACTGAAACGATCGAACAGTTCAAGAAAAACTGCATTTACCGGCTGACCACCAAGATATGGCGAGTTCTGGCCTGGATCATTCTCGCTTAGTATACATCATCTCAGTCTGCCACACCCACTATTCCAAGACAACCTTTGCTGAGAACCAGTGATCCTTTACGAATTGTCATTTTGCGGATTGTTGACTCCCCTGCGACACTGTTAAATTCACTGTCCAACCCACTCTCAAGGGTCAGCTCTTTCGATTGGTTAAGACCGACATCTTCATTATAAGTCCCCTGTTCTACCTTTATCGTAGTATTAGGGTCAGCAGTCTCCATCGCTGCATTTATTGATGACTCGCATGGGCTCCTGCCACCACATATGCCGTCGGGTTCAACATAATAGGCAGTGCTCGAAGAGGCAACGGTGAACAAACCCTGTCCTGTTCCCATAGACGAATCATCTATAGGTTCAATCACGAGAACACAGTTGACAGAACTGAATCCAGTCACTTTCCAATTATATTCCCCATCATTTTCCGTGCGCTCCTCAATCGTCTCAAAGGTGCCGATCTTCGCTCCCTGACGGGAGATGGATATCTTGACATTGCCGCTGATCTCCCGGGTTTCCCACGTGATTGACATGGAATCCCCAACATACCAAATTGATGCCTGGGCAGGCGATAAAATAACCAGATGACCCGGCATCTGGTTCTGTCCGCCTCGAACCGCACGCACATCATAGCTATCAGACTTATCGTAGTCGCCGCCATACCCAAGACCGAAATAGACGACCCACGCTCTGCCGTAGGGAGGGAGGTGCGCATAGGTAGTAGACGACCAGTAACTGGACGACAATGTATTTGGGAAATAGGTCGTATTTATAGCAGGTTTATATATGGAATAGTCCACGATGGATTGTAGCTCTCTTTTGTTTGGCAAGCGCCAGTCGTCATATCCGGCCAAAGAAAGGGCTTCACAGTGAGAGATGGCGGCCTCCCAGTTCATTGTACCGTCCGTGGCCTGCTGCCACATGAGACCCGTCAGCGTGTCCGTCACCGTGCCGTCTCCGTCAATAACCAGATGATCCAATGACCCAGTCTGTCCACCACCCACGGCACGCACATAACAGCTTTCGGACTTAGGGCCCCAGTAGTCGAGGCCGTAGTTGAAATAAATGCTCCATGCGAAGTAAGCGGTACTGCCGGCATAGGTAGTAGACGACCAGTAATTGGACCACAGTGTATTAGGGAAATAATCCGAGTTTATGGCAGGCCCCCAGCGTCCCAGGTCTGTGATGGAGGCCAATTCCTTGATTGTGGGAAGACGCCAGTCGGAATGGCCTCCAAAGCTCGTGGAGTTGAGTTCAGCGATAAACACATCGTGGGCGTTCTGCCAGGCATATTGATTGTCTTTATCATGAATCGACCCATCATCGG
>Ga0222696_1000569_pt1 | contig 16144 bp, 19 predicted proteins | sample AntAcemetage1400_FD_179817 | JGI IMG/M metagenome (GOLD analysis project Ga0222696, IMG submission 179817) | Saline water microbial communities from Ace Lake, Antarctica - #1400 | ecosystem: Environmental > Aquatic > Non-marine Saline and Alkaline > Saline | place: Antarctica: Ace Lake... | reverse complement strand
TCATTTCCTGGTATGAGCAAAAAGCGGTTTGCGTTTTGCTGGCGCTGCTTCACCTCGGTATCAAAGGCATCCGTTTAGGGCCTTCCCTGCCAGCTTTTTTAACGCCGAATGTACTGGATACTTTGGTTAAAAATTTTGATATCAAACCGATTTCATCGGCTGACGAGGATCTTAAAGCCATTTTAGGGTAATTGCCCTATTTGTGAATTTTCAGGAGATCAAATTTAGCAACAATGACGAAAGGCCTGGGTGTCAGGCTTACACGGTTGACACCTATGCCCTTTTAACCAAATGTCCCAACCACGCCTTTCACCCGATAAACGGGTGAAGGCGACGTTAAAGCCAAGATATATCATAAAAACAATAATGAAAAAAAGTGATCGATATTTAAAAATTGTTGAATGGTCTGACGAAGACGGCTGCTATATTGGTCGCGCCCCTGGTTTAATGTTAGGCGGCGTTCATGGAGAGGATGACTCAAGAGTTTATAAGCGACTTCGTCAAGTTGTGGAGGAATGGGTTGAAATTTGTGAAAATGATGGTGATCCGCTTCCACCCGCAACGGCAAATAAGGAATATTCCGGAAAATTCAATTTAAGAGTGTGTAAAGATTTACACGAGCAGATTGCAGTTAGCGCTCTTAAAAAAGGAAAAAGTCTTAACAAGTTTTGTGTAGATACCCTTAAAAAGGGAATCGGGCTTTAACATCGGGCTGGACAATACGCGCGGAAAAAAACGCCCGCGCAAAATTCAGCCCGGGCGTTAGGCAGCATAAACGATTATTACTTATTTTATCGTCAAAACAAGGAAGCCATGATTTAGAGAGAGAACGAGATAATTTGCTAAAAAATCACTAAGAGGAATTTTAAAATAGATATCAATAGTAAATCTTTTTCGGATGCCAGCGATAATATAAAGGGCTTCACCGATGAAGCCACATTACGTCTCTGTCGTCGCCTCCACCTTATTGGCATCGCTGTTTCTATTCTGATACTCTGGAACGGTGTATGTGACTTTATTTACGCTTACTCGCCCGAATTGAGTGGCCTTGAATACTTTTCTCCCGCGGTATGGGATACGATTCGTACCGCAGGCCATCGTCCTCATTGGATGGTGATGATGGCACAGACGGCCGGCTGGCTCTATCCGTTTTACGCGCTGTCATATTATCACTGGTGGGTTGGCATGCGGCGCGCAGGATTTTGGCTTGCCCATGTTCCGTGTGGACTGCTGGCCTATGCTTTGTTGATGATTGGGGGGATCCAACATGCCGGGTGGGCATTCTTGAGTGTCTTGGCGCAAGCAAAGGCCGTGGTCGGATGCACGGACGAGGCATTTTATGCAATGGCCAACCGCTTTCTGCTCGAACATTTTGTGATGGGGGATCTGACAGCGGTGTTGGCTTTCAATGCGGGCGCCATTTGGCATGCTGTGGGGATTTTAAGTGGACGGACAGTGTATCCGCGCTGGTTTGTGGTATTGTCGCCCTTTGGTGTGCTGACGATCACGATGGTTTTGGGTGCCTGCCTGCCCGCCCCGTTTGCAGGGTTTGTGATTGCACTATTTGGAACATGGTTCATGCTCGTTCCCTGTCTTGCAAGCACAGTGTGGCTGTGGCATCGCGCCTGTGTCAATTAACAAACGAACCCTATAAAGATGGTTCCTCATACGAATTTGTGGGTTTGCCTGAATTGCAATTTTTATATTTAGACAGGATTCACAGGATTGATTGGATCTATTGCTTTCTCTGTTTCCGCCTGCCCGCCATCGCGAGCCTCCCAGGCGAGGCGGACGGGGACGAAACAGAGATACGGCAATCCCGCTTTCAGCGGGAAAGAAAAGCCAAAGAAGCCGATTGTATTACTGCCGAAAAACTCCCTCAAAGAGGGATTTTGGATTTTTGCCTTTCTTCCCACCGGGGCGTAGGTTCTTAGGGGCCGGAGGCAGGAAAGGCAAAAAATCCTGAGAATCTTGTAGATCCTGTCTAAGTAAGATATAGAAACCCTTATGTTCAGTGGAATAATTTTATTATATCAAACCCTTACAGGATGCAAATTGGAATATTTACCCACAGATTCTCCGGAGGAGCCAATCATTAATACTGCAACAAGAAAGGAGGATGGCGTATGACTGATTATTTGATTATAGGGAATGGAGTCGCGGGGACAACCGCTGCGGAAAACATCCGCAAGACAGATGAGGAAGGGGATATTACGATAGTGACCGGCGAGGATCTCCCCTTTTATCACCGGATAAGGTTAACTGATTACATCTCAGAAGAGATAGCGGAAGATGATTTGGTTGCCAGGAACAAGGAATGGTATAAGGATCAGAACATCAATCTTGAGCTCATGACTCGAATAGTAAAGGCGGAACATCAGGAAAAAGTCATCATTACGGAAGATAACCGGACACTCTCTTACGATCGTCTCTTGATTGCCACCGGGAGCCATTCGTTTATCCCGCCGATAAAAGGCTCTGAGAAAAAAGGCGTCTTTGCCCTTCGCACGATCAAAGACGCGCGTGACATTTCGGCCTATGCCGGGAAGATTGAAGACGCTGTTCTTATTGGCGGCGGGCTGCTCGGCCTTGAGGCCGGAAATGCCCTCCGTAAGTTGGGAAAATCGGTTACGGTGGTAGAGTTTTTCCCGAGACTCTTGCCGAGGCAGCTGGATGTGGACGGCGCCAAAAGACTCCAGGGAATCATGGAAAAGATGGGATTTTCCTTCAGGCTTGGCGCAAAGACAGAGGCGATCACGGGGGCTGATCAGGTCGACGGGGTCCTTCTGGAAGGCGGAGAGGCCCTGTCGTCGAAAATGGTTATCATTTCAGCAGGGGTCCGGCCCAACATGGAACTGGCCAAGGATCTGGGTCTGGACCATGACAAAGGCATCAAGGTGGATGAACACCTCCGGACGAACCGGGCCGATATCTACGCGGCCGGTGATGTGGCCGAATTCAAGGGAACGCCTTACGGCATATGGCCTGCCGCCATGGAGCAGGGAAAAATTGCCGGCAACAGCATGGCCGGGGGAGACATGATCTATGAGGGAACCGTCATGGCCAACACCCTGAAAGTGGTGGGGGTTGATTTGGCTTCCGCGGGCAATATCGATGCTGAAAATGAATTCGAGTCGCAGGTTTTCATTGATGAAAAAGTGTACAAGAAAATCGTCATCGAGAATGATCGGATCATCGGGTGTATTATGTTAGGGGATACAAAAGGCTTTAATAAAATGACTAAGGCGATTTCTGAAAGGGTGGCTGTTTCTAAGATAAAGGATCAGATTGTGTCAGCGGGATTTAGTCTTTAGGCCATTTAAACGAAAGGAGGACAAGATCATGACCGATAAGGGAGAATTGTGTGAAAAGATAAAGTCAATCCATCCGGAGATAGGCGAGTGCGGCATAGATGTGGATGTGGATTGGGATGAAGCAAAAAAGACGTGGATTGTGGATTTAAAAAGGGACGACCACGAGCTGAAGACCCACTTGGACCCCGAAGATGCGGATGGCTGTATGAAGGGCAAACAGTGCGTTTCTCTCGGGCTTCAGATTGCTCAACTGAAGGCCAACATAGAGGCATAAAAAGGTGTTCGCAATCCAGGAATTGGACTTGATAGAAGTTAATTTTCAGGAAACAGAGGATCAAGGAACAGGAGGAATGGCTATGGGAGACACGATCAAGTGGGAAACCGAGATGGCTGCGGCCCTGGACAGGGCCCGCACTGAAAACAAGAATATATTGCTTGATTTTTTTAACCCCGGGTGAATCGGTTGTCAACAGATGGATGCAGTTACGTATCCTGATGATAGCGTAGTCAGTTTCATCGATGAAAACATGATACCCCTTCGGGTCAAATTTGGTGTTAAACCGTTGACTGATGATTTCAATGTCAAATGGACCCCTACCTTATAACGCTTGACGCTGAAGGAGTAGAGCATCATCGAACGGTTGGTTTTTTTGCACCGGAGGAATTGATTCCTTCAATGCTATTGGGGATTGCCAAGGTATTTTTTGACACGGATAGATTTGATGACGCACTGATGAATTTAGAAAAACTCCTGAAAGGTTATCCGGAGGGTGACTCCGCGCCCGAGGCAATTTATCTGAGGGGGGTAAGTCTTTACAAGAATACGGATGACCCTAAGCCACTCAAGGAAGCCTATGAAAAACTGCGGGATAAATATCCCGCCGGCGAGTGGACCAGGCGGGCTTATCCGTACCGGCTCTTGTAGGCACAAATCATTCATCGAGATGATTAACCCTGTAGTTGCATAAATAACATGGCAAAATGGGCGTAAAGACTTGACCTATAGACTTTTTGAATCGTTGTAGTCGTTTTCAGGAACACACTCCTGGTGAAATCTTGAAAACAATGAAAAGCAACCATGTTATTTACCCTACGGGAAAGCCGGTGATACTACATCTCCCCGCTGATGCGGGATCTTCGACCTGTGTTGTCAAGGGTTCGACGGCCCCGCCCAGGGCGGGGCAGCTTCACCCTCGACGCCTTGGATCTCCCCGAAATCGGGATCATACGAGCGGCATCCTCGACTTTTGCAACGATGGGGTTAAGAGTGGTCAAAGGAGGTGAAAATCATGGAAGAAAAGCAGATGGAAACGCCCGAAGAGAAAAACAAAGAAAAAAAGAAAAAAGTTGAAGAGGAACTTCCACCCTGCACCACAGCACCAGATGCAGAGCATGCCAGGGCGCATGATGATGACGAACCTTGTGATGATGGCAGAGCAGGAGTTACAGACAAAGAGTAAACCCTATAGTTTGGGTAACAGGCAGGTAGGTAAGTGAGCCTTAAGGGGTCAAGTGCATATGAGTCAAGGATGGACTTGCCCCTTATAATATATGTTTTCTTCCTTTATTTTGCTTTCAGTCCTACTTTCAAAAATTTAAGAGGGTTTCGATAATGAGGCAGGAAAATGAATTTTGGAGAGAATTTTGCGGATTTTTTGATAAGCCTTTTGCCGACCAGCTGAAACTGAACGAAAAACAAAAGCAAGATTTTCTAACGACCTGGAGGCAAACCAGGGCAGCTGAACATTTCTGTCCCAATGGGGTGGATGTTTTTGAGAATATCCCCCTGACCACGTATGAAGATTACCCGATCTTGAATGAGTTCGGCAACGTTATCGAACAGCTGAGCAACTCCGTCCCCCAGGGCAAGGAAGAGGACCTTTGGGATTATTACCTCAGGATGGGAAAACAGGCGGCACCGATGCTCAAGGGTTGGATGACCGATGATTTTGGACTGTGCTGTAAGACCTCCGGCACAAGTGGCAACTCGAAATGGTTTGCCCACGGGCAGGGTTTTGTAAGCATCGGGATGAAAAATATCATGGCTTTCTTCGTGATGGGCTGCAGTGAGACCGGACGAGAAACAACGCTCAAAAGGGGATATAAGGTGCTCAACATCTGCGGCTCCTCTCCCCATATTGCAAATATGGTGAATAAAAGCGCCATTGACCACGGCTTCATTATTGAACCTCCTTCAAATGCAACCCGCAACCTTGAATCTTGAACTTTGAACTTTAAACCTTGAACCTTACGCCTTGAGCCTTGAGCCTAATCTTTAGAGTTTCCTTATGGAGCATCATCTCAAACTCGGCCTACCCAACTCCTGACAGGAGCTATTTTTCCTGTTAGGAGCGAAAACTTTCATCACAAATTCGGAATTTTAAGTCGTAAAAACTGTGTAAATCGGGTCTCTTGAAGAGGATTCGCAAAGGAGGTACAAGCACACTATTCTCAATGGTCATGCCTATATTTGAGAGTTGGTAATTACCCCAAAACATAACAACGTAAGAAAAAAGGAGATTGGTTATGCACAGGAAAATACCAATTTATGTTTTATCATTATTGTTGATAATCGGATTTTCAACGTTCGGTTTTACGGCCAAGGTGCCCGCTCCTAACACAGGGGGAGACGGCTTCAAAATGGTAAGCCTGGAAGAAGCAAAAAAACTTCACGAAGCTGGTGCAACAGTGGTTGCATGCCACAGTCACACAACCGATTTCATGATGGGTCATCCTTCCGGCACAATCCACATAACGTGTTTGGTTCCGAAGGCTCACAAACACATTGATATGCCACTGAACGAAGTCGACTTTGACATAGCTCAGCTTCCAAAAGACAAGAACACTCCCATTATAACCTATTGCGCATCAAGCACGTGATGGAAATCCTATCACGCCGCCAGGTTGGCGGTTACTAATGGGTACAAGAATGTTTACTGGATGAAAGATGGCATCAAGGGGTGGAAAAAGGCAGGGTATGCCACGGTAGGGGACCGGGAACTTTTTGAGGACCTCATTGCTGTGAACAAGAACGATTTTGCCGAATAATAATCACCGAAGGGGATGCCAGAAAGCTAAAAAATTGCACCTTTGTCGATTTTCGGGATAAAGCGAAGTTTAAAAAAGGTCACATCAAGGGGGCCAACCACGTTGATTACAGCAATATGTTCTCAAAACCCATGATGGAGGAGTTAAATAAGAGCAACAACCTGATAATCATTCATGATGTCCCGGCAGTCGCAGGTGTCATTGCCACGACTCTGAAGCTTATGGACTACCCAGATGTATATATCCTCAAATAGATATTTGGAAAAGATCGCTCGTTGATCATATAGGCATGACCGTTTACCAAATGTGGATAGGGGTCAGATCTACTCTTGAACCCTTGATATATCTGCCGTGGGGATTGAAACCGATCTTGCATTCCCACTGAGCTGACATTGTGCATAGATATTTAAGAAAAGTTGGCAAGGGTCAAGAGTAGATCTGACCCCCTATCCCCCTTTTTCTCTTACGACAAAAGGTCTTTTACATGGCGAAGGAGAGTGTCTTTTTCGACAGGCTTAACCAGGTAGTCATCGGCTCCCTCCGAAATGATTCGATCATGATTCTCCACGCTGCCATAACCGGTAATGATCAATATCTTTATGTGCGAGGTTGCAGGGTTCCGCTTGATTTGCCTGCATACCTCAAAGCCGTCCATTCCGGGCATTTGCAGATCCAGGATAATCAGGCCCGGCTGAAATGTGGAAACCTTTACGCCCGCTTCAAATCCTTCTGCGGCTGTTTCTGTTTCGTATTGATGTGCTGAAAGAGTTCTCTCGATTATTTCCCGAATAGCGGCATCATCATCGACAATTAAAATCTTTTTCCCCGGTGGCTTGTAGTTTGCCAGAGGATACATCCCCTTCTGACGGACAAAGACCTCAAGATCCTTCCTGAGAATTCTATAGTGGCCCCCAGGGGTGAGCGATGCTTTCAACTCTCCTGACTTGACATATTTCCAAAGGGTCACCCTGCCGATGGCGCAATACTTGGCAGCCTGCGGAACGGTAAATAATTCTTTACTCATTTTCCCCGGACCTCCCACGGACGAACATTATAAAACAAAATGGATATAATAAACATCATGACTAAAATAACTATAATGCACATATTCCAGGAAAAAAGTTCTGTCAAGAAAAAAATGATGCTACTGGATAAAAAAATATGATGTGGGAATTGGTAGGGTGATAGAAAAAATAGAGACAGGCAAATAATGCTTGACAAGCTCTCCGAATTAGAGGTGGTTGCAGGAGCCCTTTATAAGGCCATTTTTGACCCTGAAAATGGTGTTTTAAGCCTTGAGCATATCTATTCTTGGAGAGATAACTTTTAAATTTCAATAGAATAGGTCGGTCCGATCCCAGCTGCAGCATATTTTCCCTGCCCGTCAACCTACTTTTCGAATTGTGCTGGAGCAGATAAACCCTAACGTTGCATAAGCCTTCGGTCCAAAAACGCTACGCTCGCTCTATATCAGGCCATCAAGAAACGCTGGCCCATTTTCAGGACCTCACCGTATGTTCAATACGCTTTCATCCTTGAAAATCGCCCAGCGTCGCTTGCTGACCTAATCTAAAGCGTTTTGAACTCAAATTTTATGCAACGTTAGGGTAAACCTGATATAAAAACTATTTGTGCATAAAATACCCTTGTCTTTTGTCCATTTCCGTGTGTAATCTTCTATAAAGAGAATCCCTGTTTTCGTTGACCTGATGAACTTTTAAAAAATAACGGTGATAGCTAAGTTAAAAAGGCCCATATACCAGGTGTAGTGTTTTTTTAAGGGATAGGCCATACATGTGGTATGCTGAGCGTCTAAGAATGCACTACAACGCCGCAGATGTGACTTTTTGCGACGCCATCTTGACCTGAAAATTATATCCGTGAGGTGCAAATGTATCGCAAGGTTCTGTATGACCTTATCGACTGGAAAGACCGTCATAGCAGGAAGCCGCTCATTATCCGGGGAGCTCGACAGGTCGGCAAAACATGGCTGGTTCGGAAGTTTGCTGGTCAATTCGACAACATGGTTGAAATTAATTTTGAAAAAAATCCCGAAATGGTGTGCCCCTGCGGGCCGAGGCCAAAGAACGTGATTTGAAACTTTTCTTGGACACCGGGCTGGTTTCAACTTCACTTGGCCTCAGTCTGCCAGGCTTGGAAATGGTGGATGATCTACTTATGGTGAACAACGGTGCTCTGGCCGAACAGTTTGTTGGCCAGCATCTTTTATATGATGGACCAAGCTATGAGAAGCTGCAGCTCTTTTATTGGAACCGGGAACAGAAAAGCTCCAGCGCTGAAGTGGATTATCTGATCGCACACGAAGACAAGGTCGTGCAGGTTGAGGTAAAGGCCGGCAAGCCCGGCACCTTGAAATCGCTGCAAGTTTTTGTGGCGGAGAAGAAATCCCCGGTGGCGCTCAGGTTCAATGCCATGCCGCCATCATGTTCCCGGCAAGAGACCAGAGTATCAGGAAAAGACAAAGTCCCTTTCCTTCTTGTTTCTCTGCCGCTCTACCTTGTCGGGCAGGCCAGACGGCTGATCGCCGATAGCATTCAGGGAGGAAACTGATCCTACACCAATTTAGTGAACACCAAGTTAAGCCACTTATGGATATTAAAGTGGGGTGTATTAAAGTGGGCCGGCAAATTATTGTTCCGAATCATAGGAGGCATCTGAATTTGGATTCTGAACCAGGACTGGGTCTCCCGGTTGAGGCAGTCATCGATGATCTACAGCAGATCTTGTCAGACAACCCTTGTGCAGTCTTACAGGCACCACCGGGGGCCGGAAAGACGACCTGCATCCCCTTGTCTTTTCGAAATGCTCCCTGGCTGAAGGGCCGTAAAATTCTGATTCTTGCGCCCCGTCGACTGGCCGCCCGTGCCGCGGCTGTGCACATGGCCGACCTGCTGAATGAAACCGTGGGTCAAACAGTCGGCTATCGAGTCCGTATGGATAGTCGGGTCAGTGCGGCTACCCGCATCGAGGTAGTAACAGAGGGTGTTCTTACACGGATGCTCCAGAGTGATCCCTCTTTGGAGGGCGTCGGGCTGGTCATCTTTGATGAGTTTCATGAACGAAGTCTGGATGCAGACCTCGGGTTGGCCCTCTGTCTGGATATACAGGGGGTACTGAACAGGGATCTGCGGCTGTTGGTCATGTCCGCTACTATCGAGACCGGGCCGGTGGCAGCCCTACTGGGTGATGCACCGGTAATCACCTGCTCCGGCAGGGAATTCGCCGTTGAGACCCGTTATGTGGGCAGACACACCCCTTCTCGATCCATGGATGACGTGATAAAAGTGGTGCTTTCCGCAGCCCATAGCGAACAGGGCAATATCCTGGTGTTTTTACCCGGCGCAGGGGAAATTCATCAGGTCATGCAACGACTGGCCCGGACTCAATTGGGGCCGGACTGGATCATCGCCCCTCTCTTCGGTAATCTGACCCGCAGGGAGCAGGATATGGCCATTGCCCCTCCGCCTAAGGGACGAAGGAAGATTGTTCTAGCTACCTCCATTGCCGAAACCAGCTTGACCATCGAAGGGATCAGTGTCGTTGTGGACAGCGGACTGCAACGGGTTCCGCGTTTTGATGTGCGTAGCGGTCTGACCCGTCTGGTCACAATACCGGTATCCCGGGCATCGGCGGACCAACGTCGGGGACGGGCCGGTCGCATGAGCCCGGGGATCTGCCTGCGGCTCTGGTCCAAGGGCATCCACCCGACCCTTGTTCCGAGACACCGTCCGGAGATCCTGGAGGCCGATCTGGCAGGGCCGGTCCTGGAAATGGCCATCTGGGGAGTTGATAATCCCGACGGGCTGAAATGGCTTGATCCTCCGTCACGGGACGCCTTTGATACCGCTCGTAGCCTGCTCCGGTCCCTTGATGCCCTGTATGTTAACGGGGCGGTCACAGATCTAGGCAAGGAGATGGCCGCCCTTCCGGTCCATCCGAGGTTGGCCTATATGATGGTGGCGGCATCCCGTGTGGGGAAGGGAAGGGCGGCTTGCGATCTTGCGGCCCTGATTGTTGAAAGGGATGTGATCCGTTTTGAACCCGGTCTGGAGGATGCCGATATGCAAATCCGGTTCGATCTGCTCCGAGCCGCACGCCACAAAGAATCGCTCTCCGTTCTCGGTGGAACCATCAATCCGTCCGCCCTTGGCAGAGCGATCCGCTTAGCGGATCATTTTCGACGTCGTTTGGGATGTAGGGCCGACGACTCGAACGACCTATCCATCGGCCGATTGCTTGCCTGGGCCTATCCGGATCGAATCGCCCAGGGCCGCGGAGGAGAAAGGGGAAAATTTCAACTGGTAAACGGTCGGGGAGCGTATCTCAATCCAGAGGTTGCCCTTGGGTCCCAAGCCTATTTAATAGCAGTTGATCTGGATGGGAACCGACGCGAGGCCCGAATTTTCAGGGCGGCAGCCTATGATATGAATACACTAATGGAACAGTTCGAAGGGCAGATCCGGTGGGACCCGGTTGTCGGCTGGGATCCGAAACGTGAGGCAGTGGCGGCACGGCGCAACCTGAAATTGGGCGCCCTTGTCCTGCGCAGCGAACCTCTTGCCGAGCCGGACACCCAACAGATCGCCACGGCCCTGCTGAAAGGGATCCGGCAGCAGGGGATAGGATGTCTACCCTGGACCAAAGCCCTGAGACGCTGGCAGGATCGGGTCTGTTTTTTACGGCGAGTGTTCCGGAACGAAGAACCCTGGCCGGATGTCTCCGAGGCGGGCCTTGAGTCCCAAATAGACGAATGGCTGGCGCCGTATTTGTCCGGCATGACCCGGCTCCGTGACTTGGCCCGGGTCGAACTGAAAAGGATCCTATTCAGTATGTTATCCCATTCCCAGCATCAACTGCTGGATGAGCTGGCCCCAACTCATCTGACTGTTCCCAGCGGGTCCCGGATCCCCATTGATTATTCAGGCGATATTCCGGTATTGGCCGTCCGACTCCAGGAAATGTTCGGCCTGGATCACACCCCCACTGTCGCCAAAGGCAGACATTCCTTGCTGATCCATTTGCTCTCACCCGCCGGTCGGCCGGTACAGATCACCCGGGACCTGGCCGGATTCTGGCAGACAGCCTATCTCCAAGTAAAAAAGGAGTTAAAGGGGCGCTATCCCAAACACTATTGGCCGGATGATCCGCTACAGGCCAAGGCTACCGCCCGTGCCAAACCGAGGAAAACATGATACTATTTTCTTATCGCAAATTCCCCTCTTGGGACGCACAAATGAGAATAGGAGAATAGAGGACAGGCAAATAATGCTTTGACATTCACAGCAGACAGTAGTTATGTCTTCTCAAAAATGGCGCTTTCATACCATTTTCCCAAATGTTGCTAACACATTAACGACACATTAACGACACATTAAAAAAAGGATATAAAATGAAACTTAAAACCGAAATGATGAAATCGTTCATCGAAAAGCCTTTTGATTTTGTTGAACGCATGGGTTTGAGAGTCATTGAGCTGGAACCGCGAAGTGTCAAGCTTTCTGTTCCACTTCAGGGAAATGAGAATCACATCGGTACCATGTATGCCGGAGCCTTGTTTACGATTGCGGAAATCCCGGGCGGCGCGCTTTTCTTGACAACTTTTGATGTTTCCCGTTTTTATCCGGTAATCAAGGAAATGACTATCCGTTTCATAAAGCCTGTGAAAACCGACGTCACCATTAGAATGGTCATGTCTGTTTCAGAGGCTAAAAGGATTGTATCAGAGGCAGAAAAGAACGGAAAAGCCGAGTATGTTCTCGAAGGAGAAATAAAGGATACAAATGAAGAGGTTGTAGCCGTGAGCCGAGGGATTTATCAGGTTCGAATAATTAACCCTTTAGTTCAGTGAAAAAAGGCCTATCGTCTATCCTGACGACCATAAGTTTTATTTAGTGGAATTGATGGATGGGCGTTAAATAACCGGTCCGACCATATAAATGTCCATGGAACTGGTATACCCGGAAATCTCGGCCTTGGTCCGTTTTCCCGATGCGACTTCAATGGTTTCGGAAAGCAGCCTTTTACCCGCATCTGCCAGGGTTTCGGTGCCCTCCATAATAGAAACCACGCTTACGTCCATATGATCTCTTAAATTTTTCCAGGTGTTTTCATTTCCCGTTAATTTAATCACAGGCACGAAGGGAAAGCCCTGCGGGGCGCCCCGGCCCGTTGTAAATGCGATGACATTGGCGCCCGCGGCTGCCAGGCCGGTCAGAATTTCCGGTTCCCTTCCGGGGGAATCCATCACCACCAGACCTTTCACCCCGGGTTTGACGCCATATTCATATACCGCCTGAATGGGTGCGTTTCCAGCCTTTGCAATGGCGCCCAGGGATTTTTCCTCTATGGTGGTCAAGCCTCCCTTTATATTGCCCCCCGTGGGCTGACCCCCTCGAATGTCAAATCCCATTTGAACGGCCCTTTTTTCCATCCTGTCCACCAGATCCAGGATTTTTTTGCCTGTTTCCTTATCCTTGGCATGCCTGGCCAGGAGGTGTTCAGCACCGATGAATTCCGTCACCTCCCCCAGGATGGAAGTTCCGCCCGCCTCCACCACAAGGTCCGACAGGACCCCCACTGCGGGATTAGAGGACAGCCCTGATGTGGTATCCGAACTTCCGCATTTCAATCCCAACACCAGCTCGCTCAAGGGGAAAAATTCACGTTTCTGTTCGCTGGCTTCAACGGCCATTGCCTGGGAAATCAGAATCCCTTGGGCCGCGGCTTTGGCCGCTCCGCCGATCTCCTGAATGACCACGATTTCCACACGTTTTCCGCTTTCCGCAATAGCCGCGGCCACCGTCTCCACATCCGTGCTTTCACAACCCAGGCTGACCAGCAACACAGCGGCAACGTTCGGATTTCTGCCCAGGCCCACCAGAACATCATTAACTCGCTCAATGTCAATGGGGGTCTGGCAACAACCTTGATGATGCAGGAAGGCCGTTGTGCCGGCCACCTGGCGGGAAATATTTTCAGCCACTTCATTGGCACAAATTACGGTAGAGAGTATCCCCACATAATTTCGTGTACCCACGGAACCGTCAGATCGACCATATCCCCAGAACCCCATTCTATGCCCCTTTCTTCACCAGATCGCCACGCCCCCTGAGACTCTCGATGTTCTGAACATGCGCATGGGCACCTTTTAAGATGGGGGCGGTGGCTCTCCCGATGACTTCTCCATATTTAATGATGTCTTCCCCTTCATTAATATCAACCACCGCAAATTTGTGACCAAAAGCAATGGGTTCTTTCATCTTGATCTTGAGCGAAGCATCCCCCGCTGCCACTCGATATTCTCGCGATTGCGCCAGGACCCCGAGCGCCGTGGCCACATTGTCTTCGGCCTTGATCATAATGGCGTCATATTCCATGAGAGTTGCTACCCTTCCTGAAAGCATTCAAAAAAAGATAATTGACCAAACAATTAAAAATAATCATAGTATAGGGTGATTTGAAAGGAAACATAAAAATAATTAAAAAGCAAACCTGCAAAGGGTTCAAACCTACGATTGACCCTTTACTCACAGGTTCCTGATGGCATCGCTCATCCCCTTCTTTCCCATTCGGGAGAGACTTCCGAGAGAAAAGAATCTCAAAGCTAAGTGCTATTGGCACGACCGTCTCCTATTCCCCCTACCTCCTTGGCGCCCTCAAAGACCTCCTTCAGTTTCTTGGATATGGACTCAATTGAAAACGGCTTTTGCAGAAAGCCATCAGCTCCGGCGTCCAGGACTTCTTTGACAGGACCATCAATGGAATAGCCGCTGAAAACGATAACCTTCAAACCTGGCCTGGCCTCCATAATAAGAGGGTATACCCGCCCGCCGCTCATATCCGAAAGCTTTATATCGAGCAGGGCAAGGTCAATAGCCCCTTCAAAAGACCCTGCGATTTCAACGGATTCTTTACCGGTCCTGGCTGTAAGGACACGATAACCAAGCTCCTCTAACGCTGCCTGGGTTATCTTTATGACATCCTCTTCGTCATCAATCACTAAGATCGTACCTTTACCCTCGATCAGCTTTTCTTCAGACACCACAACCGGCTTTTCTTCGGCTTCCTCTTTAGCTTCTATGGCTGGCAGGTAGACACGCACAACAGTCCCCTTGTCCAGCTCAGAGTCAACCGAAATCCAGCCACCATGGTTCCCGACAATTCCATACACAGCCGCCATACCAAGGCCCCGTCCCATAAAATGTGTGGTAAAGAATGGATCGAATATCCGGCCTTTGGTTTCTTCATTCATCCCCTTTCCGTCATCCTCAACAGAGAGGCAGATATAAGGGCCGGACTTGAGATGGGGATGGTCATTTACAAACCCTTCGTCAGTCTCGATGCTCCTGGTGGCAATCCTGATATGGCCGTCGCCTTCTATGGCCTCATTGGCATTGGCAACTATGGCCGATATCACGGCCTGCATTTGTGTGGGGTCTGCCACAATATTCAGAATGTCCGGCGACAAGTTCGTCTCCAAACGGACGAGAGGATCAACAGTATGCTTAAGTAAGGGAATGGAGCACGTAACGAAATCACTCAATGACATGGGCTGAGAATTATATTTTCCTCCCCGACCGTAAGCCAGTAATTGAGCGGTCAATGAAATCATACGTTGCGCCGCGTCCTTCATCGGGGTAATATATTCCATGATCTTCTGATCCTCGGGAAATTCCTTCTCAAGGAGCCAGGTGTGACCGGTAATGGAAGATAAGGCATTATTAAATTGATGCGCAATCCCTCCTGACAAGGTGGCTATTGCTTCCATCTTCTGGACCTCATGGAACCGGGCCTCAAGTCTCTTTCTCTCAGAGATATCACGGGCAATCCCGATTATCCCTGCGGGCTGTTCGTTCACGTTCAACAGCGTCGTTACCTTTATTTCTATTGGAATCTGTTTTCCGTCCTTTTGAGCCAGCCTTAAATCATCAAAGCAGAATACTTCGCCGGGCAAAAAACGATCTAACCGGCCATCTATCGAATTTTTATGCTCAGGGGCTAAGACTTCCATAAAATGGCGGCCCACGAATTCCTGAACAGAATAACCGGTGGCCTTTTCGAATTCCGAATTCAAATAGGTGATTTTACCTTCCAGATCCATAATTACCACTATATCGGACAAATTCTCAACAAGGGTACGATACCTTTCCTCGCTCTCCTGGAGTGCGTCCTGAGTCTGCTTACGCTCGGTAATATCGTGTATGGTGGCAAGAATGGCGTCGGTTCCTTCAAGGGAGATTCGGCTTGAATAGACTTCAACATCAACAGCAGAGCCATCTTTTTGGACATCTCTCAGTTCATAAACCGCCTCCATTTTTTCAGGCCATCTTTTTCGACGCTGGACAAGGGTTTTCCTATCATCAGGATGAATGAAATTGAGGACATCCTTTCCTATTACGTCGCTCTTATTTTTGAAGCCGTGTAGTTCCAGCCACGAGGGATTTACCTCAATGATCTTTCCGTTTTGCGTAAGGCTTCTCGCTTCGCGGGAATCTTCGAAAAGGGCCTGATATCTATCCTTGGCCGCTTTAAGCTCCTTTTGGAAATGAACCAGTTTTTCGTTCTGGATCTCCAGTTCAGTCTGATAGATCTGAATATCTTCAAGCAGATTTCGGATATCCCCGGAAGACATCTTTTTGATATCTGAAGGATTTTTTTTGAGCAGTCTTTCCGTCCGCTTTCGCAGTTTAACAGGCTTTATTGGCCCGGTTTCACTTCTTTTCATTGTCTTCCCCCTCCCTCCTCAAAAAAGCATCCTCTTT
>Ga0222696_1000566_pt1 | contig 16224 bp, 21 predicted proteins | sample AntAcemetage1400_FD_179817 | JGI IMG/M metagenome (GOLD analysis project Ga0222696, IMG submission 179817) | Saline water microbial communities from Ace Lake, Antarctica - #1400 | ecosystem: Environmental > Aquatic > Non-marine Saline and Alkaline > Saline | place: Antarctica: Ace Lake... | reverse complement strand
CAGTTTACAATATTCACTGTGAGTGACATGGCGAAGCTGTGTAATGAATAAAACAAAATTAATTTAAATTATTTAATTATGTCAGTAGAACAAATCAAATTTGGACTCATAGGTGCAGCTGGTTATATTGCACCACGACATATGAAAGCAATAAAAGAAACAGGCAATGAGTTAATTGCAGCACTTGATAAAAATGATAGTGTTGGAATAATAGATTCCTATTTTCCTAATGCAGATTTTTTTACGGAACCAGAAAGGTTTGATAGACATCTTGATAAGTTAAGACGGCGAAGCGAAAAGAAGATTGATTATATTAGTATTTGCTCGCCAAATTATTTACATGATGCTCATATCCGTATGGCATTACGTAACGATGCCCATGCAATTTGTGAAAAACCTTTAGTGCTTAATCCATGGAATGTAGAAGCTCTTGGAGAGATAGAAAGAGAATTTGGAAAAAAGATTTATAACATTCTCCAATTAAGATTACATCCTTCAATAATTGAATTAAAAGAGAAGATAGAAAACGGGCCTGATGATAAGATATATAATGTTGATTTAACGTATATTACTAGTCGTGGAAACTGGTATTATATTTCATGGAAGGGAGATGTTGAAAAATCCGGTAGCATTGCAACTAATATCGGGGTTCATTTCTTTGATATGTTAAGCTGGATTTTTGGTAACCCGATAATTAATGATGTTCATATTTATCAGAAAGATTTAGCAGCCGGTTTTCTTCAGTTAGAAAAAGCAAGAATAAGATGGTTTTTAAGTATAAATTCGGACAACCTACCAAAAAAAATAAAAGAAAAAGGACAAAGAACTTTTCGATCAATAGAAATTGATGGAGAGGAAATAGAATTTAGTGGGGGGTTTAGCGATTTACATACAATGAGCTACAAGAATATTCTTTCAGGAAATGGATTTGGCTTGGAGCATGCTAATGCAAGTATTCAAATTGTTCATGCAATACGAAACATGAAACCGATCGGTATTAGAGGTGAATATCATCCTTTGCTAAAAAATAGAAATTAAAAAATCAAGAAACTAAATGAATAATAAAAAAATAATAGCAATAATTGGTTTAGGTTACGTAGGGTTACCACTTGCTGTTGAATTTGGAAAAAAAAGAAAAGTAATAGGTTTTGAGATTAAAACCGAAAGAGTTGCTGAGTTGGAAAGTGGGATTGATTCAACTTTGGAGACAACTGAAAAAGATTTAAAAGAAGCAAAGCATCTATCATACACTACTAATATTGAAGATCTAAAACAAGCTGAAATTTTTATTATCGCAGTACCCACTCCGACTGATAAAAACAATAGGCCTGATTTAACTCCTTTAATAAAAGCATCTGAAACCGTTGGTAAAATTTTAAAACAAAATGATATTGTAATTTACGAATCAACTGTTTATCCGGGTGCTACCGAAGAAGATTGCGTTCCTATTCTGGAAAAAATTTCTAACCTAAAATTTAATAAAGATTTTTTTGTTGGTTACTCACCCGAACGAATTAATCCGGGCGACAAAGTTCATACTTTAACTGCAATAAAAAAAGTTACTTCTGGTTCAACACATGAAACCGGTGTAGAAGTTGATAATTTATATAAAGAAATAATTACGGCCGGAACACATCTGGCACCAAACATAAAAGTAGCTGAATCGGCAAAAGTTATAGAAAACTCACAAAGAGATATTAACATTGCATTTGTTAACGAACTTTCCAAGATCTTTAATTTAATGAATATTGACACTCTTGATGTTTTGGAAGCTGCCGGAACAAAATGGAATTTTCTCCCTTTCAGGCCGGGTTTGGTTGGTGGCCATTGCATTGGAGTTGACCCTTTTTACCTTGCTCAAAAAGCTCAGGAAATAGGTTATCATCCCGAAATAATACTTGCAGGAAGACGCCTTAATGATTCCATGGGTTCTTATGTTGCCGGAGAAGTTGTTAAATTAATGCTTAAATCCGGTTTACCTGTTAAAGACAATAAAGTTTTGATGCTTGGAATAACTTTTAAGGAAAACTGTCCCGACATTCGTAATACAAGAGCAATAGATATTTATAATGAGCTTAAAAGCTTTGGAATTCTTGTTGATGTTTTTGATCCGTGGGCATCTGAAAAAGAGGTTAAAGAAGAGTATGATATAAAAATTTTAAATTCTTATCCTGAAAAGGATGAATATGGAGCAATAATTCTTGCTGTTGCACATGATGAGTTTAAGAATATTGATATAAGAAATTATAAGAAGTCTGGTACAATTATTTTTGATGTGAAAGGAGTTTTACCCAAAGAAATGGTTGACGGAAGACTTTAAATCAATTTAATATTTCCCGCAGATTGCGCAGAGTATCGCTGATTTTTTCTGCGTTTATCTGCGAAATCTGCGGGAAACAATTATTAACCATATGAAAATATTAATTACCGGTGGTGCAGGATTTATCGGGTCAAATTTAATTGAATATTTTCTTAAAAAAAAGCATGAAATTATTTGCCTTGATAACCTTTCAACAGGATATTTAAATAATATTGAAGAATTCAATTCAAATCCCAAATTCACTTTTATTGAAGGAGATATTCGAGATTTAGATACCTGCAAAACTGCTGTAAGGGGATGCGATTATGTATTACATCAAGCCGCTTTGGGTAGCGTTCCCCGCTCAATTAACGATCCGGCAAATACAAATTCAGTTAATATTGACGGTTTTCTGAATATGCTAATCGCCGCCAGAGATGAAGGTGTCAAACGTTATGTTTATGCCGCAAGTTCTTCAACTTATGGAGATTCAAAAAATCTACCAAAAGTTGAAGATAAAATTGGGAACCCGTTATCTCCTTATGCTATAACAAAATATGTCAACGAATTGTATGCTGATGTTTTCGCAAAGACCTATAACATGGAATGCATAGGTTTGAGATATTTTAATGTTTTCGGAAAGCGACAAGACCCGAATGGTAATTATGCGGCCGTTATTCCATTATGGGTGAAGGCACTTATTAACCATAAAAATCCAACTATAAATGGCAATGGGACATACAGTCGCGACTTTACTTATATTGAAAATGTTATTCAAGCCAATGAATTAGCTGCATTAACACCTAGTGAAGTTATTTATAAAAACAGAAAGAAGTATTATTCAAATGAAAAATCGAAAATTATTGCCGAAGTTTTTAATGTAGCATTCGGTGGAAATACAAATTTAATTCAGCTTTTTGAAGCTTTACGCGATAATTTGGCAAAACACGATAATGAAATAGGAAAAACACAAGCCGTTTTTGGGCCTATAAGGGCGGGCGATATTCCACATTCTCAAGCAAGTATTCTTAAAGCAAAAACAATTCTTGGTTATGATCCAAAATATGATGCTAAAAAAGGATTCGAAATAGCTTGTGAATGGTATTTTAATAAATTTAAATAGAACCAATTAGTATATATTAACAAAGAACTGAAATTTACGAAAAAATCGTTAAAGATATTGCTATTAAAGCTATTTCGGTTTTTCGGAAATTCAGGTTTTTGATCAGGGTGTTACAAAAAACACAAAAAAAGAAAATAATTAAAAATGTATCAAAAATGCACACTTAATAATCTTCGAGAACTCGAAGCGGAATCAATTCACATTATCCGTGAAGTAGCAGCTGAGTTTGAAAATCCGGTGATGTTATATTCTATCGGAAAGGACTCATCTGTAATGCTTAGGCTTGCCGAAAAGGCTTTTTATCCGGGTAAAGTTCCATTTCCTCTTATGCATATTGACTCAAAGTGGAAATTTAAAGAAATGGTCGAGTTTCGAGATAAATATGCTAAGGAGAAAAAGTGGAATCTTATAGTTCATTACAACAAAAAAGCTTTTGAAGAAGGAGTTGGGCCATTTTCGCATGGAAGTAAAGTCCATACTGATATAATGAAAACTCAAGCTTTGTTGGAGGGACTTACAAAATACGGATTCGATGCTGCCTTTGGAGGTGCACGCAGAGATGAAGAAAAATCAAGAGCAAAAGAAAGAGTATATTCATTCCGAGACAGATATCATCAATGGGATCCTAAAAATCAACGCCCCGAACTTTGGAATATTTATAATGCAAAAGTTCATAAAGGTGAGTCGATAAGGGTATTTCCGTTAAGTAATTGGACAGAATTGGATATTTGGCAATATATTCGCTTGGAAAAAATTCCAATTGTTCCGCTTTACTTTGCTAAAAAACGCCCGGTTGTTGAGTTTAATAATGCTTTGATTCTTGTTGATGACGAACGTATGCCAAAAGAAGTAAATGAAAAGGCAAAAATGAAAATGGTAAGGTTTCGTACGCTTGGTTGCTACCCTTTAACCGGAGCAATTGAATCCGAGGCAGATACAATTGAAAAAGTTGTTGAAGAAATGATGACTACAACTAAATCAGAAAGAACCACAAGAGTTATTGACTTCGATCAGGAAGCAAGCATGGAACAGAAGAAGAGGGAAGGGTATTTTTGATGGCAATTAGCTAAAGCGTAATTTAATAGTAATTTACTAATGCGTAATTTATTGTAATTACAACCAATCACCATCAATTACAACATAATTCACTAATCATTAAAAAATATTAACCATGAAATTAGAAGATTTTAAAGTTTATAATCTTGCAATGGAATTGGGTGAATTAGTTTATTCAGAAGTTAAGAAATGGGATTACTTTGACAAAGATACAGTAGGAAAACAGTTTGTTAAAGCCTGTGATTCTATTGCAGCTAACCTAAGTGAAGGATTAGGACGTTATCATTATAAAGAAAGAAAAAACTTTAGTTATTATTCAAGAGGCTCTTTATTTGAGACAAAAACATGGTTAACAAAGGCTAAAAACCGAAAATTAATCGCTGAGGATGTTTTCTGTGATTTAATAAACAAGATAGAAACCACAGGAATTAAAATAAATAATTATATAAAAACAATTGGTCCCCAATAATAACTCAAAATAAATTACAACAAATTACAATTAATTACGCACAGCAAATTACAACTAATTACTATAAAATTATCCTTCAGCAAATCACAACAGATTACATTATTTAAACCATGGATATTAAAGAGTTCCTCAATCAGGATCAAAAAAAGGACTTATTAAGGCTATTAACAGCAGGTTCTGTTGATGATGGGAAAAGTACGCTTATTGGAAGATTACTTTTTGATAGTAAGAAATTATACGAAGATCAGTTGGATGCTCTTGAGCGTGACTCAAAAAGAGAAGGCCATGCCGGAGAAGAAATTGATTATGCTTTATTACTTGATGGTTTAAAAGCTGAGCGTGAGCAAGGAATTACAATAGATGTAGCATACAGATATTTCTCTACTAATAAACGTAAATTTATTATAGCTGACACACCCGGACATGAGCAATATACACGCAATATGATTACCGGAGGCTCAACCGCTAATCTTGCAATTTTATTGGCCGATGCACGAAAAGGCGTAATTACACAAACAAAAAGACATACATATATTGTTTCTCTGCTTGGGATAAAACACATCGTCTTAGCTGTTAATAAAATGGATCTTGTCGATTTTAAGAAAGAAATCTATGATGAAATTTGTGATGATTACAGAGAATTTACAACCCAACTTGATATTCCGGATATTACTTTTATTCCTGTTTCTGCTTTAAAAGGTGATAATGTTGTTGATATCTCCGACAAAATGCCTTGGTATCATGGGAAAAGCTTATTGGAATTTCTTGAAACAATTCATGTTAGCTCCGATAGAAACTTTGAAGATCTGCGTTACCCTGTCCAATATGTTACAAGGCCCGATTTAAAATATCGGGGTTTTGCAGCAAGAATTTCATCCGGAATTATACAAAAAGGAGATGAAGTAATGGTTTTGCCCTCAAAGCAAAAAGCCAAAATTAAAAGTATTGACACTTACGACGGAGAGCTTGAGTATGCCTTTCCTCCTCAAGCTGTTTCGATTACATTAGATAAAGAAATTGATGTTTCAAGAGGAGAAATGTTGGTTCATCCAAATAATGTCCCGAGAATAGAAAGACATTTTGAAGCAATGTTGGTCTGGATGGATGAAAATTCGATGGATAAATATACACAGTTTTACATCAAACATACCACTAATAATACTAAAGCACGAATTGATAAAATTCGTTATAAAATTGACGTAAACACTTTAGAAGAATATAATACAGAAGGTTTCGAACTTAATAATATTGGCAGAGTAGTTATTACAACCGTGAAACCTTTGTTTTTTGACCCATACAAAAAAAATCATAATACAGGTAGTTTTATTTTAATTGATCCGGTAACCAATAATACAGTTGCTGTAGGAATGATACTTGATAAAGTTTCATCAGAACATTTCTCAAGAATTTCTCTACAAGAAAGCGAAAAAATTGTCAGGGGTGAATCTTTAATATCAGAAATTGAACGACAAATCCGACTGAAACAAAAAGGTGTTACAATATGGTTGAGCGGTTTGCATGGGAGCGGAAAAAATGAATTAGCCTATACTCTCGAAAAAAGATTATTTGACCTTGGTGCAACTTCAATTCTTCTTGATGGTAAATCAGTTCGCAGCGGTTTAAATCGTGAACTTGATTTTTCACCGGCTGATAGGGCTGAGCACCTGAGACGTGTTGCACATATGTGCAAAATACTTAACGATCAAGGAATAATTACTATTTGCTCATTTATTTCCCCACATGAAATTATTCGCAACCAGATTGCTGAAATTATTGGAAGAAACAAATTCGTTTTATTGTATTTAAAAACTAATATTGATTTTGCCAGAAAAAATGACAAATATTCATTGTATAAAATGGCAGATGAAGGAAAAATTAAATATATGCCTGGGGTTGACGAAGTTTACGAAGAGCCTCAAAATGCAGAAATTATATTAAAGCCTGAGGAAAACACCAAAAATATTAATAAAATTATGAGATTATTAAATAAAAAAGAGGTTTTTCTACATAATTTATAATGCGATTATCAACAGAAAAAGACTTTGTAATCGATTTTTAAAAAGTTGTGAACAAAAACTCACATGAAATTTCATTTGTAAATCTGTAATTTTATTACCTTTGCACTTATCAACTAAAGAAATAATTTCTGTTTTGGGAATTAACAAATATTTTACAATAAATTATTCTGTCGCATAATAAAATTTTATAATTTTGAGTAATTTTTTTACTCAATTTAAAAATAGTGGGACTGAGGGGGCGAAGCTGTGCATAACGCAAAAACAATTAACTTTTTAGGGGTAAAAACAACGACTGCTATTTATGCGTTTAGCCGAAGATATAAAAATATTTATTGATGATTTCCTACTTGAAATCGAGCACGAATCAAAAGTCATATTGTTTGGATCAAGAGCGGATAAGAATGCAAAAGGAGGCGATATTGACATCCTTTGGTTAACAAATGAAAAAATTCTTGCTAATAAAATCCGTGAATTCAGGGTGCAGTTTTACAAAAAAAATGGAGTTAATATTTAAATAGCTGTTGCCGAATACCTTTTAAAAGTTGTTAAAATATACCATACTATATACAATTTGTAGCTTACGAAATTTGGCAATCAGCAATTCTTAACGAAAAAACCGAAATATCAACTTTTGATGTCGATGAGACTGTCGGGAATATTATACAATTAAAATCAGACTATTATTGGGAATTAATTAACAAGCAAACCGTCAATCGAAAAAAAATATTATATGCAATAAGTAACCAATTGACAGGGCTTTTTTCCAGACAAGCAACTTTAAGTTACAATCTCGGTGCTGTTTCCAACACACAAAAAGCTCTTGATGTTTTCATTGAAGATGGAATAGTGGAACAGACAAACAATCATTACGAATTTTCCGATCCAATCTTTAAATATTTTATAAGCAGTAACTTATAATTACACCAAAAGGCGTAACGCTAAAAGGTGTAATTCATAAACGGCTTTTAATTTAATTAAACTAATTTAACCTTAAATACTACGCTTTTGAACAAGCGAATAACCTTATTTTTTTAATTCTTTAAATTCGCTCACCCCGTAGTAAAGTCTAAACTGTAAAATGCGAAGCAATATTTAACAGGGGAATGAATGTATCGGGGATGACAAAATAATTTCCTGAAAAACAAATAAATGATCATCTAATTGCGCTAATTACACTAATTTAATTCGTTTAATCCGTGTAATTCGATGATAAAAAGAATGATCTGTGAAATCCGTAGATAAACCTCAAATACAATATTTTTCAAAACATCTTTTTTGGGATGTTAATCGTAAAAATCTTGATCTTGAAAAGCATAAAGCATATATCGTCAAACAGGTTTTAGAATATGGATTGATAAATGATTGGGACTTAGTTCAAAAATATTATGGTATTGAACAAATTGCCGAAGTGTCCAAATCATTCAGAGAGCTTGACAAAAAAGCACTTTCATTTATTTCTTTTCTGTCAAAAACACCCATAAAAGAATTTAGATGTTTCACTTATCAACAATCGACTCACCAACACTGGAACTTTTAAAGAAACTAATGTGTTTCGATGATTTTGTAAACATGAGGTTAGTGGGAGGTACTGCTCTCGCTTTACAAATAGGCCATAGGAAGTCAATTGACTTAGATTTATTTGGAGATATTGATTTTGATAATGTTAATACTGCCAAAGTTTTTACTAACTTTAACAATACAATTACTCTTAAAAGGTCAAAAAATATAAACATTTTTAGTATTGATGATGTAAAGGTTGATTTTGTGAATTATTCCTATCCATGGTTACAAAACCAATTGCTTTTGGGTGGAATTAGATTAGCCGGTATTGAAGATATTGCTGCTATGAAACTTGCAGCAATTACCGGCAGAGGAAGCAGAAAAGATTTTATTGACCTGTATTTCTTATTGCAAAAATATAATCTAAAAGAAATGCTCGGGTTTTATAGAAATAAATATTTTGATGGCTCTGAATATTTAGTATTAAAAAGTCTTACATATTTTACTGATGCAGAAAATGACATTGAGATAGAAATGATAAAGGATGTTTCATGGATTAAAATAAAAGCTTATATACTGGAGACAGTAGATAAATATAATCAGAGTATCTTATAGTCCACTAATTACATGGAAAAAAAGACAAAAATTATCCATAGATTACACAAATTTAACAGATAAATACAATTCGTTCAATCCGCTAAATTCGCCTGCTCCGTAGCGAAGCGTATCGGGGATGAAAAAAATTATCTGAGTAATTCGAAGACAAAATTATCCCTGATAATCCGATAAATTCGTGTACAGTTATCCTCAAATATTTTTTTACCTTTGTATAAACTTTTAACTAATGAAATCACTAAAATATATAGTATATAAAGAAGATAAATACTATGTTTCTCAATGTCTGAATGTAGACGTATCCAGTTTTGGTAATACTTTGCAGGAAGCTGTTGATAATCTTAATGAAGCTTTAGAATTATATTTTGATGATAAAAAAGCTTCTCAAACATTCATTTCTATTAATGAAACCATGATGGGCGAAACATATATTAATGTCTAAACTACTATCATTCGTACTAATCATTAACACTTTGCTGAAAAATGGTTTTATGTTTATTTCTCAGCGGGGAAGTCATTGTAAATATCGAAAATGTGACAAGACAGTTATTGTTCCTTCACCACATAAGGAAATACCAATCGGTACTTTTCGATCCATTGTACGACAATCCGGATTAACTGTTGATGACTTTAAATAATAGTCCACAGATTACACAGATTAACACAGATAAAAATTTGTGCCAATCCGTGTAATCAGTGGACAATAATCTGTGGACCAAAATACTCAAATTATGACAAAGGAGTTTATATTCAAAGATGAAACTTATAAAATCATAGGAGCCGCAATGGAGGTTCACCCCGTGTAATAACTTGAAATAGTATGAAAGTATTATTAATAGTGCAAAGACAAAATTTTATAAAATAGTCTAATTTTAATCCAATAATTACACAGGGTGAATATGGAACTCGGCTGTGGTTTCTTAGAAGGAGTTTACCCTGTGGAATAATGTACTATTATATTTATGTTTTAAAAAGTCTAAAGGATAATCAATTTTGACAAATCTCTCTAACATAGAAAACCTCATCAGTTCAAGAGAAAACGAAACTTTGGAGTTTAAATCAAGTTTCAACAACGAAACAATAAAAACTTTAGTTGCTTTCGCTAATACTAGTGGCGGAAAAGTTTTGGTTGGAATAAACGATCAAGGAATACCTGTTTCTAATTTTATTGTAAGCAAAGAGACAATACCTATTTGGGTTAATGAGATAAAGAATAAAACATATCCTTCACTTATTCCTGATGTTGATATTATCGAATATAAATCTGCAAAAATCATAGTATTCTCAATAGACTCATTTCCCATTAAACCTGTTGCAGGCAAGGGTAAATACTTTAAGTGTGTTAATAATTCCAATCATCAACTTAATCTTATTGAAATATCAAATATACATTTGAAAACTTTTAATAGTAGTTGGGATTATTATCTTGACACAAACCATAGTATTGAATCTATTTCGGAAAATAAAATTGAAAATTTTCTGGAGTTACGTAATAAAAATTATACAAATGAATTTGGTGAAAATTCATTCACCCTTCTTCGTAAATTTGAATTGTTGCGCGATAATTAAATAACAAACGTCGGTTATTTTTTGTTTGTAAAAGAAGAGAATATAAATGCAACAATAGAATTGGGGAGGTTTCAGGATGATACTACTATTAAAGATGCAATTTCTGTAAGAAGCGACTTAATAGGTCAAGCGGATAAGGTTCTTGGATTTATTTTAAAACATATAAAAAAGGAATACGCCATCACCGGAAAACTTAAACGTGATGAAATCTGGGAATATCCTTTGGATGCATTGCGCGAAATTGTACTGAACATGATAGTACATAGAGATTATATGCATCATGGCGATTCGTCAGTTAAGATTTTTGATGATAGAATTGAGTTCTATAATCCAGGTCAATTAACCGAAGGTATTACAATTGTTGATTTGTTAAAAGGAGCCTATGTGTCTGATTGCCGTAACAAATTAATAGCATTTGCTTTCAAAGAAATAGGTTGGATTGAAAAGTATGGATCAGGAATGATAAAAATATGCCTGAAGCACCGCGAAGGCAAATTCGTTAAATCCTATGATAAAAAAAGCCTGAAGCCCAACGAAGGCATAATCCGCGAAATCCGATTACCCTGTAGGGAGGAACGACCGTATCAGGGATGATAAAAACTTTTTCAAATGTCAAAAAAATCAGCTATCTTTGAATAATGAAACCCGCTCATAACCAAGAAATAAAAAACTTCATCAAAGATCATAGCAATCTTTTTTGGTACACGCCCGAAGAGAAAAAAGAGCAAATAAGTATCGAATTATTGTTGGAAACTATTTTGAATTATGGATCATTAAGAGATAGTTTATTACTTATTAATTTAATTGGAAATAACAATGCTCTTGAAATACTTAATAAAGCAGTAGGGCGAAAAAAAATGAATTATTACCCCGAGATATATAATTTCTTTACACTTTATCTTAACAAAAATGCATAAGGAAATTCTAAACACCAATCAACTTGAGTTATTACCACTGGTAAGGAAGTTTAAACGTGAGTTTTTTCTTGTGGGTGGAACAGCAATTGCATTACACATAGGACACAGAAGATCAATAGATTTTGACCTTTTTAAATCAAATAGACTTGCCCTTAATCGTATTCTTAATAAGTTCTCTTTATCTAATCAAGATTATATCGTTACACGTCGTGTAGAAGAGCAGCTTAACCTAACAGTTAACAATGTTAAGTTTACATTTTTTGAATATCAATATCCCGTTGAAATCAATTGCAGTTTTGAAGATATAATTAAATTGCCAGATTTATTAAATTTGGCAGCAATGAAGGCCTTTGCCTTAGGGCGACGTTCCAAATGGAAAGATTATGTTGATTTGTACTATATTATCAAAGATTATCACTCCGTAGAACAAATTATTGATAAATCCAATAATATTTACGGTCAGTTATTTTCAGAAAAGTTATTTAGAGCTCAACTTTGTTATTTTGATGATATAGACCATAGCGAGGAAGTTGAGTATATAGAAGACCATACATCCGATGAGAGTATTAGAGAATTTTTAATAGAAATGGCAGTTGATGTCAATTAATATAACCTCAAACAGATAATAGTAGAAATAATGCTATAAATCCTAGAGTGGCAAGTAAACAGGCTATGAAGGAATTTGCATAACTATAATCAAATCAATTCGTTAAATTCGCGAAATCCGCTTGCCCAGTAGGGAGGTTTATCCTGTGAAATGCGAAGCAATATTTAACCAGGGAATGAATGTATCGGGGATGAAAAAACAATCATCTAAATAAGTTGAAAAAAAACTTATCATCTAATTGCGCTAATTACACTAATAATAATTCGTTCAATTCGTGTAATCTGATGACAAAAATTAATATATTTGCCGAAAAATTTTCAAAAAACCATTATTCTGCACATCAATAAATGTGGCTTACGTGGCGAAGCTTTATTATAGAAGCACGGAAAAGCAAGCAATAAATTCTGTGAAAAACAATAAAATCCGCAGACAAATTATTATCTAAGATTTTTTTAAAATATTAATTATCAATTTGCACGGTTTTCAATAATACCAATTCATTCAATACATGATATCATCTACTGAAATAATAAACTTTTTAAAAGATAATAAACACTATTTGAAAACACATTATCATTGTGTTGAAATAGGCCTATTTGGTTCTTTTGCCCGAAACGAACAAACAAATAAAAGCGATATCGATATATTAGTTGTTTTTGAGCCAAATACTCCTGATTTGTACAACACTGAACTTAAACTTAAAAAATACTTGAAAATGCATTTTAATCGGGAAGTTGATATTTGCTCAAAAAAATGGATTAAACCTATTTTTAAACCACTGGTATTGAAAGATGCAATCTATGCTTAATAAAGACTATTACATTTTGCTCTCTATGCTCGAAACCATTGAAAAGATTATTCGATACACTTCCATATACCAATCGGCTGAACAACTTTATCAAAACGATCGGGATTTTGATGCTACAATGATGAACTTTATTGTTATTGGCGAAGAAGTCGGAAAACTTAGCGAAAATATAAAGGCAAAAAATAAGCAGATAAACTGGCAAAAGATTTATGGTTTTCGCAATATCATCGCCCATCATTATTTTGGTATTAATGTTGACCTTGTTTGGCAGATTATATGCAAAGATCTGCCAAAATTAAAAGCTGATCTTGAAAGACTTTTGATTAATCATTAACTTTTGAATTCTGGAACTTTAAAACCTATAAAAAAAATAATCCGCCTGCCCCATAGGGAGAAACGACCGTATTGGGGTGTTAATCCGCTAAATCTGCCTGCCCCGCTCGCCTCGTGAAATCATTTTCCTATTTCACTGTGGTAGGGAGAACACGACCGTATCAGGGATGACAAATAAAATCCACGCCTGCCTGTCGGCTAGGCAGGGATCAACAAATACTACAATCCGATGATAGCAAGCGAATCAATCAATAAGACAAAACCTGTACCATACATAAGTTGTACTATTGTTAATAATATATGAATCAAGTAGGTAAGCCGGTTTATGGAAATAATTTAATAGGTCGTGATAAAGAAATCCGACTGATTAAAGAATTGATACTAGCCGGTCAAAGTATTGTTATTATTGCACCTCGAAGAATGGGTAAAACATCTTTAATGATGGAACTCATAAGACAATTGAAGGAGGATGGTTATTTTACATGTAATATTGACGTGTTTTCCACCTCTGATATTTCCTCGCTTGCCCACCGAATTACCGAAAGTGTATTTGCCAACAATAAACTCGATAAGTATTTCCGGCAGGCGGTAAGTAATATAACCGACGCTTTTAAAAACATCAAGTTTAAGAGCGAGATAGAAGATTATAATTTTATTTTGGAGTTTAACTCAAAAGCAAAGTCTGCTCCCTTTGATTTGCTGGAAGATAGCCTAAACTTGATTGATTTTATGCAGCCAAGAATAAAAAAAAGATGCTGGCAGCGTTTGACGAGTTTGGTGATATAAAAAAACTTGATGGTGAGCATATTGTAAAACTTTTTCGCTCAGTAATTCAATTGCAACAAAATACTACATTCTTATTTAATGGAAGTTATGAGTCGGTAATGAGTGAGCTTTTTTTTAAGTAAAAATTCTCCATTTTACCGCATGACCAGAATTATTGAGTTAGGAAATATTAACAATCACGATTTTAAAATATACTTAAAAAGAGTTTTTGTAGAGAACGATATAACGATTGATTCCCACAGAATTTCAGAAATACTACTATTCACCAAAGGACATCCATATTATACTCAATTATATGCTCAGGAATTACTAATCAATTACAAATTGTCAGATACTGAAGTGCTTGTATCACACGAAGAAACACTACAGCAATTACTGATTGTTGAGAAAAGTTATCTTGAAAAGAACTGGGAAGACATATCCAAAAAACGTGAAAATAAAGTTGTTATAACCGCTATTGCCAAAGGTATAGTTAATATATACTCAGAGATTGACAATAAAAAGATCAATATTGCAAGAGCTGTTAATGATCTGAAAAAACAAGGATTAATATCCACAAGAGATTCATCTTATGTACTAAATGATCCCTTGTTTAATGAATGGATAATAAGAAATGTATCTTAAAACGAAACAGGATTTAATATTTATTTTTATGGCGCCAAACCGTACTTTTCGTTTTTATCCAGTGAAATGATGGTAAATTTTTTTGAAGACTTTTATTGGGTTTATATACTTTTAAGTTTAAAGGATGGAAAAAAATATACAGGTTATACTAAAAATTTACCATCAAGATTTGAGGCTCATCAGAAAGGCGATGTGAAATCCACTAAGGATAGACGACCCTTTAAATTAATTTATTTTGAGGGATGTTTGAACCAACAAGATGCCACAAAACGTGAAAAGCACCTAAAGACACATTATGGTAAGATGTATTTGGGAAATCGGCTTGCAAAGTGGATTTCGCCTTGTGACTAAATCAAATTGCTCAAATCTTACTTGTCCAGTGAAATCTAATTTATTTCATTAGGATTTCACAGGATGTAGTTGTTTCATACCAACTATAGTTTTTATAAGTAATGTCTGCACGAAAACTAAATATTTTGGAGTGCTTAGTCAGAAAACGTCAAGTTCGTTCCGATAGCTATCGGAATGCGAAGTGCAGAAAATAAGAAGTCCGTACGGATGATTGGTTTCTGCACGAGAATAACGAAGAAATTGGTGTTTTCTGGCAAGCACTAAGTAATCCGTTGGCTTCCTCACGTAAGCCTCCGTTTACAAACAAAAACTATTTATTCTATTTCTATAATGCACCATATTTGCAGCATAACAGAAACAAAATGCATCCGGAATCTTTAAAAACATTGACCTGAAAAACAAAATGAAAGACTTAGAACATTTGCTTTTTAACAAAAATAACAGCGTAAAAATACTTCATGCCCAGGTGTTTTTTGATGAATTGTAAAAAATGATCCACCCCAGTACGCTTCGCAACGGGGCAGGCGAATTATACAAATTAACCCCGTGTAATAATACTATTAGAACTTGTTAGTGATTAATAAAACAAATATTACACCCTGATATGCTTACGTTACAGGGCAGACAGGGTTAACACAGATAAAAAGAGAAAAGTTGCATAACACCTTAAATAAATAATCCGCCTGCCCCGCTCGCCTCGTGAAATCATTTTCCTATTTCACTGTGGTAGTGGAGTTTACCCTGTTTACCCTATAAAATTCATTTATATTTTATTGGGGTGAAATGTTTACCCCGTAAAATACGAAGCATATTTCATTCAGGCTAAGCAATATTTAACCAGGGAACGACCGTATTGGGGTGTTAATCTGCGTAATCTGCCTGTCCTGTAGTTAACGTATTAGGGTGGACAATAATTCGTTTAATCCGCGTAATTCGATGAAAAAAAATCGTCCAATCCGTTGACCAATAATCCATGAAAATTTGCACCTGTCTTCGCCACCCTATAAAAAACACTCTTTAATCTACTGATATTCAGATACTGTATTTTCATTCTGGGTGTTGCATTGTATATTTGCCGCATGTTTATACGAAAATTAAAGAACAGGAGTGGAAGTATCAGCGTTCAAATCATTTCCAAAGAATCACAAA
>Ga0222696_1000562_pt1 | contig 16304 bp, 10 predicted proteins | sample AntAcemetage1400_FD_179817 | JGI IMG/M metagenome (GOLD analysis project Ga0222696, IMG submission 179817) | Saline water microbial communities from Ace Lake, Antarctica - #1400 | ecosystem: Environmental > Aquatic > Non-marine Saline and Alkaline > Saline | place: Antarctica: Ace Lake... | reverse complement strand
AGAAATGCTGATATTAATATCTATAAATCGCTTTGTAGAAAGACATTTTGTCAAATAATATTTTTTTATAATTGCTCTTGACTCGACTTAGGTAATATCTGTGGACAAAAAAAGGGCCGAGGTCGGGGTGGTGCAACCGGAAAAAGTGACAACTTTAAATCAGGACTGGACAGCAGGCTATGGCTTGCTTTTAACGTCTTTTTTCTTCAACGTCCTTATTTTTTACCGTTAGCGCCGAAGGCGCTATGTTCTTTCTTCGGGAATTTTCCGGAAACGCGAGAAGAAATGGCCGATATCCTCCCGGATCAGGCAGAGGGATGGGACCAGGAGCAGCGTGATCGCGGTGGAGAAGAGAATGCCATAGCCGAGCGAGATCGCCATCGGGATCATGAAGCTGGCCTGGCGGGAGGTCTCGAAGATCATCGGCGCCAGTCCCCCGAAGGTGGTCAGGGTGGTGAGGAGAATCGGGCGGAAACGCCTGACCCCGGCGGCGTGGATCGCTTCGGTGGCCGGCATCCCTTCGGCCGTCTTATTGTTGATGAAATCGATCAGGATCAAGGCGTCATTAACCACCACCCCGGAGAGAGCGACGATCCCCATCAAGCTCATGATACTGAGACTGTACCCCATGATGATATGCCCGATTACCGCCCCGATCACACCAAACGGGATCGCGACCATCACTATCAGCGGTTGGGTGTAATTCCGAAATGGTATAGCGAGCAGAACATAGATCAACAGCAGCGCAAAGACAAAGCCCATCCCCAGGGAAGCGTTGCCTTCCCGGAAGTCGGCCTGCCGGCCTTCATAACCCCAGGTAAGTCCCGGGTACTTCTCCATCAGATCGGGGAGAATCTTCACGGTCACCTCATTGGCAATCCGCTCCGCTTCGGACGCGGGGGAAACATTGGCGGAGACCGTAACTGTGCGGCGTCCTTCCTTTCTTTCAATGGTGGTATAAGCGCGGCCACGGGTGATCAGAGCCACCTCATTAAGGGGAATATCAACTCCATCCGGAGTCCGGATCAGGAGTCTCTCCAGGTCATACTCAGATTCCCGTTCATTTTTGGGGAGGCGAACCTTAACCTTGACCTCATTGCGGCCCCGCTGCTGGCGGAGCGCTTCGGTCCCATAATAAGATCCCCGGACCTGCGCGGCCACCTCGGAAGCGGTTAACCCCAGGTTGATCCCCTGAGGGAGAAGAGAAAAGTCCAGCTGAACTTTCCCATCAGCAAAACCATCGTCAACATCACTGACCACCGGGAAGAGAGTTAACGCTTCAGCAAGTTCGGTTCCGGCCTGATCCAGGATATCGGTATCGGCGTGGGAGAGTTCCAAGGTTACACCCCGCCCTCCCCCGGGACCGCCCCGATCGGATTCAAAAATCATAGCTTGAAGTCCCGGGATTTCTCCTACGGCCCGCCGCCAGAACTCAGTAAATTCACTGGTTCCGATCGGGCGGGTATCGGAATCGGTCAGATAGCATCTGACCTCCACCACGTGCCCTCCCGAGACTCCGTTGTAGGACCTTCCGATGTCGGCGTATATTCCCTGGAGAAGTTCTTTACCGCCATGTTCACGACCGATTTTATTCCCGGCGGCGACCAGTTTATCCCGGACCTCAATGGTCCGTTCCACGGGAGAACCATAGGGGAGAACCGCGGTGACCACGGAAAAATCCGATTCGACCCTCGGCATCAGTTCGGTCCCGATCCTCTTCCCCGCTACATATCCAACTACCAAAATCAGGATCGCGATCGCCCCGGCCACTACCAGATACCGGAACTTAAGCATCCGAGCGAGGAAAGGAGAGTAATGCGATTGGATCAACTGGTAGAACCAGGAACTGAAGACTTCCTGGCGCTTGGTAATCGGGGTCAGAAGTTTTCCCAGAAGACCCTTGTGGGAGAGATGAGAAGGAAGCACCAGGAGGCATTCAACCAGGGAGATACTGAATACCGAGATAACTACAATCGGAATCACTTTCCATATCTTTCCGATCACACCGGGGACAAAGAGGAGCGGGCAGAAGGCCACGATATTGGTCAGGACGCTGAAGATAACCGGCGTGGTCATTTCCTTTGCCCCCAGGATAGCCGCCCGGATCGGTGGAAAGCCCCGTTTAAGATACCCGTGAATATTTTCCGCCACCACGATGGCGTCATCGACCACGATTCCCAGGGCGATAATAAAGGCGAACATCGAGATCATGTTAAGGGAAATATCCATTCGGGGGAGAAAGAGGAAAGCCCCAAGAAAAGATATCGGAATCCCCATCATCACCCAGAAGGCCAGCCGGGGCTGGAGAAAGAGACCGAGAAGAATCAGGACCAGGGCCAGACCGGTGAAGCCATTTTTCAGCAGGAGAGCTGCCCGTTGCCGGTAGATATCGGAACGATCTCTGAGAACATTAATCTCGACTCCCGAGGGATAAGATTCATTAAGTTCTTGTATAACCACTTTCGCCGCGTCGGCAACCTGAATCGGGGTCTGCTCGCCCACCCTATAGACATTGAGAAAAATACAGGGCTCTCCATTGTAGGTAGCGAATCGGTCGGTATCTTCAAATCCGTCGGTTATCTCGGCGATATCTTCCAGCAGGACCTGTCCGCCGGATCCGCTTCCGATTATCGGGATATCCGCGAACTCTTCCCCATAATCCCGTCGATCCTGGAATCGGACCAGTATCTCACCGCCATCGGTCTTAAGACTCCCCCCGGCTAATTCCAGAGCGGAAACTCTCACCTGAGCGGCTATTTCAGGGATGGTCAGGTTGTACTCCCGGAGGCGGTCGCGGCTGACCGAGATCCCGATCTCATAATCCCGGACCCCGCTCAGCTCTACCTGGGTGATCTCCGGGGAATGGAGGAGGCGGTCGCGGGTCTCTTCGGCTAATTCACGCAGGGTTTGCTCGGGGAGGTCACCATGAAGCGCCAGGTCGATCACTCCCCGTTTATGGGTTATCAGGACCACACTCGGTGACTCTGCCTCCTCCGGAAAGGTGGTAATCCGATCCACTTCCTGCTGAATCTCCTGGTAGATCTTCTGCTGATCCGCCCCGGCTAAGAGTTCGACAATGACCGATCCGTTTCCTTCCCGGGCGGTAGAACTCACCTCTTCCACCCCTTCCAGTCCGCGGACGGCTTCTTCGACCGAGAGGATAATCCCCTGCTCTATCTCCTCGGGGCTGGACCCCGGATAGGAGACGCTGATTTCCACCATATCCATATCGAAATCGGGGAATACCTCCTGTTTGATTGAGAGAGCACAGATCAGGCCTCCCAGCAGGAGAGTGAGCATCAGGAGATTGGAGGCGACCCGGTGTCGGACCATATAGGCGATCGGTCCTCTCCGGTCGTCAAGCTGTGGAGAACTGTTCACTATCTATCCTCCCCGCCGGAAGATACCACTTTAAGAAGCATCTCTTCGACCGGAGTGGCCAGATCACTTATAACCAGACTCCCCCCTTCCTCCAGACCGTCGCGGACCAGGACCCGATTCAGGCCGGACCAGACTACCTCTATCGGGTGGACTTCCAGGCGACTCTCCGAATTAACCAACCAGACCTCGTTCGATCCCCGGAGCGCGCTGCGGGGGATGGAGAAGACTCCGGGAACAGATTTACCCTGAATCTTCGCGGTAACATACATCCCCAGGAGCAATGGTTGATCGGGATTATCAAGGGGTCCGGAAACCGAGACAATGATCTGGGCCAGCCGCCCGTTTTCATCAAGATCAGCTTGTTTTCTGATAACCCTGCCTTCCCAGCTGATATTTTCTTTGTTTTGACCGGTTGGGAACAGAATCACCCGGGACCCTTCATTAACCGGCCCAGCGGAGAACCAGGCCAGATCCGAAACCGGAAGGGTAAGGAGAACCCAGAATTCGTCGGTCCCGGCCAAATTGCCGATAAGAGTCGAGGAGGAGATCTGCGCGCCCAGTTCAACATCCTTACTGATTACTACCGAATTGAACGGCGCGGTAACAGATGTCCGGGTCAGATCCAATTCAGCCTGGCGGAGAGAAGCGCGGTCGGAGGAGAGATCCGCCTCGGCCTGCTTCAGCTGCGGTTGGCGAAGCGCGAGATCGCGATCTAATTCGGTTGCTTCACTCTGGTCATTCAATAGCGACCACTCATGGAAAGCGATATCCTGTCGTCCCGATTCAATCAGGTATTCCTGCTCGGTTCGGGTAACCTCCGCCCGCTGCCGTTCAACTGCCAGTTCATAATCCTCCGGGTCAATCTTAACCACTTCTTCCCCGGCTGTAAGCCGTCCCCCGGGTATGAACGAGGGAACAATCTTTACCACCGGGCCGGTGACCTGTGCCTGAAGATCAACTTGCCGGGCCGGGATAACCTCGCCCGATGATTCGATAACAACCGCTTCGTCACTGACCTGCAGTAAACTGACCTCAACCAGGCTGGCCTGCTCCTGACGGGGCCGGACCACTGGACTGGGTGCGGTCTTAATTAACCACGCCGCTATTCCCACGGCAATAATCACAAACAGCAGGGAGAGCAGCAATATTTTTATCGGTGCCGGTGAGCCGGCTTTTTTAGGGGGTATATTATCCATAATTAATCTCCGTTATTTTTCTCGTCATTATATATAGGCAGTAGGGAGGAAACAGTAGACAGTGGTTTTTTATTCCTTATTCGGGTTTCGTCATTGATTCGTCATTACTCATTCGGGTTTCGTCATTCCGGCAGTACTCCATCTTGACCCCAGGGCACGATATAGAGAAACTCGATAGATGAGAAGATCACGGCGGGCGGAAAGCACCTCCCTTTCAAGGGACTGGACCGAGGTAATGGAAGCCAGGACATCAAGGTATTCAATATCACCTTTCCGGTAGCGGAGCAACGCTTCCGAAAGCGCGTTCTTCGCGGCCGCCAATTGATTGCCCCGAGAGAAGATGTAATCGGTCTGTTTCTTCTCCCGGACCAGGGCGTCCTCAACTTCCCTGAAAGCGGTAAGCACGGTTTCCCGATAATAAGCCAGCCGTTCTTCCGAGATGGCTAAAGCCCGGTCGGCTTCGGCCGACCGGCGGCCGCCGTCAATCAAAGGAGCGAGTAAGGCTCCCGCGAAACCGGCGAACCAGTTATCAAAGAGATCGTCAAACTCTACCGATCGATATCCAGCCGAGGCCGTCAGCGCGAGGGCCGGGAGCCGGTTGGCGCGGGCCGCGGAGACACCCCAGTCGGAAGATTCCAGACGAAAATAGGCGGACCGGATATCCGGGCGATTCGCTAAGAGTTGGGATGGAAGACCAATCTCCGGAAGCGGTGAGAGATCCGGGATCTGGTCAGACACCAGCCCGATATTTGATCGAGGGGGGCGCCCGAGCAGAACAGCCAATTCATAACGGGTGGTTGCCAGCTGGGAGTCAAGAAGAGGGATTAGAGATTCTGTTCCCGCCACAACCTGTTTCTGCTGAAATACCGCCAGAGCGGTAGCCAGGCCTTTACGCTGACGTAAAAGTATAAGTTCCAGATAAGTTCGGTTAGTCTCCAGCTGCCCGCGGACCAACTCCAGCTGGGATTTCAATTCCACGATGGAGAGCCAGCGGTCCGTCACTTCCGCAGCCAGTGTAATCCGTGCCGTGTCCAGATCCGCGCTGGACGCCAGAACCAGGGTATCTGCCTCATTCGCGGTTGAGCGCACCCTTCCCCAGAGATCGATCTCATAGCTGGCCGCCAGGCCCAGGGAGTAGTTTTCCGTGGTGGCGGTTCCTCCGTCGGTCCGGGCACGGGTCGCGCCGCCGGCCGCCTCCAGGTTAACTTCCGGGTAGAGATTTCCTCCGGCAATAACCGCGGTGGCTCGCGCCTGGCGGAGGCGGGCTTCAGCCTGGCGGAGATTAAAACTTCCGGCGAACGCTTCCTCAACCAACCGGTTAAGCTCGGCGCTGCAAAAATCCTCCCACCAGAGTGTATGTATGGACGGAGCCCCGGGCTCTTCACTGAAATTGGCCGGAACCTCCGGCTCAAGCGCTTCTTCCCGCTCCGGCAAAAATGTACAGGCAACGGGTAGAAAAGCCAGTAGTGCCGCCCCGATAAATCCTAAATATATCTTCCCAATCCTCATTTATTCCCTTCCAGGTTTATTTCGCTTAATTCTCCTGATTTCAGAGCGGACCGAACCTGCTCGATCCCTCCTTTAATGAATTCTTGCATACTCTTAATCAAAAATTCAATCTCCCGACTATCCGGCCTCTCCACTCCAAAGATATGTCTCCGAAATTTCATCTTTATATTGAGAAATATACACATGGCATGGATATGACTGGTCACACAGCGAACCGCGAAGCTGGCTGGATCACGGTTCAGAATACTGGCTACCGCCTTCTCCAATTGCTGCCGGTGTGGTTCAAGGAATCGGCTTCGGATATTTTCCATCAATTCACCTTCCATCTCGACATCAATATCTCGACGGATCAAGCGAGGAATCCAACCTCCGGGCCCCTCGTCAAAGATCATCATTACCAGGTTGCGGCTATGACGACGTAGCCATTCTTCCGGGGTCTCCCCCTGATCATCGGGCCCATAGATCTCTTCGGCTTGCGCGGTGGCATATTCCCAGACCGCCTCATAGAGCTTCTCCTTGCTCCCGAAGTAATAGTTGACCGCCGCAATATTGGCCTCCGCCTCCCGGCAGATCGTGGCGATAGTCGTCTCCTTAAAGCCCCGTTCCGCAAACGCCCGACAGGCGGCTTCCAATATCCTCTCCTTGGTGGTCATATCGATTCTCTTTTTTGGTTCATGACTTAAACGCATAATTAAAATAAAGGTTTAAAATATATATTTAATTTTTGAAAGTAAAGATTTTTCTGCGTTGAAATATCCAAGATTTTCAATAGGGAGAAATTAGGGTGGCGGTGCCGGATACATTTAGAAAAGCTATCTTCAGCAACGGCTTGATAAACTCCCCGCGGACACTACAACCTAAATTGAGCGATTCTATGCGGCGAACTGCACCAATCTTATGGCCTGCCCCGCAAGTATGCGGGATCTCCGCTACGCTACGACATTAGGTTGCAAAAATACTCGTTCGCATTTATTAATGCGTCTGCGTTTTTTGCAACCGATACAGCCTCATAATCTTAGCACATTTCACAAGTCCGCCAGAGTGCTTGCATCCCGAACTTGATTCGGGGCTTTAGCGACGGCTGATCCGCAATAATCGCTCAACTTAGGTTTAAGTATATTCTCCCCGACGGAGAATCATACGGACGGATTAAGCCGGTGTAAGTTTAATCCCGCTCCAGCACTTCACGGATTTTTGCGGCGAGCGTCTCTAATGAGAAGGGCTTCTGGAGAAAGTGGACGCTCTCGTCCAGAACATTGTGATCAGCTATGATATCGGCCGTGTACCCGGACACAAACAGACGCTTGATTCCGGGGTAGATGTTGAGAATTTTTTTCGCCAGTTGCCGGCCGTTCATCTCGGGCATGATCACATCGGTGATAAGCAGATGAATATCCCCGATATGTTCCTCGGCCAGGCGGATTGCCTCACCCGGCGTGGATGCGGAGAGTACCTTATACCCCAGCTTTTCGATCATCTGTCCGGTCAGCTTCAGGATGGCCGGTTCATCCTCGACCAGAAGTACCGTCTCCTTCCCTCCGGGTGCTATGGGCGGCGGACTGTGAGCTGCTTCCGCCTCAAACTTTTTCGCGTACCGGGGGAGATAAATCCTGAAGACCGTCCCTTTATCCGGCTCGCTGGACACGTAGATGAATCCTTTGTTCTGCTTGACGATGCCGTAGACCATGGAAAGTCCCAGTCCGGTCCCCTCTCCCTGTTTTTTTGTGGTGAAGAATGGGTCAAAGATATTTTTCGTCTTCTCGCTATCCATGCCGCACCCGCTGTCACTAACCGTCAACACCACATACTCGCCGGGCACAAAACCGGGGTGCTCGGCGCAATAGGCTTTGTCCAATTGCTTATTTTCCACCCCGATCGTTACCTCGCCTACGCCCTCAATCGCGTCCCGCGCGTTGACGAGAAGGTTGGCCAGCACCTGATCGACCTGGGTGGGGTCAATCTTCACCGGCCAGATATCGGATTGAGGCTTCCAGATCAGTTCGATATTCTCGCCGATAAGACGCTGGAGCATGTTGAGCATTTCGTTAACGGTATCATTGAGGCTGAGAATCCGGGGTGTGATTGTCTGTCTGCGGGCAAACGCCAGCAGTTGATGGGTGAGGTCGGCCGAGCGGCGGGCGGCGCTGTGGATTTCCTGGAGACTATCGCGGCACTGGACAGGCAGGTCGAGTTGCGCCAGCGCGAGCTCTGTATTGCCGAGAATTACGCTCAGCATGTTGTTGAAATCATGGGCAATCCCTCCGGCCAGCCGGCCCACCGCTTCCATCTTTTGAGATTGGAGGAGCTGCGATTCAAGTCTATCCCGCTCCGTCAACGACCGGGCCAACTTGATATTGCCATAGCTCAGGTCGGAGATCATCCGGGCAAATCGAGAATAGAAGTCCATTACCTGTTCGACCTTGGCTCGACTCCAGCGGGGAACCCGATCGAGGGCCAGCAGATACTCATTCTCATCGAAGCCGTACCGGCGGGCTTGTTCAAGAAAAACCCCACGGTCAGGTTCTTCGTCCTTGAAAAGGAACTGGCCCAGGAAAACGTTTCCCATATGTCTCCCCCCCAGGGTGATGGGGGTAGCGATATCCCACATATTATTCCGGCACCGGTAGAGTTTGGATGTTCCCGGCTCGACGCCCCGGGAAAGTTCGGTGTCGCTTTCAACGCAATTCCGGAACGTTTCCGGGTGGACACGGTGAAACTTTACGCAGATATCCTGCCAGCCACAGGCGACGAGTACATCGCCGTGGAGGTCGAGTATGGCTACACCCATGCCGGTCAAAGCGAAAAAGTCCTCCATTATCGCCTGGATCGCGGGTGCGTCAATAATATCCTTGAGTTTCAAGTCTCCGATATCCCCTTCCGGGGACAAAATAGCCTCCAGCGTGATCCGGACCTGCTCCTCGCTCTCCCTGAGATCCTCCTCCGCCCGTTTTCTCTCAGTGATGTCACGAGCAACCCCCCACAGATATTCAACCTTCCCGAAACTGTCGAAAATCGTGAAAGATTGAAGCTCTATGGGGATAATTGTGCCATCCTTCCTGATATACTCCTTTTCATAGATACCGGAAAAACCATCCTTCATGAGGCGTTGATTCCAGATCTCATCCAATTCCCATTTCCGGAATTTCTCGGGCGTGATCTGGAGAAAGTCATCCATGGACCGCAATTCTCCAACTGTGTATCCGAGCATATCGCAGTAGGCCTGATTAGCATCAAGGAATTGTCCTGCTTTATCCACCACAACAATCCCATCCCGGCTGTACTCAAATAAATTGCGATATTTTTTTTCACTCTCGCGCAACTGTGATCGGTGACGTCTGGCGGTAAAAGCAACAGACAGAACAATGAGTAAGCCCAGCATCAACCCCACAGGCAGGGCCGCCTTGGCGATGACCGTCCAATTCCAGTCACCGGCGTCAATATCCATCCCTAACACTGCCATGATAGTACCGGTCTGAGGATCTATGATAGGCACAAGCGCACTGACCCACGTACCCCACCGGTCAGGGATAGGACCTTCGGTATCCGGGCGGCCGGTGTCAAATACGCGAAGTAGTTGTTCCGACGCCTCGGCATACACCTCCCCCAGGGGTGACTCGTCCTCAGATCCAACCGGCTCGGAATCCACGAAAAAAAATACGGTGCCGTCATTATTTCGACCCATGAGATAGATGAACCGGCATTTTGAATCGATCATGCGGATAGCAGCCAGATGTTCTTTAATCCGCAAGTAGTCGGGCGCTGTCGGGGATGCCTCGGCACCGGAGAGGTTCCGGAGTTTCTCGATCTGGACCGCCGATGCGGCCATTCGGGCCTTGTTCAGGAGATTATCTCGCATTTCGCGGTCGGTACGCTGCGCCGCCCACCAGGCAAAGAGGGCGCCGGTTACGAGGATAGGTACTATCACGAGCAGGATAGATTTTTTTCTAAGATTCATCTCGATGATATTCAAAATCAGATCTGGCCAACAGATCTATAAGAATGGGGAACATTAAAATGAACACCCAATAGAACATAATATACCACACAAAAGATACTTATTTATACATTATGATCATCTGTTAAGCAAGCTTATTTCTCTTTTTCAGGTTAAGTTGTAATGAAGAAGAAATAATGTTATAATACATGTAACAAGTTTGAAGTGCCTAAAGTGCACTAAAGTGCCTAAAGTTATTCGCTTTCACCGAGCTTTTCGGGCATTTGAGGAGAAAAACATATGAGCAGGGTTATGCTGATTTTCACCGGAGCAATACTGTCTCTAGCAGCAGGTCTCTCGTCAGTCGCAAGCGGGGCGGTTGTAGTCAGCAACTCCTCGGAACTGGTCGCCGCGATAAACAATGCCAACGGCGGCGGGGATAAGACTATTCTCCTGAATGATGGCAGATATACCCTGAATGACATGCTGGGAATCTACGCTTCGGGCGTTACCGTGGCCGGACGTTCCGGAAACCGGGACTCGGTGATCGTCGAGGGCGCCGGCATGAGCGGAGGAGTTACCCATATCTTTAATGTAGCGGGATCTAATTTCACCGCCCAGGATATGACTCTACAGAAAGTGTCGAACCACGCGATTCAGCTCCAGGTTGATGTCGATTCGGTATCGATTCGCAACCTTCACATCCTGGACACCTATGAACAGATGGTAAAGATCGCTTACGACCCAGTCGATATCTCCGCCAGATCGGATGACGGCCTGATAGAGAACTGCCTCCTCGAATACAGCACCGGTATCGGGCCTCAGTATTATATCGGGGGGATTGATGGACATAATGCCAGGAACTGGATTGTTAGAAATAATACCTTTCGGGGTTTCCGCAGTCCCTCCGGTGATACCGCGGAACACGCCATTCATTTCTGGTCGGATTCGGCCAATACCATAGTTGAAAGAAACCTGATTATCAACTGTGACCGGGGGATAGGATTCGGTCTCGGCGACCGGGGACATAGCGGAGGGATTATCCGGAATAATATGATCTATCATAACTCATCCGAGGGGGCGGCTGATGTCGGGATAGGACTTGAGTCGTCCCCCGGCACCCAGGTCTACAATAATACTATCTATTTCGAGAATAGTTATCCCAATGCCATCGAATACCGTTTCGGAGCCACCACCGATGTGCTGATAGCCAATAATCTTACCAACCGGGCGATTGCTCAGCGGGAAGAGGCATCGGGGACGGTCTCTCATAATCTCACGAGTGCCGAAAGCTCCTGGTTCATCAATCCCTCAACCGGGAATCTTCGCCTGAGCTATGCGGTTCCGGCGGTAGTTGACCAGGGAGAATCCATATCCGGCCTAACCGTGGATTTTGATGGTGGGTCCCGACCACAGGGCTCGGGGATCGATATCGGAGCCGATGAGTACGGGGCCGGCGCGGTAACACCGACACCAACGGTAACATCGGTCAGATCGGCCGTACATTCGGGAGACTACGATGGGGACGGAACTTCGGACATCGCGGTCTTCCGGGAAAGTTCGGGCTTATGGGCGGTGAGAGGGATCACTCGCGTTTACTTCGGAGAAACGGACGATCTACCGGTCTCAGGCGATTACAATGGAGACGGACCGGCGGATATCAGCATTTTTCGGGCGGCCTCCGGATTATGGGCGATAAGGGGTCTAACCAGGACATACTTCGGTTCATCTTCCGACATGGCGGTGCCCGGGGATTATGACGGAGACGGCAGCTGCGACATAGGCATCTTCCGGCCAGTCTCAGGACTCTGGGCCATCCGGGGTGTAACCCGGGATTACTTCGGGGCATCCGGCGACACTCCGATTCCGGGTGATTATGACGGGGATAACACAACGGAGATCGGCATCTTCCGTGGTGCGGACGGTCTCTGGGCCCTGCGGTCCGGATCTCGAGACTATTTCGGGAATGTCGGAGACTCTCCCGTACCCGGTGATTACAACGGCGACGGAGTCTGGGAAGCCGGGATCTTCCGTGGCGCTTCCGGCCTCTGGGCGATCCGGGGGATTACCCGGTTTTACTCCGGCAGACTCTCCGATCAGCCGGTTCCTGCCGACTACACTGGAATCGGGTCCGACTCAATCGGCATCTTTCGGCCCTCTTCAGGATTATGGGCGATCAATGGTACTACCCGGGCCTACTTCGGAGAATCAAACGATCTGCCGGTAACAAGGTAATTGCCGGAGGCCAATTATCGAGAATTAATCGATGAAATAAATTTATTTCTATGTTATCATTTACCTAATAATCTTGGTCTTTGTTTAATTCAATTCCGATTCAAAAAGAATCGGGGTAAAATAATGGCAAGGTTTCAGTGAACCCATTGCCCGATGCTCGTAACGGCAACCTTCAGAAGATGTCCGATAAACCCAATTTTGTGGGTTTATTGTGGTAGCCGCACCTTTTAAGGTGCGCAATAGTTTTATATCTGAGGCATTATAACCACTGATTACGCAGACTAAAGTCTGCGGCTACCAAAATCAGGTTTTTCGGACAACCTCTTCAGGTCGCTATCGTGTGGCAGCCTAAAGGCAGCCGCTACGAACTGACGGGGTTCACCGAAAGCTTACAAAAATGGGGGTGAGAAAGTGCAAAGGAGATGGATAGTCGCTGTACTGGTTGTTCTGTGCTTAAGCCTGGGGGGTGGAGCCCGGGCCTTTGATTTTAACGGTGACGGAGCCGATGATGTGGCCGTCTTCCGTCCCTCAACCGGTCTCTGGGCGGTCCGGGGAGTGACCCGATCCTACTTCGGCGGCTGGAACGACGACCCAGCGGCGGGCGATTACGATGGCGACGGAACTGACGAGATCGCAATTTACCGCGCCGCCAGCGGTCTCTGGGCGATCCAAAATGGCGCGCGTATTTATTACGGCGCCGCCGGCGATCTCCCGATAGGCGGTTCGGACGGCGACTGGTATCGATCCGGCAATGACCTTTGCGCCATAGCTGCGGGAAACATCGGCATCGGGACCGGAACTCCCCAGGAAAAATTGCATATATTTAACCAGTCCAGCATCCCGGATATTCGCCTGGAGCGGGGACTAGGCAGTGAGACCTGGGACATCGGTGGGGCATCCGGTTTATATCTGAATTTCGCTTACAAAGGCGTAAATACTGTTACATTCGATACTAATGGGAAGGTCGGGATTGGCGAGACCAGCCCGGCCCAAAAGCTCCATGTTGCCGGAAGCAATCCCCGGATCCTGATCGAGGATAACGCCGCGTCAAACCCCGAGATCAATTTCCGGACGGCGGGCGCCGCGGCCGACTGGGCCATCTATATGGACGCCTCCTCCAGTGACCTCGGGTTCTACGAGGGGGGGGAGAAAATGACCATCCAGTCCACCACCGGCAATGTCGGAATCGGCATCCAGCCTCCGATGAGGAAGCTCCACGTGAACGGTATCATGCGGTTGGAGCCTCTTGGGGCCGATCCTTCCCCAGCTGACAAGGGAGATCTTTACTTCAATGGGAATACCAACAAGCTCCGGTGCTATGACGGGTCAACGTGGCATAACTGCTTTTGATTTTTCGGCCGGAGTTAGTAAGCGGTAATCCGATTCTACTTGAGATGAGCGAGAAGACGGGAAAACAGTACATCTTTGAACATACCGAATATTACCTGATCGAAGCCTACCCGGAGGAAGTGGAATACACTGTCAAAAAGTTGGTAATTTCATGGGATTTACTCCGGTAAATCCCGTGAAATTACCAGAGCATCTTCGGATAAACACCCTCATCAACCAGGATCCCGATTGCTTTCTGGACCAGAGGTTTATCTTCCGGGTAGGTCACTCCGAACCATTTCTCGGCGGTCGGGATGACCTTGACCGTCGCCTTTTTATTCCGGACCAGCATCCCGACCTCTTCCGGGAGGAGGTACTCCGATTTCGGGATCTCGATCTTCTCGCGTAAGAAGGTTGAGAATCCCTTCTCCAATTCCGGGAAGATGCCGGGTGTAAATCCCCACATATTCATCGAGACAATGCTCTCGGGATCTTCCTCGATCCAGTCGCTTCCATTCTCGGTGTAAGATACCTTCTCCCCGGTCTTCCTGATCTTGAGACGCTCCTGAATATCTTCCAGGTAACCTTCCCGATCCACCCGACAGAATCCCCGGGAGACGGTGCCGAATTCCGAGAGGGTGTTCTTGAGGGTGAACCCCATCATGCAGTAGTCCGCGACTCCATCCCGATCGGAGGCCTGACGGAGATAATCGGCCAGGCCGGCAAATGATGAAGCCCCGTAGAAGTCATCCGAGTTGATCACCGCGAAGGGCCGATCAATCTCTTCCCGGCAGATCAACACCGCCTGTCCGGTCCCCCAGGGCTTTGTTCGCCCGAGAGGAAGGGGAAAACCTTCCGGGATCTGGTCAAGCTCCTGAAAGACATAGGCCGTCTCAATCCGATCTTGAATCCGGTTGCCAATCTTCTCCCTAAAGGCCGCTTCAATATCCCGCCGTATGACAAAGACCACCTTACTAAATCCGGCCCTGATCGCGTCATAGATGGAGTAATCAATAATGATCTCTCCCGAAGGCCCCACCGCGTCAAGCTGCTTCAACCCCCCGTATCGGCTCCCGATCCCGGCCGCCATAATGACAAGTGCTGGTTTTCTCATATTCATATCTCCTTCTTTTTTCATATCTTAAAATTTCTTATCAATAATAATGCGGTATAGTATAGTAAGATCATATATTACTCAAAACTGATTGATACTCAAATACCGAAATTTTAAGAGATGAAAAATAGAATTACGCTTGAAGACGGAAGCGGGGGCCGGGAGGCCCGGGATCTGATCAACGGACTTATCCTCCCGGAGTTCTTAAATACTCATATCGCCGGTCTCCCCGACGCGGCCACCCTCCCCGCACTGAAAGGAAGGATCGCGCTCACCACCGACTCCTTTGTCGTCACCCCCCTATTCTTTCCCGGCGGCGATATCGGGAAACTCGCGATCTGCGGGACTGTCAACGATCTGGCGGTAGCCGGAGCAAAACCTCTCTACCTGACCTGCTCCTTTATCATCGAAGAAGGGTTCGAAATTGAAACCCTGAAACGGATTGTCTCCTCAATGGGAGATTGGGCCAAGCGGGCCGGTGTCTTGATTGTCACCGGGGATACCAAGGTGGTGGAAGCGGGCAATATCGACCGAATCTATATAAATACTGCCGGCATCGGAGTTCTCCCGGATAATCTTTTTCTCTCTCCCGACCGGATAGCCCCCGGCGATGCCGTGATCGTGAGCGGACCAGTCGGTGATCATGGCCTGGCAATCCTGGCCGCCCGGGAAGAGCTGGATATCAGTCCTCAGCTCTTCAGCGACTGCGCCCCTTTAAATACCCTGACGGCGGCTATGCTCAAAACCAGAGCGGATATCAAGTTTATGCGCGATCCCACCCGGGGCGGCCTGGCCGCGGTATTGAATGAACTAGTTGACGGCAAGAATCTGGGGATTGAGCTGACAGAGTCTGAGATCCCGGTTCAGAAGAAAGTAAGAGCCGCCCTGGAGATCCTTGGCCTGGACCCGCTCGCTCTCGCCAATGAAGGAAAAGTCTGCGCCATCGCGGTCGAGAAGGACGCCGATAGATTAATCAAAGCTATGAAACAGGACCCGGCCGGAAGAGAAGCCCGGATCATCGGCCGGGTTATCCAGGAACCGGCCGGAATGGTAATCCTAAAGACCGAATCCGGCGGCCGCCGTATTGTGGACTGGCCCAGCGGGGAGCCTATTCCAAGGATCTGTTGAGCAGGACAATTTTCAAAAAAAAGTAATCAGTAAGCAGTGATCGGTAATCAGTGCGCCGGGTGGCCTGATGTTCTTTTACTGATCACTGATTACCGCTTACTGATTACCATCCTTTTGAAGCTATGTTACATACTTTCCAAATAGGTTTGCCTCCCGGGCGGGAGGCGTTCAGGTTCCGGTGGCTGATCGGGGGAGCACTGCTGGTATCGCTGCTCTTTCATATTATCACTATCGGGGGATTGAGTAAGATTCCGCTCTTCTCACCCGGGATTATTATCATTGAACCTCCCGAACAATCTGTCCACCTGGAGTTCGTCGACTCCCCGGACCGGATTATGGAGGTAGACAAGGAACCGGTTACAAATTTAATCTCGGACCGCACCAGTCTGGCTCAGGACATGATCCCGGATAAGACTGACCTGACTGATTCTCCCCGGTCAGTGGGGACAGTAGAAGAAAGGAGTATCCGCAAAGTCGC
>Ga0222696_1000556_pt1 | contig 16481 bp, 15 predicted proteins | sample AntAcemetage1400_FD_179817 | JGI IMG/M metagenome (GOLD analysis project Ga0222696, IMG submission 179817) | Saline water microbial communities from Ace Lake, Antarctica - #1400 | ecosystem: Environmental > Aquatic > Non-marine Saline and Alkaline > Saline | place: Antarctica: Ace Lake... | reverse complement strand
CGTTCTTTTTTCTTATCAAACTCATTCTCAAGCTGTTTAGACTGTTTTTGCATATCATTATTAAGGTCATCCTGTTGTTGCTTATTGAGGTCTTTTTGTTGTTTGGAACGTTCTTTATTAAGGTCTTGTTGAGCCTGGGCCTTCTGCTTATCAAGTTGATCGAGTTTATTCTTTAAGTCTTCGCCCTGGTTCTCCTGCTTAAGACGTTCTTTTTTCTTATCAAACTCATTCTCAAGCTGTTTAGACTGTTTTTGCATATCATTATTAAGGTCATCCTGTTGTTGCTTATTGAGGTCTTTTTGTTGTTTGGAACGTTCTTTATTAAGGTCTTGTTGAGCCTGGGTTTTCTGCTTGCTCTGTGAACCTTCTTCTCCTGCCTTGTTATTACGGGGATATCTTTGGCTCTCCTTCTTTTTCTCTTCTGAATTCTTTTTAATCAGGAAATAATCAAGCTGCTTCTTAACATACTCATAGTTATATACAGCGTTAAACAACCTAGTCCCAGACTCAATAGAAAATTTATAATAGTCCAGCGCCTGACGGCATAGTTCGATGGCCTTGTCAATATCAGTTTCTAAAAAATATTCACACAACCTGTACTTTGCATTGCCTAAATTATAGCTTGCCTTCGCCTCTAACCTTTTTTTGTCTGTTGCGAGAGCTTTTGCGAAAGCGTCTATTGCTTTGCTATATTCCTTCATTTTATATAAAACAGTACCCTTGTTAAAATATATCGTGCTAACAAGCCTTGGGTCTGATGCCTCAGAGAGCGCTATATCGTATTTTTCGATAGCTTTATCTAGCTTCTTAAGGCTGTGAAAAATATTGGCTTCCTGAGCTGTATACTGCGCTACTTCCTTTGCCTGCGCAATAGAAACATGAGTTAAGAAAACTACAGCTACAATAGCAAATCCTAATCGCATACTATGATCTCCGATTACTAATACACGGTTCTATTATAAGCAAAAAAATTGCAAGCAATAGTGGGATCTGAAATTTTTCATTATACTGTTTATGCATCTTACCCCCAATATCCCTTTTATCCATAATAGAGATCTTATCTTTATAAATTGTCATTAATCCAAAATCGGTTCCTGAGCTATGTATATATGCTCCACCCGTAATAAACGCTACCTCCTTCAGAAGCTTTTCGTTCAAACGGGATATTACCTTTTGTCCGTTTCGATCTTCTATACGCGTTTTGTTTCCATTGGCGTCACTTATTAAAAGCAATGAACCGCCCTTTGAGCCGACTCCAATACAAAATATTTTTATATTTTCTTTTTTAGCGATATGAGCTGCTTTTAAAGCATCTCCCTCTAGGTCTTCTCCGTCACTTACAAGTATCAAAACTTTATATTTTCTCTGTCCTGGCTCATAAGATCTTACAGCCTCCATTATGGCTTCTGATATTGAAGTCCCTCCTCTCGATATGTAGTCTGTATCTATATCCGAAAGAGAGACTCTAAAGCCTTCATAATCTAAAGTTATCGGGCACTGCAAAAAAGCTTCGCCAGAAAATACTATTAGGCCTATTCTATCACCCGTAAGCTGTTTAAGCATATGCCCCACTGCCATTTTTGTACGCTCTAACCTACTCGGGCTCATATCCTGTGCAAGCATACTCCTTGAAGTATCAATAGTAAATATAATATCCAGCCCCTTACGCTTGACTTCCTTCCATTGAAAACCCATCTGTGGCCTGGCAAGTGCACCAAAAATCAGCAAAATAGATAGGCTTAAAAACGCAATCTTCACATATTCTCTGCGCATACTAAATGAAGATGCTATTTCATGCCAGAGAGACGAACTTACGAAAGAGCGCATACAAACTCTCTTTCTGCTTATAAAAAATATCCAAAAGAATATTATAATTGGGATAGACCAGAATACATATATAACAATAAGCGGATCTTCAAACCTCATGGTCAAGGAACCCTTCTTAAAATTGTATTAGACAGCAAGATCTCAAACAATAAAATAATAAGCCCTGCCAATAAAAATCCCGCGAAAAGTTCATTATATTCGTCATAAGCATTGTCCTGCATGCTGAATCTTTCCATGCTATCAATCTCTTTGTAAACCTTCCTTAGCGAATCGATATCAGTAACCCTAAAATATCTTCCCCCTGTTTTTTGCGCTATTTTTCGCAATAAGAGCTCATCCATATCTATCTTTACTGAATCATATCCTATTAAAGTACCTGATTCATCCAATACAGGATAAGTGGCAGATCCGAAAGTCCCGGCTCCTATGGTATATATCTTCACATTTAACGCCTCTGCGATATCTGCGGCTGTCTCCGGGGTTATCTCCCCAGCATTATTTCTGCCATCTGTTAACAGTATTATTATCTTGCTCTTTGACTTAGACTTCTTTAATCTATTCAGGGCAGAAGCTATGGCAGAACCGATGGCTGTCCTATTACCCAAAGTACCAGCCTCCAATTTTTCTAATCGCTTGAGAAGCCAATCGTGGTTAAGTGTCAAAGGGCTTGCTATAAAGGGCCTTGTAGCAAATACTACAATCGCTATTCTGTCATTCTTGCGCTTTCTAATAAAATTGGGGATAACATCCTTAACAGCATAAAGCCTATTACGCCGATTTTTATTGATTGTAAAATCTTCCGCAAGCATGCTTGTAGAGACATCTATAGCCAATACAATATCTATGCCCTCTGATCTCTTTACAGTATCCTCAACAGGTGACTGAGGCCTCGCAAGCGCAATGACTAGAAGGCTTAAAGCTATACACCTAAAATAAACAAGGTTTCGCTGTGCATAACTACGGAAAGAAAAACCAAGCCCTGAAAATAGGGCTACCGATGAAAATCGTAAGCCAGCAGCTCTCTTAATATTCTTTACAAAAAAGCCTCCGGCAAAGATACCTGGTATCAAAAGAAGTAACCATGGATTGTGAAAACTGATGTTCAAAATATCCCTGCCTCCTTAAGGAGTTAAATCGTGGATAAGGTTGCCTACAAAAGAAACCGCCTTTTTTAGTTGTGCAAGACTTGGTTGATAATTCGCAAACTTTGCCATATCAGAAACTCTTAGTAAGGAGCTTAAGTCTTCGCCATATTTATTTAATATCGTCTTATTAACCATTACTGTACTTAAAAACTCTTCTGTAGTAAATTCATAACTACCAATATCTATAATTAAACCTAGATAACTTTTAGTAAGATCCGCGTATTTAACAAAATCATCTCCAGAGATATTATTACTTCCCTTCAGAGCCTGGGTCTGCTTACAAAGCTGGTTATACAATAAAAATTTCCGCTCGTCATGTCCCTTCTTGTCAGCCAAAGCCTTTCTTCTGTTCTTAACGCAAGCATGAATAATATATATGCCGACAAGAAAAGCTATAGAACATATTAGAATATGCCAAGTGTATGGGAATATAAGATTTATTGGCCCCTCTATGGGTTTTATGTCCTTTTCAATTTTTGATCTTTCAAATACAGACTGGACATGTATTTTTACTTTTCCTGATTTAGTATTGCGCCAAGGCCCTTGTCTTGTCTTATATCTTATATCAACCCCTTCAATAAGCTGGTCCCCTGTCTCGTATATTGCAAGAATATACCAGATGTCTACTGCCCCCCTGCTAGAATCCTTTCTTTTAGTTACTCCGGAATCCTTAACCAGAAAATTACCTATCTTTTTAATAGCGGGTAGCTCTAACTCAACGGCAGGATCAATATAAACAAATATATCATAGCGCAGCTCTTCTCCGATATTGATATTCTTTTTATTGACATGCGATACAAGCCTTATCTCAGGGGCGATATTGCTCTCTGAAAAAAGACTTGCCATGCATTGGGGAGAGAATGTATATAGCAGAACAAGAAAAAGAATTGTAGGTATATGCCGCAACGGATTTTGCCTTTGCATTAACTTATTTTCAAAAACCTCTGTGTTGTCTAAGTGCGCGTTTTTTAAAAAATCCTATCAGCGAATCAATATATGAGGAATCTGTATATACATCAACATTATCAATCCCGTTAGATGAGAAAAACTCATCTTGAAGTTTTAATCTATTAAGCGCTTGCGCGCGATACCGCGCTCTAACAGCGGCACTTGAAGTATCAACGATAATCTGTTCTCCGTTTTCCGCGTCATCAAGAGTGACAAGCCCTGCATTGGGAATACTCACCTCTCTGGGATCAATTACGCGTATCGCTATTATATCATGTCTCTGTTTTGCCGCAATAAGAGGATCTTGGTAATCCTGAATTAAAAAATCTGAGATAATAAAACATACTGCCTTTTGATGCATAATCTTATTAAGATAATCTATTGGCGCGTGCATATCTGTTTTAACGCCCTTAGACTCATAAGCAAGCGCTTCTCTTATGACCCTTAAAACATGGTTTGTGCCTTTTCTAGGGGGAATAATCTTTTCAACCTTATCGGTAAACAAAAACAACCCTACTTTATCCCCATTGTATATTGATGAAAACGCGAGCACAGAACATATCTCTGCCGCTAAGTCACTCTTAAGTTTAGCATCGGAACCAAAACGACAGGAAAAAGACGTATCAAGTAAAAGCATTACAGAAAGTTCTCTCTCCTCAATAAACTTCTTTATCTGCAAGCGCCCCGTTCTCGCTGTAACATTCCAGTCTATACTACGAATTTCGTCACCAGGCTGATATTCTCTAAGAGAATCGAATTCCATGCCTCTACCTTTGAACGCGCTATGATATCGGCCGGCAAACATCTCTTGAACTATCTTTGAAGTTGTAATAGATATTCTGCGTATCTTAGCGGTCATCTCATCAGGCAGCTGTTCGATTATCTCTTTTTCAGCCATGGCTAAGGCACCTTTACCTCTTCTAGCAATCTCTTTATTACATCATCTGATGTTTTAGATTGCGCCTCCGCTTCATAACTTATCAGAACGCGGTGTCTAAGCACATCAGGCGCAATATCTTTTATATCCTGAGGAGTCACATAGCCTCGCCCATAAATAAAAGCATATGCCTTCGATGCTAATGTAAGAGCTATACTTGCCCTAGGACTAGCACCATAACGCAAGAAGGGCGCTATGTCATTAAGTCCGTAATTAAGTGGTTCGCGTGTCGCAAAGACAATATCAACTATATATTTCTGTAGCTTCTGATCAATGTATACTTCATTAACAACCTGTCGCGCCGCTAAAATCTCTGATGGCTCCACAACAGGTTTTACATCGATCTTCTTGTCGGTCTCTGCCATGCGCTGTAAAATCTTTAGTTCCTCATCCTTGCTAGGATAAGTTATATTGATCTTTAACATAAAACGGTCTATCTGCGCCTCAGGAAGGATATACGTCCCCTCCTGCTCAATAGGATTCTGTGTAGCCAGCACAAGAAATGGTTCCTCAAGTTTAAAGGTCTCCTCGCCAATAGTTACCTGCCGCTCCTGCATGGCCTCTAAAAGCGCGCTTTGAACCTTTGCGGGGGCCCTATTTATCTCATCTGCCAATATCATGTTCGCGAATATAGGGCCTTTCTTAGTAACAAATGTGCCTTCTTTCATATTATAAACAAGCGTACCGATAATATCTGCCGGTAAAAGGTCAGGAGTAAATTGGAGCCTGTGAAATTTTGCATTTATAAGTTTTGACAATACGCTTACGCTCATTGTCTTAGCAAGCCCCGGCACAGACTCAATAAGCACGTGCCCATTTGCCATGAGTCCAACCAATAGCCGATCTAAGAGATATTTCTGGCCCACAATAACCTCTTCAATGCCAGAAAGTATATTCTTAATAAAGGCGCTCTTTTGTGCAACTCTCTTGTTTATAGCTTCTATATTAGTCTGCATATCTATCTCCTTTTCTTATTTAAAATTCAAATTTGGCTGAGCTGTGAATGAATAATCTCCGAACTTCTTTCTATCATACATGTAACAGCCTAAACCCGCTATCATAGCAGCGTTATCCATAGACATACCCTTAGGTGGAAAAAGAATCTCAATCCCCAAATCGCTGCCTAAGTCATTTAACCTCTTTCGTAGCATTCCATTCGCGCTTACACCACCACCTATTAACAGGCTTTTTGTTTTTCTGCTTTGACAGCAGGCTCTTGTTTTATTAAGAAGCATATCAAAAGCTGCTTCCTGAAAACTTGCGCATATATCCGCCAGGGGCAGTTTCTGCCTCTTCTTTTTAAGATTCTCCACAAAATATAAGACAGCCGTCTTTATCCCGCTAAAACTAAAATCAAAGGTATCTTTAGTAAGGTATGAACGTGGAAAATCGATTTTTTTACAGTCGCCTTTTTCAGCTAGCTTTTCTATAATAGGCCCGCCGGGAAATCCGAGTCCTAAAATCTTTGCTACTTTGTCAAATGCCTCACCACAGGCATCATCTCTGGTCTGCCCGAGAAGCCCAGGCTTTTCTATATCCTTGATATCAACCAAACTAGTATGTCCACCCGAAACAATAAGGCCAACTGAGGGGAACATTACCTGTTTATCATTAATAGTAGCCGCGTAAATGTGGCCATGAAGGTGATTTAAAGGTATAATAGGTATCTTGAGGCTATAAGCGAGCGCTTTTGCGAGCGATATCCCGATTAATAACGCGCCTACTAGCCCCGGGCCCTGTGTAACGCTTATAGCATCTAAATCGCTTAACCTGATTTTTGCCTTCCTCAATGCCTTATCAAGGACAAAATTTATAAGCTCTGTATGGTGGCGGCACGCTATCTCCGGTACTATGCCTCCGTACTTCCTGTGTAGATGAAGGCTGGATACAACAATATTTGAAAGTATCTGTTTTTCACCTGAAGCTACTGCGATAGATGTTTCGTCACAAGATGTCTCAATGCCAAGCACAAGCATACGCTCTCCCTATTCGTGGCTGTCTATGACCTGTGGCTTTGCCTTTAGCAGCACATTGGATTTTTTGCCATGTGTTTTAAGTAGGTGGCAAAAATACCTGCGCTGCGAAGGCAAGAGGCATAGGCCCTAATCCATATCTTTACATACCTTCTCTTCTCTGGATATAATATTTTCGCAGCTCTAATTCAATTATTCAGAGTCAACACTACTAACTAGATCTGAAATCAACACAAACTCAATATTATTATCTTTAAGCTGACAGGTCTTCTCTTTTATCGTTTCAAGCGTAAGGTTTCTGTCGTGTCCAATGCCCACGGCTGAGCCCTTTTCCGATGCCATAGCTATAAGCTGGTCAAATTGGGCAGATATGTATTCCTTGTCCGCGACATTATCAAGAAATATATCTCTTTTAACAAAAGGTATCTTGTTGACCTTTGCCGATTGCTCACATATGGAATCTGAGACTGCCACGCTATCCAAAAAAAACATCTCCCTTGACCGCAGATAACTCATAACAGCGTCAACAGCATCTCTATCCCGCGTTACCTTGGAACCCATATGGTTAGAGACGCCCGTAACAGAAGGTACTGAGCTTAGCGCTGATTCGACCAGATTTGCTATATTGTCACTATCCATAGAGCACAATATGGTATCTTCTTCCAGCCGCAGGGAATCATTTTCTGGTTCCATAGGCATATGAAGAATCAATTCTCTATTCGCATGCCGGCTTTCAATAAAGGCAATCTCACCTGAAAAGGCAAGATTGGGCAAGATAGCGAGGGTTAACGGTGCTTCAATTGAATTAAGAAGGTCTATGTTATTTAGATTATAACCCCAATCATCAATTACAATTGCTACTTTCACAGAGATTTTTTTCTCTGAAGTATCTCTACGCAAAAACAAGGCTGATAGAATAATTAAAAATACGAGTACTATAACGAATAAAGATAACAAGCTCTTTTTACGCATTAGGCTTCCAATAAAGACTTATATCTTGTTTTATCTTTGAGCAATTTTATAGCCTCTCTTACCTGGTTATCTTTTTCCAGGGACTCTTCTATTGAAATCTTCTTCTTAACGAGCTGGCCATCCGGCAAAACCGGAGCCTCTAATTCCATCGTAATGTCCGGGCTTACGCCTTTCTCGTGTATAATAGCTCCTGATGGAGTATAATAATAGCTTGTTGTTAAACGTATCGCGGAACCATCTTTCATCGGCATAACCGTCTGCACAGAACCCTTGCCAAAACTTTTTTCCCCGACAATAAGTGCCCTTTTGTTATCTCTTAGTGCCGATGCTACGATCTCCGAGGCACTGGCAGAACCCTTGTTAATAAGAACAACGATAGGAAAATCCAGATAAGGTTTCAAGGAGTCTGACCTGTAGATATTATCCTTATGCTTATCCCTGCCTTTTATGGAGACTACAATATCAGATTCTTTAAGAAACACTTCTGAGACAGCAACTGACGCATCCAAGAGCCCTCCGGGATTATTCCTTAAATCTATTATAAGCGCCTTCATGCCTTTTTTAATAAAACGCTTAAGGGCCTTGCTAAAATCCGGACCTGTGCGCTTCTGAAAATCTGATATCTTCACATACCCTATATTATCATCGATGATTAAGGCATCCTTTATCGATTTAATCCTTATGACAGCGCGTCTTATCGTAAATTCCCGCAGATTGGATTCCTGCTCTCTTATTATAGTTAGCTTTACTCGCGTCCCGGGTATACCGCGCAAAACCTTTACAGCGTCATCAAGTGTAAAATCCTTAGTAGACTTATTATCAATTTTTAGGATTCTATCTCCGGATATTATCCCTGCCTTATAGGCAGGTGTTCCGTCGAGAGGACTAACCACGGTAAGCGTATTATCCCTTAAGGTCACCTTTATTCCAAGGCCGCCGAATTCACCAAACGTATCCGTCTTAAGATCTATATATTCTTCAGGGGTCAAAAAAGAGCTATGAGAATCAAGAGAAGATATCATGCCATCCAACGCGCCGTATATCATCTCCTTGGCAGTTACTTCCTTTACATAATCTGCGCCTACTAGTGTAATGGCGTCGGCAAAGAGACCAAGTTCATAAAATATATCTTCTTTAGTAAGAAAAGATTCAGTTAGCTCATTATTTAAGCTATCTTCTACAGCAAGTACCGTCGACAGACTGTGAGAAATAAGGATTAGGAGTGCAGCGGATAAAAAAACTATTCGTCTCATGATCTTTTCTGATCAAGTCTTTTCTTGATCGCCAAATTCGCAAGCTGCGGATTTGCTTTTCCTTTACTTTTTTTCATAAGCTGGCCCACGAGGAATCCGAGCGCATTGGTCTTACCTGAAAAATAGTCATCAGCCACTTTAGGGTTTTCATTTACAACATCACAGGCGAGTTTCTCAATTGCGCCTTCATCACTTATTTGGATAAGTCCTTTATCTTGTATGATATCATCCGCTGAATTTCCGGTTAGAAGCATATCAGAGAGCACCTCTTTTGCTATCTTGCCGCTTATTATATTATTATCTATCAGCTTCAACATCCCCACAAGATGCTGCGGAGTTAATTTTGCATCAGAAAATTCAAGATTATTAGCGTTTAGATGCTTAAGGATATCACCTGTAAGCCAATTAACTATAGTTTTAGATTCAGGATATAGCTTCATACAAGACTCAAAAAAATTAGACATACTCCTATCTGAAACCAGAACAGAAGCATCATATCCAGATAAACCGCAATCTTTTATAAACCTTTCCTTTTTCTTCTCCGGCATCTCCGGCAAGGTTAAGCGAATCTCATCAACCAAGGCCGCATCAATAGTAAATAACAAGAGATCGGGGTCAGGAAAATATCTATAATCATGGGCTGCTTCCTTTGTGCGCATAGACTCTGAGACCTGTTTCTGTTCATTCCAAAGCCTTGTCTGTTGAATAATACTTTCTCCTGCTAAAAGCGCTCTTGCCTGGCGCTTCTCTTCATATATCAGGGCATCTCTTACGCCTTTAAAGCTATTCATATTTTTCAGTTCAACCTTGGTGCCAAGCTCTTTCTGACCTTTTGGCCTTATGGATATATTGGCGTCACAGCGTAAAGACCCCTCTTCCATGTTGCAATCTGAAACATCAAGATACTTAAGAATGGATTTAACAGCAGTTAAATATTGATATGCCTCCTCAGGAGAAGACATATCCGGCTCACTTACTATTTCTAAAAGAGGCGTTCCTGTACGATTAAAATCCACATAACTGGATGGCCTACTCTTGCTATGTATAAGCTTTCCCGCGTCTTCTTCCATGTGAACACGTGTTATGCCAATTCTTTTAGGCTTATCATCTCTTACAATATCAACATAGCCACCTAAGGATAAGGGCATATCATACTGTGATATCTGATAGTTCTTTGGCAGGTCAGGATAAAAATAGTTCTTCCTGTCGAACTTCATCCTGTCTGATATATTAGAGCTTAATGCCAAGGCCACTTTTATAGCGTAGCTTAGATATTGGCTATTTAACACAGGTAGAGAGCCCGGGAGACCAAGGCATACCGGACATACAGATGTGTTAGGCTTTCCGCCAAAACTATTCTTACAACCGCAAAAAGCCTTGGTTTTGGTTGAAAGCTGAAGATGTATCTCTAATCCTATTGTTGTAAGATAGTGGCTCATAATTCAGGTTTCTTTATTTGCCATCCGGCGTTCTGCTCATAGGTATACGCGGCACGTAAAAGTGCCTCTTCATCGAAATGCTTAGCCATAAATTGCAATCCTATGGGCAGTCCTTTAGAATCATATCCGCATGGCAAGGATATAGCTGGGATACCCGCAAGGTTTGCGGGTATTGTAAATATATCAGAAAGATACATCAATAAAGGGTCTTTAGTCTTTAAGCCCTTAGGCCAGGCTGTTTCAGGAGATGTCGGGGTCAATATAATATCACATCTACTAAAAGCATTATCAAAATCTCGCTTTATTAGATTCCTTACCTTCTGAGCCTTTAAGTAATACGCATCATAGTAGCCGCTACTCAATGTATAAGTGCCGAGTATAATACGCCTTTTAGCCTCACTGCCAAACCCCTGCTCTCTTGTCTTCTTATACATATCTATCAATGTGTCCTGGTGCTTATCCCTGTGGCCATATTCGACTCCGTCGAAACGCGCCAAATTCGATGAAGCCTCTGAACAACCCACAATGTAGTATACGCTTACCGCATATTTTGTATGGGGCAGAGATATATCCACGACTTCAGCGCCGAGATCCTTTAAGAGCTTTATCACTTCCTTAATCTTCACGCTTGTCTCATTAATCAATGCATCCTTATCAGGAAACAGGCTTTCTGTGTCATATTCCTTGGGAATCCCTATCCTGAGACCTTTAATATCGGCTACAAGCGATCCCATATAATCCGGAACAGGCTTATCTGCTGATGTCGAATCCATAGGATCATGCCCTGAGATAACATTAAGTAGGGCCGCGCAATCAGTAACATCTTTTGTTATGGGGCCTATTTGATCGAGGCTGGAACCAAATGCTATTAAGCCATATCTTGAGACCCTGCCGTATGTAGGCTTCATGCCTACAACGCCGCAAAGTGAGGCTGGTTGTCTTACGGATCCACCTGTATCTGAACCAAGAGCAAGTACTGTCTCATCAGCAGCTACAAGGGCTGCTGAACCGCCACTTGAACCTCCCGGTACCCTTTCAATATCATATGGATTATTTGTAGGATAGTAGCATGAAGTTTCGCATGAAGAACCAAAAGCGAATTCATCCATATTTGATTTACCAAGTAAGAGCACGCCAGATTGCTTCAACTTTGTCACTACTGTAGCGTCATAAGGGGGTTTAAACCCAGCAAGTATATTGGATGAACATGTCGTAAGCTCATCCTTAACACATATATTGTCCTTTAATACAACCGGTACCTTTGAAAGATTTCCTGTGGAGGGCTTTCTATCCAGTTCTTTTGCGCGTTCTAATAACAATAATTTGTCAAAATGAGCAAATCCCTTTACCTTCTCCTCAACCTTATCATATCGAGTTATTACAGAAGAGGCTATATCAGATGCTGCTAAAGAATCCTGGGATATCTTCTTCTTTAATTCTGAAGCGGTATATTTAGTAAGTTCTTCCATAAATTAATCTATCACTTTAGGGACCCTAAAAGAACCCTCTTCTTTTTCAGGCGCGTTATTGAGGGCATCACTATTTGAGAGTCCGCTCTTTGGGATATCATCGCGCAGCACATTGGACATTGATACAGCATGACTCATAGGTTCTGTATCTTTAGTATCAAGCTTATTAAGCTGGTCAACATAAGCAAGGATATGGTTTAATTGTTCAGCAAAGAGCTCTTCTTCTTGCTCACTCAAACCTATTCTCGCAAGATCCGCTACGTATCTTATCGCATCCTTCTTGATCGGCATATAAAACTCCTTGGGCTTGAAACTGTTTCCAAACGCTTACAGATTAACATAAAGTATTATTCATGTAAAGAGCTAAGAGCATTGGAAAACTGAGCAAATTTATCCAGGCTAAGATCTTCCGCTCTAATATTTTTATCCAAGCCGGATATTACAAATGCCTCTTCCAATAAGCCTTTATCAATAGAAGCTATAGCGCCTTTAGCAAGCGCGTTAAAAAAAGTTTTGCGGCGCTGATTAAAACCTGCCTTCATAACCATAAAAAAAAGCCTCTCGTCTGTAACGCTTACCAAGGGCACCTTTCTTATCTCAAGTGATATAAACATTGAATCTACTTTAGGCACAGGAAAGAAACACCCTTTAGGGAGGGTGCAAAGCTTTAATGGTTGGCAATAATACTGTACACCCAGGCTCAAAAGGCCGTAATCCTTATTCCCGGGTCCGCTTAGTATGCGTTTTGCGACATCTTTCTGAACTGTAATGAAGATCGAATCCAGGCGATCTCTATTCTCGAGTAGGTAAAATATTATCGGTGAAGTTATATAGTAAGGCAGGTTTCCAATAACCTTAACCCTGTCCGGTAAGGCAGGTATAGCGTATTTTAAGATATCCCTGCTTACAATCTCGAGCTTTTTATTATCCGCGTACAGACTCTTCAAGATGTCAGCAAGCCCTCTATCTTTTTCTACAGCAATTAAACTTGCGCATTTTGATAAGATAGATTCTGTAAGCGCACCGAGACCAGGGCCTATCTCCAGAACCCTATCACCGCCTTTCAGATTACACAGGCTGATCATCTTGTCTCTCTTGCCTTGATCTATGAGAAAGTTCTGGCCAAACCGCTTGTTAATACATAGGTTATTTTTAGCTATTAACTCTTTTATTTGCGGAGAATTAAACATTTTTTGGTGTATACACCTTGACAGCTTCTATTATAGCCTGCTTCATGCTTCCCGGGTCAGCCTGGCCTTGGCCAGCTATCTCAAGCGCTGTTCCATGACCAGGTGATGTGCGTATAAAAGGTAACCCTAAAGTAATATTCACAGACTTATTACGGCCTAGCATCTTAAGGGCAACTAATCCCTGATCATGATACATGCAAAGCACGGCATCATAACTCCCCTTTAACAGATCGTAGAAAAGCCCGTCTGCAGCCAGGGGGCCTTCGACATTTAGCCCCTTTGCTTTAGCAAGCTTGACAGCAGGGGCTATAATTCTTTTCTCCTCATTGCCGATTAAGCCTGCTTCGCCTGCATGAGGATTTAAGCCACACACCGCTATCCTGGGCTTGCTTGTTCCGTAATAGCGCTTAAGATGGTAATACCCGAGAGATAGTTTATCTACTATGTCCTTTGACCGTAACTTGGATGACACATCTTTTATAGGAATGTGCGTTGTAACCAGGATGACATTTAGCGGGGCATTGCTAAGCATCATCGCATACTTTTTAGTCTTTGTAAGATGGGCCAGATATTCAGTATGGCCGGAATATTTAAAACCTGAAAGCTCTGCCGCGTGCTTATGGATAGGCCCTGTAATAAGCAAGTCTGCTCTTCCTGCCTGGATTAATGAGACCGCTTTGTTTATATAGGCTATAGATGCCTTACCATACGCGGGTGAGACCTTGCCAAAAGAAAAATTCTTATCGGGCATACTTGAGAGATCAAAAAAAAGTACTTTGCCTGTTGAGAAGTCTATATCGTTATCGCACCTTATTATTCTATAAGACAATCTCGACCCAGTAAGCCTTAACGCTCTTCTAAAAACAAACTCATCGCCAATAATCAAAAAATTGGCAAGCCCTCTTATACGGGGACTTGCCAATGTCTCTGATATAACCTCGGGCCCTATGCCTGCTGGATAGCCCATGGTTATACAGGCTAAAGGCCTATTTGATTTTAATGTACGCATCCTCTTTAAGATTACCTATAAATTCTCTCAACGTTAATTCAGATTCCCTTTGATAGAGCCTATCTTTTATCATATCCTTTACATCGCTAATAGGAAGAGTGCCTGCTTCCTTTTTATCGATAACCTTTATTATATAAAATCCTGTGTTAGTTTTTATAATGCCTGATGTATCACCAACGTTAAGTAACTCAATCTGGTCATCCAATTCCTTGATAATGCCGCCTGCCGGCATATATCCCATGTCGCCGCCCTTGTCAACATTTGGGCCTTGAGAAAATTGCCTAACCAAAATATCAAAGTCCTGGCCATCCTTTATCTTGTCCAAGATATTTAATACAATTCTCTCAGTCTCATCCATATTGCTGTCTGGCAGAGGCTTAACCAAAAGCACCTTGAATCTTGCCATTTTCGGAACTGAAAAATCCTTGATATTACCATGATAATATGCTGTAATCTGGGTCGGGCTAATATTTACGTTACTGTTTATTAACCCTTTTACAAGATTTCGCATCATGATCTGTTCTTTATACTTCTCCTTAAGCCTTGCCATAGTCACGCCGGAATCTCTTATCGCCTGGTAAAATTCTTCTTCGCTGTTAAACTTCTTCTTTACAACCTCAAGGCGGCTTTCAATCTCGGATTCTTCTACAGCTATCTCTCTTTTTTTCGCTTCCTGAAAAATAAGCTTTTCTTCTATCAAGCGGTTAAGAGCGTCCTGGCGTACCTCGTCCATCTTGCCTTCCAGCTCTTTTTCCTCATATCGTACTTTATAATCCGCGATAAAGGGGAGCATTGATTCCTGCAACTCACTCTGGGTTATAACATCGTCATTAACAACAGCGACGATCCTATCGACAACCTGAGCAGCATAAACTGTAATCGGTAATGCGCAGACAGCAATGCAAAGGACAAGCCCTAAATAATATACATACCTTATAACCCTTTTACGGTTTATCATTTATTAACTTTTTCTTCTGTAGGTAAAGCAGCAGGAGGCTCTGCTGCAGGTTCATTTTTGTTCAAAGATGCCACAAGCTTATCATCAATTGAGATCTTTGCCTTATCCTTAAGCTTATTTGTAAACTCATCAAAGCTCTTTCTCTGACTATCTCTGATTATTGATGTCATTATGGTGTCCTTGACATCATCAAAACTCTGGTATACCGCAGGCTTGCGGTCTGTAAGCTTAATAATATGATATCCAAATCTTGTCTTTATAATGCCGCTTGTCTGCCCGATATTAAGGCCAAACGCGGTCTTCTCAAATTCTGGTATCATCTGGCCTTTACTAAAATAACCAAGATCGCCACCTCTGTCTTTTGTAAGATCCTTAGAATACTCCTGAGCAACAGCGGCAAATTCCGCCCCTCTGTCTAACTCTCCTTTTGCTTTCTCTGCCTCTTCTTGAGTACTGGTCAAAATGTGCGAGGCCTTAATCATCTCAGGAACTACATATTTTTCCTTATTATCCTCATAATATGCCTTTACATCGTCCTCTGAGACCGGAGCGCTCTTTTTTACTTGCTCTTCTACGATCATAGAAATAAGTATTTTCTTCGTAGCATCATTTATGAGGTTTTTTATATCAGGATCACGGTCCAATTTTCGCTTTTTTGCCTCATTATACAATAGCTCTTCAACTATCATCTCATTTACTATTTCGTTTTTATGCTCTACGGCAAATGTCTGATAATATTGCGGCAGCTTCTCTATCTTGGTTTCCATCATAGCTACTGTAATAGGTGTTCCGTTTACGGTAGCGACTATATCACCCGTGCCTTTCTTTGCGCAACCAGATACCATACTAATAGTTAATGCCATAAACACTAAAAATAAACTCTTCATGCTAATCCCCTTTCACGCGTTATAATAATAATTAAAATATTGTACCATATAGATACTACATGCTCAAGCAAAATCTCTGCCAACCATCCCTACAATACGAAAAAGTGGTTTTACTCCAATCTATGCAAAACATTGCATTTCTCCACACTTTAGGGCAATTCCGCAGGATCGTTCGCAAGCCCCAGCAAAGGTTTGCTCGCTCTGTTTTGCTGCTCATTTACATAGTTTGGATAATGGAAAAACCATGCCATTCGCACCAAAAAAGTCCTGCTACAATTGCCCCAAAGCGCGGAGAAACAGATATTGGCCAGCACCTTTATATATATTTACATGGAAAAATTACTGCAACACCACTTTACGGCTATCAGTTAAACTAATATGTAGCTTTTTCACTTATTTTATACTCATTTATTGTATTGCGCAGAAGCCTGCAATATAGGTCAAATCCTACAGCAGCGATATATCCATGTTGCT
>Ga0222696_1000542_pt1 | contig 16954 bp, 26 predicted proteins | sample AntAcemetage1400_FD_179817 | JGI IMG/M metagenome (GOLD analysis project Ga0222696, IMG submission 179817) | Saline water microbial communities from Ace Lake, Antarctica - #1400 | ecosystem: Environmental > Aquatic > Non-marine Saline and Alkaline > Saline | place: Antarctica: Ace Lake... | reverse complement strand
CCGATTTGGTCGCAAGTGAGGTCTGCGGTATGCTCAATTTTAGTAAGCACAGTCTCATCAAGGTTCATGTTGTATGCCGGACATTTTTCTTTGCCGAGGCAGTAGGTACAGGCACTGCCAGGATTGAGGATCATACTTTGACCGAGACAGTCTGCCTTAATCTGCTTAATCTCGATGATTATGCTCGGAAGGTCAGACAGTTCAAATCTCACTGGCTCAAAATAATGCAAGCGCGGTTGACCAATATGAAATTCTACCGGTCGTTTGTACTTCTGCATCAGTCCCGCAGAATACGCTTTTATTTGGTTGTTTTCATGACTGGCCTTGACTGGAGTTCTTCCAAACTTATGGTCAAGCGCAATAATCAGATCGGGAAGTATATAGACATAGTCCATGGTCCCCTCGGTGAGAATATCAAAACCGTCCATCACAGATACCTTATGCTCCATGAACCTTTCTCCTCCTTTAGTAATAGAGATGGTTTCGATATAGTCCAGTTCCTGCTGAATGCAGTCCTGTTGCTCTTGATTAAATTCATCAAGTATCTTTCCAGTTTCAACTGCCATATGCATAGCAGTTCCTTCTTGGGCTGCGGGAGAGGATACATCCTCCTCCCCTATGCTCATTTTAAAACTTCCGGGGCAAAGCTTGAATTGCTTCAGTTTGCTCGGGCTGAACGGATGATGTTTTTCTGCTACTGACATGTTATTCACCTTCCTCTGCAAGTTTGTTAACGTTTTTTTCGAAAGAATCCATTTCCCTTGCTATATACTCAAGATTGTCATCAGTCAGTTCGTTGATTTTGCCCCAACCGATTTTTGCAAGGAAATTGTTTACTTTATCTTCGTCGATATTCTGTACCCATTCTCTAGTCTTAGCGTGGACATCTTCCACTACTGGTTCAGAAACTTCGTCATCGATTTTCGGTTCAGTTCCTTTCTTTGTCTTTGCGACGGGTTTTTTTGGTTTCGGTTCTTTCTTTGGGGTCTTTGCTTGTTTGTCATCTTTTTTCACCTCTTCGACTACTTCCGGTTCAATTGCCGGCGTTTCATCGGGTTTAATTAGTTGATCTTCCGGTGCAGTCTCAGTGACTACAGGGGTTACGTTGATTTCGGCAGCTTGGGGAACGTCTACCGCTTCTTCAGAACTCATCATCAGATTAAGCGAGCCTGGATCAACCGCGCGAACTCCAAAGGTTAAACTCCTTGCGCGGAGCATAGCTTTGGGGTACTTCGTCCAACCACTATTCGGTTTGACTAGCTGCGCCCTTCCCGCATCCTCGATGGTAAATGTCTCTATGTGTACTTGCCCTTCTTTAGTGGTAAGTTTTACCTTGGCAATTTCATTGGTAGACTCAAGCCATTCCACTTTTCCACCGGCTGCCTGGAAATCAGCTTGGATGGCAGTAGCTTTTTTGGCGATCCTACCATTTATGTAGTCATAGCGATTAACGGCAGATAGGGGATCAATTCCCTCACTCTGACACAACATCATGAGGGTCATTACCCTTTCCTTACTATTCCATATCGGGAATAGTCCGGACTTTGCCATGACATCGGCGGTCTTTTCCATTACTGCAAAGTCCATCGGTGTCTTTACTGCGATTGCGTGTTCTTCTGACATAATTCTCCTTCGGTTGTTATACCCTATTAAAAGGGCTTGTTTCTTTTTTCGGTTTCTTCAATCAGCCTGTCAATCAATCTTCTGACAATGTCAGTTTCGGCAAGACCTGTGCGCCTTGACTCCTCCACAAGAAAGGCATCTTGCTTCTCGGTTACCAGGAATTGTTTGCGGATTTTTTTCATAATCTCTCCTTTAATATTTTTTTGATTTTATTTACTTGTACTTTACATTCTGCTGCCTTGTCTGCGGCCCTGTCTGCGGCCCAGTATGCTGCCCTGTATGCCCAGTATGTTGCTAACATCTCCTTTTTTGTACCTTTCTTGGTAATATAGTAAGCTTCAATGGCCTTTATGTAGTCTTTAATCTCTTTAGCATCTGTTTTACATCTTTTAGCGCACCATATAGCAAATATACGACACTGTAATTTTGTCATAAATCTAGATGCAAGCCATATCTTATCAGCATCGTCCACACACCCAAGCCCCATTGCCTCTAGTAATGTCATTTTACTGTTGTCTTGAATCCCGTCTAGTTCTATTGGATCAAAACATGGGTCAAACTTTCTTACTGCCTTTACTGTGATTTTCTTCATAATGATCCTTTGTTTAAGTGGTTAATTTGGTAGGTCTTTTTCATATTTTACTCCTTCGTTACTGTTATTCTACTTTGCATTTTCCACTATGTTAAGTGCTAGTTGTGTATTTTCTACACATTATTATCTGTGCAATTATTGTTATTTTCATTTTCTTCCAAAATCGTACCCGTTAAAATTTGGCAGGCACAAAACTGTACCTAGCAATTTGCAAATCGTACCCAGTAAAAGTATATATATAACTACTAGGTTGATACCTCTTTTTCTATACACTTTTCTAGAGAGAAACGGGTGATGTAAAGAAAAACATAGTTAAAACTCTAATGCATAGTGATTTATCGAAACTCGGTTGACGGGTGTTTTGTCGGTTCCACTGGGGCGATTTTTCATTTTCCACGCTCACTTTTGAGGCTGATTATTTTAACGGGTACGATTTAATTTAACGATTTTTGCGTTCTTCTGCTCTCATCCTTCCAACAGCAAAGTTTAATTTAGCGTTGTTGGCTGCTTGAATGGTGTTGTATAATCCTATGGTTAAACGCTCTCCCTTTTCCCAAACTCGAACTCTCAGCTTACAGCGATAAAAGTCGATGCCCTCGTGCTTATTGCTCATCCATTTATACATAGAGCATTTTTTCTTTTTCTTTGCCCACTGCTTTCTCTTCTCCGCTTTAATCTTTTTTTCTGGCTTAGTTACCAGTTTGCAGTTAATAGGGCTGAATTCGTAGCCATCGTTTATTTTTACTGCCACCAACCCATGTTGCCATCCGTTCTCTAATGCCCATTGCTCAAATAATGAGTAGTCACTTTTCCACCCTGGCTCAACGTCATCGTTCCAGTTTTCGATGTCATTGCACCAAATTGTGTGCAGTTCGGTTTCTAGTCGCTTAGTGAGATTTTTCATTTTCCACCTCAAATAAAAAGCCCGTCAATGAGTGCGTATAACAAACAGAGCAAAAGGCTAGTTTATTCTCATATCGGGGCTTGTGTTTCATTTTTTGTGATCTCCATTTATTATACGCTTTAGAAAGATAGCACTAATCCTGGCCATTACAACTGTCTAATGCCATATCATAAGCCTTTGCCGGTGATGATCCGAGAGCAGTTGCTGCGATAAGCGAAACATGTATGCGATCGTCAAATGTGAAAGTCTCAGCGATGCCGTCAACGCAGAAAGTAACCTCCGGCGGGTGGTAAGCGGTTTCGACCAAGATGATCTTCCTGGGAGCCGGCTCGACCTTTTCCACTAGGGATAGTCCATCAATTAATTCGATTGCCTCCGCCACTGTCTTTATGTCCGCAAATTCAGTTTTGCCGGTAAACTGTAATCTATCCTTTAAATCGATTAGCCTTTCGCTAATAGTCTTGCCCCTTGCCTTTTCCACTGGGCCGGCCTTGTCTATGATCGCGGTAAATTGTGAACCGTCCGCGTTATCAGTGACAAAGTAATTCGCGGTAAAATCATTTTCCATTCCCTTATCAATTTCCACTGCACATTCCTGGCGATCAGTTTTGAATATTGAGCCTTTCCCTTTTCCCTCATGTAGAGGGCCGTCGTGTATTTCTGTGCTTCCTGCGTGGTTGTGTTTCATTTTATTCTCCGTGTTTTTTAAGCAGTTCAAATGCTGTGTTTCCATTATTAGTGAATCCTGTTTGTTCGTTTTTCATCTTGTGATCGATCCTTTGCGCATTACGCGCGGTTTAAGTTAATTATTTTTGATTTATCCATACTTGATAATCAGTAAAAGTCATATTTTTATATCCACCACATACTTTTACTGTTACCATCCCATCAGCTTCTTTTTTGGCGTAGTAACGACTAGTATACAATCCTGTTTGTTCGTTTTTCATCTTGTGATCGATCCTTTGCGCATTACGCGCGGTTTAAGTTAGTTATACTGTCAATCTGTTAATACTATAATACATCGTGTATACATTACATGGGTGTAAACTAGTTATTATTCAATTATTTTTAATATTTATTATGTTTTGTGCCTGGAACAATAATAATTAATGTCCAAAAATAGCCGGCTGCAGCTTAAAAAATACCGCGATCACTTGAAATAATACAGATTTGAACTATTAATACTTATACAAATTATGATCGAATTGGGAAATCCACAAATGGAAACTGTTAAACCTAAAGATATAAAACCTTTGTTATTCGCGCCATTAAGACTGATTAAGCCGGATGCTAAAGAAGTAAATACAATCTTACAATCCCTATGCCCTACTATATGTAAAGTAATCAATGATAAAATATCGGATGCAATAAGAGTATACCACGATAATAATAATACGAGTTATTTTGATGTAGTTGGTGAGCAAATGGGACAATCAATTGCCGGAAATGATGCGGCAGCTTTTGACCGGTCACATATGCGAGATATATTAATAAAAGCTATTAAGACCGCGTCCAGTGAGGAATTAAGGCTTAAATACATCGTCGAACTCAACAAGTTTGACGATAACTACCAGCATGCAAGTAAGGATACACCATTGACGATAGCACTCACGCAATACAAAGTTGATCCGGATTGGTGCAAGTCTATGTGTTCCAGAGGCTTATGCATAGCTGATGACACGTCGACAGGTTAACATAATCTTTATTATGCGACGTTGGAGTCATAACCGCATGGTATACAGCGATTTACAAACAGGGGTACGGGGTAATGCGGAGGGGGGACCAAAAATCCGGCCTCTTCAGTTTGCGTTAATCGTTCCCTCCTGCCAAATAGGGGATTTGAAGGTTGTGTAGACATTACTATATAGGAGACGGTGTATGGATATTGATATTGATAGAGACATACTTCTTTACGAGTTGTTGCTTGATGATGAGTTAGAGGGTGAGATAAAATTGGAGGCGCAGGATGAGTAACGACAATGGAAAAGGAGGTGTAGGATGTTTGGAAGTTTACTAGATATTGTAACTGCGCCCATTAAGATTGCGGCCAATGTTTCGAAAGCTGTAGTTAAACCCATAGTTGAGGAAATAGTTAAACCCATAGTTGAGGAAGTTGCTGATGTAGCAAATGAAATAGTTGAGGACAGCAAAGACATATTTTAAAGAATACAATGATAAAAAAACTTTTGGGAGTGTGTGAAATAGGATAAAGATTGAGCGGAGCTATTAATATGGGCAGGACGCACTTTATCGGAGGTTCGAATCCTCCCCTCCCACCATTTTTAAATAAAGGAGATAGTATGAAAATATTAAACAACAACGTTGCGGTGAATAACATTCGTGTAATGCGACCGGATGCGGGTGATATTATATTGCCGGATACGGGAATGACCTACGGCGCAGATGCTGCGATCAGCAAAAGACGGTACGACTGCGAAATCGGCACTGTGGTTGACATTGGAAACCAGGTAACTGATTTGGAGGTTGGAGATGTGGTGTTTCTTGCTCCACTGAAAGGTTTGGCGTATAAGGACATCAAGGTTTATGATTACACTGAGATATTTGGGAAGGTAACAAAATAGGGAGAACGGAATGAACAACAAGCAAATCGAAAAATTAATTAGTGCGGTTGACCGACTATCTAGCATTGGATACAGTCAATTCATGGTTGATCACGGGAATGCTGCGGTAGAGGGTGTGTCTTTGACTGATGGGCTATTTGCTATTGCGGGGGGATTGCATGAGGTTGCGGTAGCCATTACAGATGTTCCGCTAGATTCAGTAAAACTATTACATAACCATAGCATAGGAGTTGATATTGCGGGGATGGACGAGTTATCTGAGGCTATTCGGGAAGTGGGGATTAGCCCCAATGTTAAAGATTCTAATGGAGAAAATGCCAACCTAGTAGATGCTATAAATAAAATTGCAGACAAAAAATAAAAGGAGATGGTTATGAATTTATTAGTAGAAGAGTTTAGCTTTGGAGAATTGACATTGTTTCATGCTTGTGGTTGGATTGAAATCAAAGGTAAAGATGAATCAACATCTAAAGCAGTTGGGAGACTGTCGCAACAAATAGTCGACTATGGGATGAATATGTCTCCCCGTAATGATTTATTTATTACCCATTTAAAAGAGTTAGCTGAACAATATAATAAAGATAACTTTCAGTTAGTTAGATAAAAGGGGCAATAACAAAATGATGCCACTGACAATAGCTTTACCGCACAATTATTCCCCGAGGAATTATCAGATGCCGTTTTTGAATGCCGTGGATAGTGGCATATTGAGAGCATTGTGTATATGGCATCGACGAGCCGGAAAAGATTGTACATTCATAAATCTGATGGCACGGAAAGCATTTGAGCGGGTTGGCAATTACCAATACTTCCTTCCTACCGCTACGATGGCACGAAAGATTGTTTGGGAGGGTATAAACGATGATGGTTTTAAGTTTATCGATTATCTACCCCCGGAAATCATTGCACGGAAGAGTGAGCGGGATATGCTCATTACATTGGTTAATAATAGTACAATTCAATTGATCGGCACAGATAACCTTAGTATAGTGGGAACAAATCCCGTTGGAACGATCTTCTCGGAGTATTCTCTGCAAAATCCAAAAGCGTGGTCATACATTCAGCCTATTCTCCGTGGAAACGGCGGGTGGGCATTTTTTAATGGTACGCCTCGTGGGTATAACCATATGTATCAGCTTTTGAAAAAAACTGAGGGTGATGATAGATGGTTTAGTCAGTTATTGACCGTTGAGGATACTGGGGCGATTCCGTTGGAGGAAATTGAACGAGATATTGCTACGGGTCAGATGTCCCGAGAAATGGCGAACCAGGAATATTGGTGCAGCTTTGAAATGGGCATTGAGGGTTCGTATTATGTGAATGCTATTCAGAAATGTGAAGAAGCGGGGAAAATAACATCGATTGCACTGGATGAATCTCAGCCAGTTTATACTGCGTGGGATTTGGGCATGGATAATGCAATGGGGATTTGGTTCTTTCAGCGGATCGGCAGGGATATTATGTTTTTGGATTATTACGAGAATAACAACGAGGGGCTTGAGCATTATGCAAATGCATTAAAGGAAAAAGCCGAGGCTCGTGGATATGACTATGGAAATCACTTTGCACCGTGGGATGTTGTCAAACGCGAAAGCAATGGTATCACGGTTCAGCGAAATGCGGAAAAGGTCGGTTTGTTCTTTGAGAAGGTCAACCGTACTGCATCGGTAAACGATGATATTGAAATGGTGCGCCGTAACTTTAACCGATTTTACTTTAATAATGATAATGGCTGCGACTTTGGACTTGCCATGCTGCGGGATTATCACGCTAAGAAAGATGAGCGATTAAGCATAGAAGGTAGGCCGGTATTCCAAGCAAAACCCGAACATAGTCCATCATCGAACTGCGCCGATGCATTTCGTACTGCGGTACGGGCAGACGAGTTGGATATGATCCGTCCGAGTCACTACGGGCAGATTGGGGTGCGTAGTATGATGCCAGGCAAGTCAAACTACATTGGGCAGAAGACTGAGGAGGCTCCGCTTTGGCATACCTTCCGGAAGAGGGACAAAAACAAAAAGAAAATGAAGAGTACTTATTTAACCGCTAAATCTGACTATAAGGTGGGATCATGGTCGAGCTAAAACGATTTAAGCAAGGATATGGAAGTTCGCATTATTGGTTGCGCCAATTTTTTGTGAGACTTCATTGCTTGGGATTATGGGATAAAGTATTTTATAATTGCAAAGAATGGACTTGGTTTAGTTTTTTAAATATGGTTGCTTGCGAATCTTGGTTTTATTTTTTATTTCAAGATGAGAATATAGTCGGCGCAATGTGGTTTAACGAGTTTTCCGATGATTCTTGCTATATGCATATTTGTTCGCTTAAAGGGTATGATTATAAGCTTTGGGACGGTCAAATTGGTAAAATCCTGCAAAATGTTCTTGACAAAAGCGATAATCCATGCTATAAAATAAGAGCGAGGACTTTGCGAAAAGGTCTAGGAAGGTTATACAAAAATTTTGGTTTTAGCCCAGGGGTAAAAGATGCGAATAACGCTTTTATAATAGAGAGGGGGAAATGAATAAATTCCTCTTTATTAACATACCGAAGAATGCCAGTACCAGTTTGTACGAGGCTTTTAAAGATTACGATGCGATGAGATCCGTCACGGAAAGAATGCCCCCGATTCACGGGATGTTTCATCCGAGACACAGAAACTTAGCCTTTGCTAAGGAGAATCTCATCGATTTTGAAAATTTACTAATTATAGGATGCGTGAGAAATCCCTTTGATCGGATAGTCTCGGCTTATGAATTTGCAAGAACAACACAGTTATGGAGAGTATATCAAGACAAAGAACCGGAGTTTCCGGAATTTGTCCAGGCATATTGTGAGAGGTCTAAAGAAGAAGATTTTTTCCATGCTTGGAGTCAAACCAAATGGTTATCGCTCAAAAATAAGATTAGATCAGATATTATTTTAGAATTTGAAAATTTAAAGGAAGACTATGAATCATTAGCCCATGAATTTGAATTAAATCTACCTCAACTGCCACAACTGAACGGGAATTCGCACGAGGCATGGCAAACGTACTATGATAGGGATACCAAGTTTATGGTAATAGATTCCTATCAAGAGGACTTTGAAAATTTTAACTATCGCGAGGAGATTTAAATGAGAAAATTTACAGAAAGATTTCAGCATGGATTTGCATTTCACGGAGGAAAACCACCATCGGGTAGCGCACCTCAAGCACCACCTCCACCACCACCACCGGCTCCCCCACCAACCAAAGATGACGATGACGTTCAGCAAAAGAAAAAAGAAGCACTTGAGCGCAAAAAGTTTGCCAAGGGTCGCGATGATACTCTTTTGAAACAGAAAGGTAATTCGGGATCAACAAGCAAAAAAGTCTTACTTGGTAAATAAGGTGGTACTATGAATAGTGAAATAGCTGAAAAAATAGTTGGTCAGCATAATTCGCTGAAAGGAGAAAGGGAGAACTGGGACACCTACTTCCAAGATATTGCTGATTTTGTTTATCCGCTTAAAAATAACATAACCCAAGAATTCCATCCAGGTGAGCGTAGGAACGAGCATATCCTGGACGGCACTGCCATTGAATCAAATGATAAACTTTCTTCGGGAATGTTCGGTTATATGTGTCCGGCGCATAAACAATGGTTTATTTTCCGTGCAAGGAACCCGGAACTGGCCTCAAGGGAAGAAGTACAGTGGTATTTCTCAGATGTCAGTCATAAGGTTATGAAATACATGTACGAATCTCATTTTGCTCTTGAAATCCATGAGGACTTTCTTGATCTAGGTGGTTTTGGTACAAGCAATCTTTACATTGAGAAAGGAACCGAGACCCCTCTCCGTTTTCAGAATATTCCAATTAATGCTTATACAATCATGGAATCTGCTACCGGTTTGGTAGATGTCTGCAATCACGAATTCAAATTGACTGCACGGCAAGCTGCCCAAAAATTTGGAGAAAAAAATCTCTCTGAAGAAGTAAGAAAAGACCTGGAAGCGGATAAATCTAAAAAAACAGATAAGAAGTTTAGATTTATCCATGCAGTTGCTCCGAGAAAAGATTGGAATCCTAAATCCCTTAACAAACTTCACATGCCGTTTGCCTCGTTTTATATCGAAGTTGATACTAAACATCAGATTAGTGAGGGGGGTTACGATGAAAACCCCTATGTCGTTGGTCGCTTTATGAAAAACTCGGCAGAAGTCTACGGAAGATCACCCGCAATGAATGCTTTAACTTTCATTAAAATGCTTAATCGCATGAGAGCAACGGTTATTCGTGGCGCAGAGAAAGCAGTCGACAAGACTATAATGGTAAGTGATGATTCCGTAATTAACTTGGATGCCTATAATGGCGATCCTGGTGGGATGATGTATGTCCGTGGATCACGGTGGGAAAACAGACCACAAGTCCTGGATACCCGTCCCGATGTCTCAATCGGTCTTGAAATGATCGAGAGAGAACAGGTAACTATAAGGAATATGTTCTATAATGAAATGTTTGATGCCTTGGCCAATAAGAGTTACATGACAAAAGCTGAAGTTCTTGAAAGAGTTGATCTTCAGATGACATTGTTTGCTCCGATTCTTGCACGGGTTCAGTCCGAGAAACTTTCACCGATACTTCACCGTTGTTATGGTATTCTCGACAGACAGGGGCTTTTGCCTCCAGTTCCGGAAATACTCAAATCAAATCCTGGATATGAAGTCCAGTACACCGGTAAACTTGCACTTGCATTAGATGAACTGGATGTTTCAGCATTCCGCGAAACAATGATGGAATCACAGGCAATGTTTGAAATGGATCCGTCAGTTGCAGATAACTTTAATCCGGATAATGCTTCACGAGGCATTGCCTTGAGAAAGGGAGTCCCAAAAGAGTTCATGCGTACAATTGAAGAGCGTGACGGTTTAAGACAGGCAAGAGCAGAGAAACAAGAAGCGGCAGAGAAGATGGAAATGATTAATAAAGGTGCAGATGCCGCGAGTAAATTACAGAAAACAACCGAACCTAATTCACCATTAGAAAATGTAGGTGGTGCGTTGGGTGGTGGTGGTCAACAATAGATACGAGTCAAAACAAAAAAAAGGAAACCGTGATGAACGATGAATTAGCGTTAACACAACTGGGATTGGATGAATTGTTAATCAATGATTCCCCCGCAGTAACGGACTACGAAATCGTAGTCGATCCGAATACCAAAGAACCTAAATTGGCATTGAAAGGTAGTGCCGGCGGAATTGCCGGAGCAGTTATCACAGTAGGAGTGCAGGGAACTGCCACTATTACTTGTGCTATTCAACTTAATGATGCTGCCGGAGCCGCTATGGCAATTATCGGTCAAGTTCCATTTTGGTTGACAAGTGATGCAGCAGGTCTGACCCTAGAAGGAACTGGGCCAGATTCAATTGCATCCGGTACTGATGGATTTATCGTTGTTAATGGTGAGGATTCCGTTATCAGTGGTATTGCAGTATCAGAAGCAGATGGCGATATTGACATTGCTCTTACAAAGACAACTGTTGATACCATGTATTTGAATATTGGACTTCCTAATGGGAAAATCGTTACAAGTGGAGCAATCACGTTCACATCAACTACATAAAGTAGTTAACATCGTAGGACTGTACCGAGCAGATTTTCAAAACCTCGGTATAGATTCTATGAATTTATTAAACGGAGATACGTGGACTCTGAATGATTGGTATATGTGGTATCCTTGGATGGATCCACAACGAATATATCAATTACACGACGAGTCCACAATCTCGACACTAGAAAATAGATATAAAGGAAACTGGAAGAAAGCGAATAAAGACTCTGGTGCAAAGATAATTAAGAGTTATGACCTTAACTATCCAGATAACGCACAGAGTTGCACTATAAATATTATGATTTTAGATGCGATTGATTATGATGAGATAAATATATTTGGAGTCTGCATGTTAGGCATGGCCCATGAGATTTATGTTTCCGGTTTAATTGAAGCTATTGAGATAGTAAGAAAGAAAGGCGTAAAAGTAAATTGCCTTTATGAAAAAGAATGGAGAGAATTTATAGAGAAGAATAATCCGAAGAAACAAAAAAAGTACTTAAAGTAACCGAAGGAACCATTTTATGAGTGAACAAATGAAGGAAGAGCAGCAAGCACAAGAGGACATGGATACTTCTTATGACATTGTGTTTTCCGGACATCACGGAGAAAGAGTATTAGAAGACCTTTATCGTTTTTGTGGTAAAGATTCAAAATGCGTTATGCGTGATCCATATGACACATATCTTGCCTTGGGGATGCGAACACCATCCCTTTATATAGAAGAACGCTTGAATGGGGAACGATCCACAGTTAAGCAAGGAAACAAGCCGAGTAATTACAAACAACCAGAAGGAGACAAAGATGTCAACAAAGTACACAATTAAGGGCAATGAGATTCATCGTAATGATGAACTGGTTGCGACCGTAGTAGATGGGAAAACTATCATGGAGAAAGGACAGGAAAAGTATCTGATCCCCGCATCCAAGATGGCAAAGACCGTGATTAAAAATCTAAAAGCAGCACCGACTGCCAAGGAAGAACCTAAACCGTTCTTGCCTCCGAAAGAAGAGCTGGCTGAAAAGAACGAGGCATCGACGACCTTTGTTCCGAAAAGCGAAGAACCAATTGAAACCGATGCGGTTACTGCCCCGACTGATGCGGAATTGGTAAAAATGCTAATTGAGGATAACAAAAAACTCACCAAGGACATCAAAGACCTTCACAACGGTGTAAAGGTTGCTATTGATCCGGAATTAATTGCCCCCGCCATTCGCGTCAAGCGTAAAGGTCAGCATAATCCTTTTGGATGGGATGAGTTGCCCGGTGTCCCCCCTTGTCCCGATGGAGGAGAAGAAGGTACTAAACATCCCGATGTAATCGACTGGGCTGAAAAGTACTATCCGGAATTAGCGGAAGAAGTTTATGAAAACTTTAATGTCGCCAAACGGTTCCTTGCAGCAAGAGCAGCAAACAGGAAGAAGAAAAAAGATTACGCTAACTATAAATAATCTAAACAAACCGAAGGAGAAATTATTATGAAGAACCTATTTTTTTACGATGCACCGGACGACGATGGTGGTGCTAATGTTGGCACTATGACTGACTTCATTGTCAACCCCGAGGGTAACTTCGCATCAGACTGGAAAGCATCTCTTGGGGAGGATGTCCGTGGCAGCATGGAGGGAGTAGATACCTTCAATGATATGGTCACGCAAATCCATCAAAGCAAAACTAATCCTCCCAAGACTACCGGTCTTGCCGACGACAAAGGTATGCTCCAGGAAAACTGGCAGTCTCAGTTCCCCGAATTGGCAGAAAACGCAAGTATGAAAAACTTCAAGTCAATCGAAGGAATGGCGAAGAGTTTGATCAATGCGAATAAAATGGTTGGTAAAAAGCTCGCACCAGGAGAATTTGTTTCTGATGAGCATAAGAAGGAATTCTACCAGTCAATGGGAGTTCCGGAAAAAGCTGAAGATTATGGAATGGTGCAGCCGGAGAATCATCCGGAAGGAATGCCATACGATCAAGAACAGGTAAATTGGTTCGCCAATCAAGCATTGAAGTATAATCTCACTCCGGAACAAACATTAGGTTTGCGTGGTGAATTTTACGACATGCAGAAAAATGCTTGGGAGAACGGAACTGGTGAAATTGAGGGTAGTCTCGATGCAGAACGCGAAGAACTCAAAACTGAATGGGCAGACAAGTACGACCATAATTTAGAAATGGGTGCTGCTGCTCTTGAGAAGATTGACGGATTCGAAATCGCCAAGGAATTTGGACTTGAGAAGATTCCAAAATTTGCTAAGTTCATGTATGCCTTGAGTCAGACAATGGGAGAAGACTCCCTTGTGAGTATAGGTCAAGGCGCAGCAGCAGAAACGGTGGAAGCAATCAAAGGAAAAGTCTCTGAACTGCAAGCCCATCCAGGATATCAAGACCCGAGTCATCCCGAATATCAAAACATACAAAGGAAAATTACTGGATACTTTGAACAGATGTATCCTAAAGGAAGTTAAAAAACTCTCCTCCCTTGGTTGCCCCGTTCCCTGTTTAACTATAGGGGGCGGGGTTCTTTTTTGCAGGATTTTACCAAAGATTGGCGAATTTCGCAAAAATAGCTTGATAAACTAAAACAATTATGCTAACATAAGTTTAGATCAGATAATTCTGCTTTAGCGGAATCTGGCAATTTTATTTTTGTCAGAAGACCGGACTACCGATAATCTTCTAATTATTTTTTCGTATTTTAAATCGTAAATTTAACAGGAGACTATTATGTCTGTATACATTGAAACTGCCTTTAGGGAACAATATAGTAATATGATTACTATCCTTTCTCAGCAAAAAGGCTCAAAACTTCGTGATAAAGTTTGGGTAAAAACTGATCAAGCTGAACGAGTATTTTTCGAACAGATTGATGAAGTTGACTACCAGGAAATCACAGAACGTCACGGCGACACCCCGATTATGAGTACTCCTCATCTTCGCAGGGCAGTCACACCTCAAGATATTGAATGGGGCGACATGATTGACAAGCAGGATAAAGTTAAAATGCTCATCGATCCAACCTCTTCTTATTCTATCAATGGATCTTACACTCTCGGTCGTGGGCTTGATGATTTTATCATCGCAGCAGCTACCGGAACTGCATATACTGGTAAACGTGGAACTACTGCCGTAGCACTCCCATCTACTCAGAAAGTTGCGGTTGACTTGGGTGGAGCAAACATTGGTCTTACTATTGCAAAACTGATTGCTGCTAAATCCCTCTTCGGAGTGAATGAAGTGGACATCGAGCATCCAATGAACAAACTTTGTTACGTTTGCGCCCAAGAACAGAAAGATGATCTGTTGGCAACAACTCAGATAACTAGTTCAGACTATGCTGCGGTTAAAGCTTTGGTTGATGGTGAGGTTTCTCGTTTCATGGGATTTGACTTTGTTCAAACTCAGCGCACGGGACATGATTCAGCGACAGACATCCGTACCAACTTTGCATTTGCTAAGTCCGGCCTCGGATTGAATGTCAATATGGATATCACTACTAACATTGGCGTTGATCCAGGTAAGAAATTCAACGTTCGTGTTTATCTTTGCTTGAGCGCGGGTTCAACTCGTGTTGAAGAAGAGAAAGTGGTTCAAATTCTATGTGACCAAAGTCCTGCCTAATCGCAGATAATGGGGTTATTTATTTAGCCCCTTAATTTTTAATTTAAACAGGAGATTTTTAAATGTCTATTACAACTCAAGAATCAATCGAGTATGATAAAGTTTATACAGATGTTCCACCTACTAAGTTGGATACTGCGACTTGGAAAGGTCGTGTTCGGTCTATGTTCGTTTCTCATACCCAGGACGGAGTAGGAGATATCGGAAGTTCAGTTGCACTGTGCAAACTTCCTGCCGGAAAAGTTCGTCTTCTCGGTAAACTTTCAGCACTGTATATTAATTGGGTCACAGGAAGTGAAACAGTTGATATCGGTTGGGATGCTTATACTGATGAAGATGGTGATACTGTAACTGCTGACCCTAATGGGTTAGATGCTGCCGTTTCTGTTGAAACTGCCGGATATTTCCCACTATGTAGCGTACAGGTTGGACTTGATGCAGGAACATATGTCTTTGAAAGCAAGGACGGTGTTACTCTCAGAGCAACAAGCCCAACAGTAGCATTAGCGAATGGTGATACTCTTGCCGGAGTCATCTACTACGTTACTGACTAATTTTCCCCTTCGGTTTGTGGCAGTTGCGGTAAGAGATTTATTTCGCTTATCGTAGCTGCCCTTTTTTAAATAAAAGGAGAGAAGCATGTCTAAAGTATCTTTATGTAACCAGGCACTAAGAAGAGTGGGAGAGCAAACCATTCAGTCCTTAGACGAAGAATCCAAGAACGCAAAACTTTGCAATGAAATGTACGATCAAACCGTTGAAGAAGTACTTCGCGCACATAACTGGAACTGCGCTTTATTCCGCACCGAACTTGCCCAAGATTCCACCTATGATAAACATGGATGGGAATACGCATATCCGCTCCCTAATAATCCCAAATGCCTTCGTGTCCTCCGCATGGAAGATACAGAATATGAATGGGTAATTGAAGGGCGCATGTTAAAAACCGATGAAGGAACCGCAAAAATTCTTTACTTGGGTAATCCCGATGATCCGGATGACCTTGACCCTCTCTGCCGAAAAGTGATTTATTTAGAACTAGCACTTGCTATGGCATATTCTCTTGTTGAGAATGGAACGCTATTAAATGTAATTGCCGAACAGTTAGGTAAAGCTTGGTCAGATGCCCGTGGATTTGATGCCAACGAAGGGACTCGCATGGAGGCTCATAAATCTGTATGGTTGGATTCTCGTAGACAAGGAATAAATGCCGGTCAAGCGCGTAACAATGTGAGGTAATAATGTCAACTCCTGTTCTAACTAGCTTCGGTGGTGGCGAATTATCTCCTTTACTTGATAGGCGCACCGATATTGAAAAATACCACACCGGCTGCAAACAACTGGAAAACTTCTTTGTTCTATCTCAAGGCGCAGCAACTCGTCGTCCCGGGACAGAATATATTGATACTGTTAAAGATTCCGATGATGCTACCCGAATCGTTGAATTTGCACGGAGCAATGCTTTATCCTACGTTTTAGAATTTGGCGAAAATTATATCCGTGTTTTCACTTCGGGGGCGCAAGTAGATATTGAGGTTGGAGATTTAGCTGCGTATAATGCAGCGACCTCTTACATTCCAGGTGACTGGGTTTCAAGTGGTGGAGCCGCTTATTATAATATTCAAGCGGGTATTGGTCACGCGGTAAATGACACAGACTACTGGATTACACAGGCTCCCTATGAAATTTGGACACCGTGGACTGCTGCGGAGGCTTTTAAGCTTAAAGCGGTTCAGAGTGCTGATACTATGTATATTGTCCATCCGGATCACGAGGTTCACAAATTGACCACTACTGGAGCAGCAGATTGGACACTTGAAAAGGTTGACTTTGTATACCAGGCATTCAAGGATGAAAATATTGATACTGAGAAGAAAATGGGAATTACAGTTACGACTGCGAATACTCCCAGTACATGGCAAGATGGGGTTAGTTACCCCGAGGATGCGTTGGTTGATCAAGGCGGGACAATTTATAAAGCCGATAGGGATATTAGTGAATATGAAGATTACACGAATCCGGCAACTGCGAATGCCCCTTGGACTGCCACTA
>Ga0222696_1000504_pt1 | contig 18059 bp, 30 predicted proteins | sample AntAcemetage1400_FD_179817 | JGI IMG/M metagenome (GOLD analysis project Ga0222696, IMG submission 179817) | Saline water microbial communities from Ace Lake, Antarctica - #1400 | ecosystem: Environmental > Aquatic > Non-marine Saline and Alkaline > Saline | place: Antarctica: Ace Lake... | reverse complement strand
TGGTTACCTCCAACTAGCTGGTGACACAATGACTGGTGCTTTGAAGATGGGTGATAATGTCACAATCAATCAAGGTGGTTCTGACCAATATGAACAATACTTTGATGGTACTAATATGAACTTTGATTTAACAAGTGGTAATTTTATATTTACTGGTGGAGATTTCGATATAGAAGATACATCTCCTTATTTTACTTTAAAAGATACGAGTAATTCTGGTACGTCATCTGTATCACGTATTCAATTTAAAGGAAGTGATGATGTAGTAAACTCATGGATAGGTGATACTTCTTCTGGTGATGGTGACTTTGAAATAAGAAATATTTTAGATGCTGACTTAGAATTTTGGACTAATAATTTAAAGAGAATGATTATTGATAATGGTGGCAGAGTAGGAATAGGAACTCCTAATCCAGGAGAAAAATTAGAAGTAAATGGGAATATAAAACAAACAGCAGATAATGATAAAATAATTCAAGGTGCAGTAGATGAATACTCACAATACTTTGATGGTACTAACCAAAACTTTGAAACTACAAGTGGGGATATTATTTTAAATCCAACAGGGAATGTGGGTATTGGAACAGCTACACCTTCTGAAAAACTTGAAGTTAATGGAAATATTAGAGTTCCAAGTACAACTTTTGCAGAGCAATATGGAATTATTTATAAAGGCACAGTTCCTTTTATTCATGATTTTAGTTATGGATTGAATGCTGGTGGAATAACTCCGGGAGGAAGAAATACTTTTGTTGGAGTGGATGCTGGTAATTTTACAATGGGTTCAACTGCAACGACAACAAGTCATGGAAGTTACAATAACGCAATTGGTTATCAGTCACTGCGTTTCAATACGACTGGGTATAACAACAACGCAATGGGTTATGCTTCACTGTATTCTAATACAACTGGGACTTACAACAACGCAATGGGTTATGCTTCACTGTATTCCAATACGACTGGAAGTTACAACAACGCAAGTGGTGGTAGTTCATTGCGTTCCAATACGACTGGGTATAGCAACAACGCAATGGGTTATGCTTCACTGTATTCTAATACAACTGGGACTTACAACAACGCAATGGGTTATGCTTCACTGCGTTACAATACGACTGGAAGTTACAACAACGCAAGTGGTGCTTATTCACTGCGTTCCAATACGACTGGGACTTACAACAACGCAAGTGGTGCTTCTTCACTGCGTTACAATACGACTGGGTATAACAACAACGCAATGGGTTATGCTTCACTGTATTCTAATACAACTGGGACTTACAACAACGCAATGGGTTATGCTTCACTGTATTCCAATACGACTGGAAGTTACAACAACGCAAGTGGTGGTAGTTCATTGCGTTCCAATACGACTGGGTATAGCAACAACGCAATGGGTTATGCATCACTGTATGATTTAGAAGATGGTTCTAGTAATACAGGGGTTGGTTATAATACAGGCAGAGGTATTACTCATGGTTCAGGTAATACTATTTTAGGTGCAAGTGTTACTGGGCTTGATACTGGTTTGACTAATAATATTATTCTTGCAAATGGTACTGGAGCAATAAAAGCACAACACGATGGAACAAATTGGAGTTTAACTGGAAATGTTGATTTAGGTGCAAACGATTTAAATACTACTGGTTCAATTAAAGGTGTACATAAAACTGCTGATGGAACTAACGCTGTTGCAGACGGAACTTATACAATGGGTCTAGGAACTACTACAAATGGAACTATTACTATTAAAGACGGATTAATAACAAGCATAACAGAAGCAAGTTAAAAAACAATAGTTTTAAATAATACAAAAAAGAGTAATATGTATGAATAAAAAAATAATGTTAATAAGTTTATTATTAATTATCGGAGGAGTAATCGCAACACCAATATTAAACGATATTTTTTCTCAAACACAATTTAATGAATTAGATTTTGACAACCTAGATTATGGAATGGAAATAACTAATTCTTATATCGCAAACGACAGGTTATTCGTTGAATTTGAATATAATACTTTTGAAAAAGAATTAGATGAAAATAATTTAGATACTAATAATTTTGTTTTTAAACAAAAAACAGGACGAATACCTTATTATTTAGGTAATTATAGAACTTGTTTAGATACTAATACTAACCAAGAATGCAATAAAATAGTAATAAACTTTGTTTATGATAAAGCAAAAGCTTTCAGAAATAACGAGTCAAAAAGACTAGTTAATTTAAAAACAAAAGAAATAGTAGAAGGATTAAACATAATTGATTTTACGACTCTTTATGTTAATTATGATAAATTCGAGTCAAATACTAATTATGTTATTGGAGATATTGTTGTTTATGATAATGAATTATACGAAGTAATACAAGCTCATACAAGCCAAGCAACATGGACTCCTAATATAACCCCAAGTTTATTCAAAGTAAAAGTATTAAGTGAAACAGGAGAAATACGAGCATGGGTACAACCAATAGGAGCAAGTGATTGTTACGAGTTAAATGCCTTAGTAACTTTTAACGGTTTTACTTACAAAAACACAGGCCATAATTGTAATGTTTGGGCACCAAATGTTTATGGTTGGACTAAACAATAAAACAAAAAGTTTATTAACTTTAAACAACCATAATATGTTATGGTTGATTATTAATGGGTGAAGCATTTACAAAAAATCCTTATACAAGAGGTTCTGCTAATTTTGAAAAAGTACAAAAACAAATTGATTCTAACTCTAACACAAAAAGTCTTATTACACCTCCAAGCGAAGTAACTAGTGCTTTAGAAATAATTGATAAACCAACTGGAAGGTCAAAAGGTTTTCGAGGTTCTGGTGGAAGAAATTTTCCTACTGAACAACAAGCCGTAGTTTCACAAGTTAATGCAATTGATCCTATTAGTGAAATACAACAAGTAAAACCAGCATCTCCAATCCAACAAAAAATAAAGTCAATAGGAAACCTTACTCTTGGAACATCCAACCTAAATTTAGGCCTAGGCCCACAATCACTAAAATTAACACCACAACAACAATTCCTAACAAAACAAAGCGTGTTAAATCAACCAACAAGCGAAATGACTCCAGCAGAACTAGCAATACGACAAGGGAATGTTTCAGCACTAGCAGCACAAACACTAAGAGATAAAAACTTGATAACTCCAGGAGCAATAGGCCAACAACAATCAAACATAAAACTAAGCAATATTAATATTAAACAAAACCTTGGTTTAACTAATAAAAACGTAAAAGTTATCGAAACAAAAAAAGGAACATTCTATGATTTTGGACAAGGATATGCAAACGAAACAGCATTTAAACAATATAAAACAACTGGTACTTGGAATAACGACACACAATTCTTGACAAAAAAAGAAGTAACTAGCGGAAGAGTTAGCCAAGTAAAAGAACTAGGTAGACAAAGACAAATCGCTAATATTCAATCAGAAGAACAACAATTCCAAGCCCTAGGACAATTCTTTGCTGGAGGAGGATCACAAATCACTGGTCTAGGAACTAACATTTTATCAAGAGGAGCTGGAAAACTAGCACTTGGAGCAAGCAGCGCAATCAAGTTATTTACACCAGCAAGTAAAGCAACAAACATTGTTGCTAGTGGAGCAAAACCAATAGTTGGCGGTGCAACAAAACAAGTTACAAAAGATGGGATTAAATTCGTTGCTAGTCAAGCAGCAAGTGCAACAGGTTATATACTGTCAAGCCAAGCACCAGAAACAGCAAGAAATATTTACGATGCACAAAACCCAGAATCAACAAAAGACTTTGCAGACTTAAGAAACACACCAGAATACAAACAAGCAGTTGGAGACTCATTTATTTCAGCTCAAGTAAATACTTATGGTGGAAAACAACAAGACCAAACAGGAAAAATTGTTGATATTCCATCAACTACTAACTTAGCAGAAAACTTTTTAGCGACTAACTTGCCATTTACAAGAAGCGCTAACCCAACATTCGTAGCAAACTTTGACTTTAAAGACAGAGCAAAAACAATTCCAGGTTACGATAAACTTAGCCCAAAACAAAAACGAGCTTTTGTTGAATCAACTATACTAAGAGAAGTAACTTATGCTAACACTTATGGTGGAGCAGTAGCAACACTTGGAACAGAAATGAGTAGTGAAGTAGGAGCAAGCGGATTAAACAAATTATTATTTAACAAAATAAGTGGTGGAATTACTGGCGGTGCGACAAAACAAGCAGTAACAAAAGCATTACTAGTTACACCTTATGCAGGAGCAGAAGGATTCTCACAAGTATATAATGAAGCTAGTGCAGAACAAAGAACTGCAAAACCAGAAGATTTATTTTTAGGAACTGTTGCGGGTGTTGGAACAGGGGCATTTTTTGCAGCAGCACCAACTTATTTAAGAGGATTTACTAACGAAGGGGCTGGAGGAATAATAAATACTGGTGCGAAAAGAAGTATTAAAAGTCAAGTAAAAAGCGGAGCAAGAAAAGGAGTTGCTCAAGTAATAGAAACTGGAGGATTTGTTTTAGATTTAGCAGAAAAACCAGGAGATATTCTTGCTAGTCCATTCAAAAGAGCACTCGGAGTTAGCACAATAACTATTACTAATAGTGGCGTAGCAACAACAGCTAGTGCTAGTGATTCAGCATCAAATATTAATAATAAAAAAAGTGATTTTAAACCAAAAGGAAAAAATATTAGCATGGTAACTGATGTTAGTACAGGAACAATTATTTTAACTAATACTAACACAAAAACTAAGTCACCAGCTAATACTCCAGCAAACACTTTAATTAAATCTAATACAAAGAATAATGCAAACGCTAACATTATTTCTAGTACTGGAACAAATATTCTTTCAAATGCTAATACAAACATTGATTCTGATGCGAATACAAACATTGATTCTGATTCTATTATTGACATAACCACAAATACAGACACAAATACAGACACAAATACAGACATAAATACTAATACTAACACTGATATTTTTACTAACACAAATACAAATACTAATACTGAAACTCAAATCAATACTAGTGTTCCAGTAATATCATTTCCTGGAGCTCCTCCATTATTTGGTGGTGCAGTTGGTATGAGTGGATCAAGAGGCCCAAGCAAAAGAGGACTTAAAATAAAAAATAGGGCTAAGTTAAGTTCGTTGTTTTTTTCTAGTAGAAACGTGCCAAGACAACAAGCACAAAGACAAACAACAAGTTTTTTTTCAAATAAAACAAGAATAACACAAAAACCAGTAGCTAAACCAAGAGCTAAACAAACAAACTTCATGTTTTCAAGTAATAATACTAAAAAACCTAAGGGTAAAATAGAGTTATTTAATTATGGTAACACTAAAAAGAAGAAATCAAACAAAAAACATAGGTTATTCTAAACAAACTAAAAGCTTATTAACAACAAACAACCATAATATATTATGCTTAACAAAAAAATAGGCCAAAAAATAGTTAGATGCAATCGCTGCAAACACGCATGGTTAACCAAAATCAAGCCTAAGTATTGCCCACGATGTAAATCTCCGTATTGGAACAAAAAACGAATACGACCAAAGGTGAGAAAATAATTAATAAAACATTTATAAAAAACACATTTTTAACAAAAAAATGTGTGAGGATGGATTGAAATGATTAAGGAGTTAATTATTGGTTTGGGTTATATAGTAATTATTACTGTCGTGTTATACCCTGTGAGTGGTTATTTAGCTGACATTATGTTATTGTTAATGCCAGTAAACATTTTAAACACTTTAATTATTAGCATTGTAAGATACTTTGGTTTCTTTGTAGGAGTAGGGACAGCAGTTTGGATTTATAAAGGACTTAATTTACAAGAACAACAACAATTTGGACAAGGTGGATTCTAATGAATAACGCACAAAGATACAAAGGTTGCAATCACGCAGTAGTTAAGTGGGTACAAGAATCTGCAATGTATGGGGTTGAATGTTTTGTGTAGAAATTTTGCAAAATTTCCTGCACTTAATAAAACCGAGGTTTTTTTAAATGTATAAAAAAATATTTGTTTTAATTGCATTAATTTTAATGTTAAGTTTTAGTTTTGCAAGTTTAACTACTGATTTAACTGGTTATTGGAATTTGGATGAAGCTAGTGGAGATGCGATAGATTCTTTTGTTTCTAATGATTTAACTGAAAATGGTACTGTTGGAACTACAACAGGAATAATTAATGATGCAAGGGGAGCTTATACATCTAGTAATTATTTTAACAACAATAGTTTAATAACTACTTTTGATGCTAGAGGAAGTTATTCTGTTAGTTTTTGGATAAAAAAACCAACAACAGTTGTTAATGATTATGAACATATTTTTACCTTAGGAACATCATCACCAAATACACAACTAAAAACATATATTAGAAATGGTGGGGTGGCAAACCAAATGACTTTTGCATTAGTTTCTGGTGGTTCTGGTGTATCTTATTTAAGAGTTTTATCTACTACTGATTGGACTCATTATGTTTTAACAATGTTAAATGGTTATTTAAAAATATATGAAAATGGAACTTTAGTATATACGACAGCACAAGCAAACGCAAATACTACAACAGGTAGATTTTGGTTAGGTTTTTCGGATGAAGGTTTGTCTACTGGTTTTAGTGGTAATTTAGATGAATTTGGAGTATGGGAAAAAACTTTAACTCAAAGCGAAGTAACTGAATTATATAATAGTGGATCAGGATTAGCTTATCCTTTTGGTGAAAGTGTTACTGCTGATTTTAATTATGTAATAGATTATGAAACAAAAATAGTAAGTTTAACTGATAATAGTAGTGTTATTGATGCTTTAGAAATAACTGATTGGAATTGGTTAAAAGATGGGAACGTTTTATCTACTGACCAAAATACTAGTTTTAGTATTACTCCAAACAATGATTATAATATTTGTTTAATAGTTGACACGGACGATGTTTTTACTGATTCGACTTGTAAAACAATAGAAATTGGCGGTGAATTACAACTAAATTTTTATGATGATGACACGAATACTGGTTTAGATGAAATGTATTTATTATTTAATGGAGTAGATTATTATTCTGATTCAAACACTTTTATTAATATTGATTTAAATGGAATTACAAGCGGATTACACTCTATTGTTTTACAACGAACAGATTATCAAGAAAAAAGTTTTTCATTAGAACTAAATGAGTATTCAGACTACAATTATGACCTAGGATTTATTTTGTCTAGTAAAATTAGTAATGTTCAATTTCAAGTGTTCGATGAATTAGGTGCAACACAACCAAACACAACATTTATGGTGATAGATAATTATAATGGTTTTATAATCGATTTTGAGACAACTGATTCGCTTGGGCGAGTAACTTTTATTCTTAATAATCAGAAAGAAGATTATGGTTTTTTTAGTGACGACCTTAACTTTGGAACCACTACTTGGACTATTAACAAACCAAAAGACGCAATAACCCTAGCAGAAATTAGTGGAGATTGGAAGTATAGTATTACTGGAAACTCTTATTCAAGCCAAACAAATATTGCTAGTGGAATCACTAAATTATTGTTACAAAACACAGTAAACCCTTATTACATGTCTGTCCAAGACGTGGATGAATCGTATGTTGAAACAACATTTGGACTTATTTCAGTTACTAGTAAAAAAACAAAGACTTTAACTCCTTTTCTTTACAAGTTAGGTGATGCTGAATTAAGATTATTAATAGTAAAAGATTATGCAACAAACCAACCAATTAGCAGACAAATACAATTAGACTTGAGTTTGTACACTGATTCGAATGGATTAATTCCAATAGGATCATTTATTAATGATTCAACTGGAACATACAATATTTATATGGATTCAAATTCAACTTATAGGCTTGAATTAGAAGATGAATCGTTCGAGTTAAATCCGAGTGAATTAATTAACTTATACCATATTTATTTACAAACAAACGTTGGAATAAACACTCCTGTAGTTAGTGGAGATGTTAACATTCCTTTAAACGACCTTAATTTTCCAACAACTTTTTTTACAGATGTTAGCGATTATGCTTTTGGTTGTAACATTAACGATGACACTAATTGTTATGCACCAACAGTATTTAGTTTAATTGCAACAGTATTATTGTTAATCGTGTTTGTAGCATTTCTTCAAACAACTCCAATCCAACAAACAATAGCATCAGGTATTTTGTTGACTTTGTTTACTCTTATTAGTTTTATTCCAATATGGGTGTTTGCGATAACACTTGTAATAATAATCGCATGGGGACTATTTACTTAAGGTGATATGAATGAATGATAAACTACTAAATTTCGCAATGTTAATCTTTTTCGCTAGTATCTTAGGTAATGGTGCATTACTAATGCTTGCTGATACTCCTAGTGGATCATGGATTCTAGGAGATACTCCTAGTGAATCATTAACTACCACTCTAACATACCAAGACCTTAATGGATTTAATGTTAAAACTAACGATGGTTTTATTGCTAACTCGAACCAATCACAAGACGCTTCAAGTTTCAACCCGTTCGTAATAATTGGGAATTTTTTAGGCCAAGCAATAAAAACTGTGTTTGCTGGAATTAACGCGATGAACTTTATAATTGTTGGTTTATTTGCGATGGAATCAATATTTTTTAGAATGAGTGGTTGGTTTCCAATCTTCTCACCAATCCTACTTGGTTTAGCAGCAATTTTGTTAGGAGTAAAATTCTTGTTGATTGGTTACTTTGGAAGTGTTTTATTAAAAACAGTTCTAGGAGGAAAGTGATTATACATGGATAAGAAAATCAATATTAAAAATTTTACTAATAAGGTGATTTTCGTTACACTAGAAAACACAGTTGGTGTTTTCTAATGGTTGATAATTTGTTAGTTGATGCAGCTGGAAACTTGAAGATCGTAGAAATCTTTGTTAATTCTTGGTTCTTTGGGTTTTATGACTTTGCTTTTATATTCATTTTGTTAACTACTGTTTTCTTGATGAATAGGTATGGTTATCGGTTTGGTCAAATGGTTGGGCTTGTATTTGCTTTTGCTTTAGTATTCGCTACTATTAGTGGTTCTACTATCATGTGGGGAATTGCAATACTAATTATTGTTCTTAGTGGCCTTAGGTTTGCAATTAATATCATGTTAAGAGTATAAGTTAATTATACTCTTTTTCCCCAAGCTTTGAATTCCATTGTTTCTTTTAGGCCTTGTAAACTAAATCTTTTTATTAGTTTTATTGGTTGTGTTAGTTTTTTTGCTACTCTTGGTACTAGTGATTCGTGTTTATTCCAACAAGTAATGCAGTAGTGTCTGCTGTTTAATTTCTTTTTTTTGTTGCATCCGTAACATGTAGTGATTTTCATTGTGTCACGTCGTATAAGTCTGTTAGTATTGTTTGTATGTCTTCGATTGCTTTTTTGTTTAGTTTTGTTTTTAAGTGTCGTTTCTTTTGAGCAATTATTATTGCATCTTTATTACCGTTAAGACACCCTTTTTTTATGTTATTTATTTGTGTTTGTGTTCTTTTTACCATGTATTCACCTTACTTTTTCTTTACCCTTGTTCTTTGTATCTTTTTTACTACTGCTTGCCTAGTTCTACCGGTTGCTTTTACAATACTGCTAACATATTGCTTATATTCTTTAGACCTTGGTTTAGACTCAGACGCAAGCTTGATAGCTAGCGAAGTATGTTTTTCCCATCTTGGGTTTACTGTTCTTGTGTATGTTTTTCCTTTTCGTTTTATTGTTACTCGTTTTGGTTTAAATGCTTTACCACTCCATTGAATTCCTTGTGGTTTTTTTGGTTTGTCATTACTTAATCCGCTTGCGTTGTAAATTGAAAGTATTTGTTCGTTTGTCATGTGTTTTACTGCTTGGTACTTGCCTTGGTTTCTTGCTCCTTTTAAAAACTTTTTTTTAAAAGAATCAAACGAATCACCTTGGCTAGTCTTTTCTGCTAGTTTTGACCATGATTCTGGTTCTTTTTTTACCCATTGGTCTACTTTATCACTCATTTAACCAAGTCCTTCAGGATCATTTAATCTGTGTTTGTTACAAACTAATATGAGTCTTAATTTTTTTTTAGATATAAAAAAACCATTTTCCTCTTTTCTCTCAAAAATTAAATGAGTTGCTTTTTTATTACAATAATCACAACTTGTATTTAAGTCTATTACTTGTTTGTTATTATCACTCATTTTAAGTTCTCCTTTTTAGTTCTGTAAAATTGTTTGTTGGTTGGTATATTGTTCCTTGTTTAAATCTTGTTAATTTTATCATTTTTAATCACTCCGTAATAGTTACGCATCCTATGTTTATAAGGTTATGGTTTGTTTTGCTTTACAACCTAACCTTTGTTATGCTTTAAAATTACCTCACAAAACTCCTTGTTTTTTGTGTTTTTTCTTCATTATTTATTGGTTCAAAATTACTAATTTCAACTATTAAACCACATTTTGAACACATTAAATCTTGTTCCCCATTAATAGTTATAAAGAAAAATGTTGGATTTCCACATTCACATAATGCTGATTCAATTTTATTAATTTTTTTAGTCATTTAGTCTCGCCCTCGTAAAATTTTCTTTAATTTTATATTCCAATAATTATTTGGGCTTCCATAATCCTCTGAATTAATGATAAATTCTATTGGCTTTAAATCAAGCCATTGTTTTCTTTTCTTAATATAGTTTTTATTTTTAGTTCGCTTTACTTCCCAAATTTCATTAGCATATAAATCAACTAAAAAATGGTCTCCAATTTTAATATTATTATCATCTATTATATATCTATCAAATAATTTATGATTAAAATACTTTATTAGTTTATTTCCAAATTCATTAGTGTTTTCATCAACCATTTTTATTCCTCCAATTTTTTAATCGCATATTCTAAATATTCAGTGTTTGTAAAATCAAGAACATATTTTAATTCTTTTAATTTTTTAATAACTTCTTTGTTATTCATTTTATCTTCTCCTTTTGCAACACAATCTTTATCCTTGCAAAACTCTTTTGGAGTTTTGTTCGAGTTTAAATTGTCTCGCCCTCGTAAAATATTTTTTTTAATATGTAATCTTTGTGTTGGACATAAAGTAGTTTCACTTCCACATTTCTTGCATTTAGCATTAGGTACATTAAAACCAACATACATTGTAGACCAATATTCTCCACCACAATTACAATATTGTCCAGTAAAAAATGTTCTATTTAATTCATTACAATTCATTTTTATTCCTCCAATTCCTTTTTATTCTTGCAAAACTCTTTTGGAGTTTTGTTCGAGTTTAAATTGTCTCGCCTTCGTAAAATTCTTATTTCTCTGTTCAATTTATCAATTTGATAGGCTAAAATCATTAATACTATTGCTAATCCTAACATCATTACATATATTTCAATCATTTTTATTCCTCCAATACCATTAACTCAATTCAATTCTCTTGCTAGAGAATTGTAAGAATTAAAGATTTTTTTCCTCCAATCCCTTTTGCCCTCGTAAAATTCTATTGTTTTCTTCAACACAAATACGTTTAAAATAAGCAAGATGTCTACCTTTTCTAATTATATTTAATGATTGACCTCTACCAATAACTTCAAATAACTTACCCATCCCATCATTAATTGGATTCCAATACTCTTGTAATCTATTGATAGCATCTGTTTTATTCTTAGCTAAAACAAAAAAATAATCTTCTTCTGCTTCATAAACTCTTATAATATATAACTTTTCAACCATTTTTATTCCTCCAATACCATTAACTCAATTCAATTCTCTTGCTAGAGAATTGTAAGAATTAAAGATTTTTTTCCTCCAATCCTCTTAATCCTTGCAAAACACTATTGTGTTTTGTTCGAGTTTAAATTGTCTCGTTCCTCTTTCTTTTAATTGTTTTATTTTCTTTTTTAGTTTTTCAACTTGAATTTGATAAGAAAATATTTCATATTCTGTTTCGTTATCCATAGTACCACCATTTAAAGCATAAGCTCAGTTACGCTCTTTATCTTTGCAAAACTCTTTTGGAGTTTTGTTCGAGTTTATATCGTCTCGCCCTCGTAAAATTCTATTGTTTTCTTCTTTATTTAACCATTTCATTATTTCTCTAAAAACATCTCTTTTATTGTTTTCATGTTTAGCTAAATAAATTAATTGTTTTTTACAAGCTTTTAAACCATTATAATAATTACCTTTTTCATTTTCTTTCATTGCTTGTAATAACCTTAAACTTTCTTTTTTATTTAAAATCATTTTTTTTCCTCCAATACTCTTTTCTTTTCATGTCTATGCCAATCTGGGCATACACAATCTTTTGCTTTACATTCACATTCATAACACCAATTCATTTTGTTTCGCCTCGTATTTTATTTAATTTAATCATAATTTTATAATAAATTATTCGTAATTTTATTTTAGTTTGCCAATTCATTTAAATCATTTCCAATAATTCTCTGGCAATTTCTTTAGCACATTTTTCATGATATAAAACACTACTAGAAATGTTTTTAGTATATTTAAAAGGAATTTCTATAAAACCAATTTCTGTATATGACCCATTATGCTTGGTTATTTTTTTACAATGATTACACTTATACTCACTCATTCAATCTCGCCCTCGTAAAATATTCAATTCTTTAAATAAATAATATGTTTTACCATGAACTTTTGTTCTATATATAAAATCATTATTCTTTAATATTTTTCCTGAATCACTAACTTGGCTTTTAGTTAAACCTATATTTTCACTGATATCATCAAGAGTAAATGCATATTTAGAATTATTTAAAAGAAATTCTAAAATTCTTCTTGATTTCATATCTAATACATGTAATGATTCTAAAAAAAATATTTCTCTTTTAATCATTTATATCATCTCGCCCTCGTAAAATCTCAACATTATCTCCAACTTCTAATTTAGATTTTGATGGAACATTAATTATTTTCTTTCTTCCCATTTTAGAAACTTGAAGAGACTTTTTATTCTCTTCATATTCTATTTTAATAGTTACTTTATATCCTAATTCTTTAAGTTCTCTTATATTTTCAGGAGTAATCCATTCTTGTTCATTTTCACAATAAGGTAATTCTCCATTACATTCGCCACCATCATACTCATATAATCTTGCTTTTGCCCATTGTTCTTCTGTTTCAGGATTGCATAAAATACTTTCTTCTTTACCTACTCCGTAAGCTTCATTATGTTCTATTTCCTGTTTTGTTGTTGGTGTTTTCTCATAAAACCATGTATACCAAAAATAATTTGGTTTATCGTTAAATGGATAAAAATCATCCTTTTCATATTCTTTTTTTTCATTTACTTTTTCATCTGTCATATTAATTACCTCTATTAAATGGTATACCAAACATAATATAAAGTAATGGTATACCAAACCATTTAAAGCATAATCTCAGTTACGCTCTTAATCCTTGCAAAACTCTTTTGGAGTTTTGTTCGAGTTTAAATCGTCTCGCCCTCGTAAAATTCTTTAATTAATTTTCTTTTCCAAATAATATGTGAAATAAGTACTGAAGCTGTCCACACTAACATAATTATTAATCCACCCCATTGATTTATTACTGCTAATAAAGTGCCTAAAGGTAATCCAATAAAAACAAGGAATAAAATATTATTTGATGTTCTATACCATTCTTTTTTAACTTTAATTTTATCTTCTTTTGTTTTAAAATTTAATAAATACTTTTCCATTTCATTCATTTAAAATTCCTCCAAACAATTTTTACAAATCCAATTTAAATTTAAATTTGAAATTAAACAAGTTCCACCTTTACAAGATATTATTTTTTTATTCTTGCAATAAGGACATTTAATTAATTTTTTTTTATTCATATAATCACCATTTAAAGCATAACTTGTATTTTGTCGCGAAATTGAAAGGGGTTTTTGGCCCCTAAACAATTTACTTTTTTTCTACGAACCCCGTTTGGATTCCTTCTGCATCTGCATTTGCTTTTAATTCAGTTAATGCAGCGATTAGGTTTTCCAAGTCCGATGGAAAGAAGATAGTTCTGTTTTTGTATGATCCATCTGTTTGTTTTGTACTAGCACTTAGACTAATACTTTGGTATTTTGTACCTGCTTTATTTGTGTTATTCCAAATAGCTGTTGATACTCCATAAGAGTTTCCTTTTGCTAATGGAAGTTTTTTTGTTTCTTGTTTATCTGTCATGTTAACCACCCTCCGAGGTGTTTATTTAGATTTTTGTTAGAAAATCCTAAATCAAGTAAAAGCTTTAGCTTTTACGCTGATTTTTTTGTATTTATATTATGTCCTTATATGCTTATAAGGTTATGTTATTTATTCGTATTAATTCTTTGTTTTCAAAGTATTCTTGATCACTATGTTTTAACGCTTTAATTAATTCTTTGAATTCTTGTTCGTCTTGTACTGGAATTACTCTTGTTCTTCCAAAAGTCTTAGAATAAACGTATGAACCGAGTAGTTTTCTTAGTCGTGCTGTGTCGTAGATACTTGTATCAATGCTAGGGCATATCAATTCCATTTGCATTGCCATATCTTTTTGTTTGTCTATGATTGCTTGAGCAGTAGTAACCACTTTGCATTTTCCAAGGATGTGGAATCCTTTGTTTCCACTGAACCAGGTTGTTAAGTATTTGGCTTGATCGCCAAGCAGCAAGTTTAACGTGTATTTTGCTCGTACAACGTCAGCCCAGGCTTTTTTTATTCCTTGAATGCTTGAATCAGTATCAAAGTCCAACATAAAATCTATGCTTGTAATTGTTTGATCTCTGCCTTTTACCCATTGTTTGTATTGTGGCCAATGAGTCTTTGGGTTAAGAGGGAATCGTGGCATATCACTATAATTTGCTATTGTTATGTATGAATTATATTGTTTCCCGTCAATCTTTAATATTTTTTCAAGTTCAGGTAGATTAACACTATTAGTTATTGTGTAACCTCGTTTAGGTAAACAATCGTCTGAACGTTCATAATGAAGAAACGCTAACTCTTTATTCTTAAATTCTGATACTTGGATCATTTTAATCCACTCATTACTTCAAAGTTTTCAATCATTATATCTCTTAAAGTTTTAACTAATTTCTTCATTTTGTCATCGCCTTGAATATATATTCTCCTAGTTTAGGATAAACACAATTTCTTAGAACTTGTCGTTTATTAGATATTTTATATTTACTTAAATCAAACCCGTGTAATTCTTCCAAGTCTTTAATTTGTGCAGTTCTAATCTTTTCAGTTTCGAATATCTTGGGTTTAACATTAAAGTTAGCCCAAAATAAATGCCTTTGTAATTCAAAACTAGGTTCGATCAATGGTTTGTAATAAGGTTTAACGTTTTCAACTAACCATTTTCCTTTAAAATTGTTCTCCAAGAACAATATTTCTTGATATAATTTCATATCTGGATAAACTGGTTTAGTTCCTCTAAACCTAACACAAATGTTTTGTCTAAAACTAGAGTGGCTTTGACAAGGCGGGCTACTCCAAATAAAATCAAATTCTTTATAATGTTCTAATAAATATTCATGAGCATCAGTAACATATACTTTATCTTTTGGAAATAAATCATTATATATTTCAGCTAATTGCCAATTATTTTCAACTGCTGTTACTTCGACATCTTTCCAGAGTTTTCTGTTTCCTCCAATCCCTGCATATAAATTTAATACTTTAATCATTCTTGATCACCTAATATTTTTGTATAAAATTCTTCTTTTAATTTTTCTATTGAATCAATATAATCACCAATAAATTCCCCAAAAGGAATTGGTAAATTTTGTATATCATCGAGAGCTTGTTTATAGCCTTCATTTCTACAAATATCTCTGTACTCTCTAACTCGTTTTCCTGTAAAGATTAATTCATCTTTATCTTTAATATAATCATCTGCTGGATTCATTTTATCATCTCCTTGATTAACTCGTTGTTTTCCCATATTTTTTTTAATAGTCTTGGATTATAACCACAATCATTTGCTAATTCAGTAATCCATAAATCTTTCTCACTCATTCAATAAACAACCCCATTGGTTTTCTATTAACAATCTTTACTTTTTTAGAACCACTCAAACGACCACAATGAGTATGTTCTCTCTCCCATTGAAGATAATGAGCTTTACAACAATACTTAGTTTGCGTTCTATTCAAAAGCTTCTCACAATACTTACAATACCTACTAATCATTTGAATCACCTTTTTTTTCTATTTCATATGATTGTTTTCCTGTATTAGTACCAATTAATTCAGTACCAACTTTTATTAGTTTATAATCTCCAAACCAACGACCACAATACTTTTTCACGATTTTTCCAAAAGCAGTTCTATAACCATGTTTTGTAAAATCAAAAAATTCGAAGTATTCGTTTGTTTCTGCGATTTTTATTATTTCTTTTATTGAACAAGGTACACCTACTTTGTGCAACATTGGTAGAAATCTTTTCCATTCTTGACCATCACGATCTATTAAACCAGTGATTGCTCCAGCATCAGTATGAGTTAATGGATTAATATAACCGTTAACTTCCATAATCCCGCCAATTATATTAGCCCATTCTGGAAAGGTTGCTTGGTTTATTTTTCCCCTAGGTTTGCCTTTTTCAATCCAATTATTATACATGTATTTAATATAATTCCAAAATTCTTCTCGTTTTTGTACTGCAATCAATGATGGGCAACCTTTAAATTGTTTAACCATTATGTTTTCTTCATTGCTATGTAATGCGACAATCACGCTTCTGTAAGTTAGATCGGGAGTTAAACTCCAACCAGCATTCCCTGATAAAGTTACAATTATGTTAAAAGGAACGTTTACTACTTCGCTTTTTCCTAGTATTCTTCCTTTTAATATTCTTGATGTTACTCCTTGTTCTAAACTAGGGCTGTTCATGTGTTTTATATTATTTGCAAAATGAGCAAATTCTTCATTAGCCATGCTTAATGCTAATAATGTTTTTCTTGTTTCTTCATCGTTTGTTAGTGGGGGTAATTCTCCAGCTGTATCATTTGCTAATATTCTTGTTAATGCTGCTAAATAATCTTTTCCAATTCGTTCTCTATTACCTAGATAAATCCCTATTGGTGTTACTCCTCCATAATAAATAAATGGTGTTATCATTAATGCTATTGCTCTTGATTTTACAATGTTGTCAGCAAAAGGAAAATCTGTTAATAATGTTTCAATACTTGTTTTTTTAGTTGTTTTCCAATTAGTTACTTGTTTTATTGTATTTGATGCTCCAAATAATGGGTGATTTACTTTTTTTATATATTTTTTTGTGTTAGGTAAACATTTTTTATTTAATATGGCTCCCATTATTACTTTTGCATCGGTTAAACTTAATTGTATATCTTGTTCTGCTGACATAAACAATATTGATTCTGGTGTGATTTCATCTAATTCTTGAGTGTATATTTTGTTTCCTATTATTTGGATGTTTATTAATAATTCACATACTTTATCAATGGTTTTTGAATTCATTCAAACACATCCTCTATTGCAACCCATTCTTCAGGAAAGTTTTTTAATTCACCAGTTCGTTGATCTTCAAATCTTATTCTTCCATCATTATTAGAATAATTATCCACTGTAAAATGTAACAATTTATATTCTGATAATTTTACTGTTATTATATACTTTTTCATTTTATCCCCTCGTTTCCCGCTATTTATTAAAAATAGTTCGTTATTATTGTTATACAGTCAAACTATATATATCTTTTGGTTTTTTTAGTGAAAATAAGTTTACTATGAATACTAAGGATTTCTTTATCGCCCGTGTATACACATACTATAGTGTATATATATATAATATTCTTATTATTCTTAGTATTCTTATTCTATTATTTAGTTAAATGGTTGTATTTGGCTTGTAGTGGTGTTATAGGTTTTTGGTTTCTTAGTACAAAAAAAGTATTCTTAGTATGAGTTATAAACATATAAGAGTAGTGCTAGTAAATTGCACTATTTAACAAGCTTTATAAAGGGAGTAGTTTGAACTAGTTTGAAAAACACTGAAAAGAAGCCCAAAATGACCCGCGATAGCGGGAATATGGGTATAATGGCCTTTATATGGGATTATAACCCCAAGGCT